>Ga0302325_10007195_pt1 | contig 24760 bp, 18 predicted proteins | sample Palsa_T0_2_FD_201948 | JGI IMG/M metagenome (GOLD analysis project Ga0302325, IMG submission 201948) | Peat permafrost microbial communities from Stordalen Mire near Abisko, Sweden - Palsa_T0_2 | ecosystem: Environmental > Terrestrial > Soil > Palsa > Peat permafrost | place: Sweden: Abisko... | reverse complement strand
GGCTTTCGGACCACGGGCAGCTGCATGTGGTCTCCGGCGCCAAGGAGGATATCCCCCATGATATAAATATACACCTGGCTTTTAGCGTGCCCGATATGGCCGTCTTCACCAGGCACCTCGATGGGGCCAATGTAAAATATGGCAACTGGGCGCAGACGACCAAGACCCCGCAGGTCCGGCCGGACAAGGTACAGCAGATCTATCTGCAGGACCCGGATGGGTACTGGCTCGAGGTCAATGATGACAAGTTCTAGGAGCATTGACGACAAGTTCCAGGAGCATTGACAAAAAATTCCAGGAGCAAAACACCTTATCTTTGCCGCCTATGAAGTTCTACAATGTCATAATCAAATACCGCCCGCATATAGCGATTGCCTTTCTGATCATCGGCATCGTGGCGAATATCTATGCCGGTTTCTGGCCGGCCTTCCTCCCCTACCTGATCGCGGTGATCCTGTTATTCGGGTATTTCTTCTTTGGGCCGCTCCGGCTTATCCAGGAGCATATGGAATCCGGGGATATGGAGGCAGCGGAGAAGGTGCTGAGTTCCGTAAAATACCCCAACCTGTTGTACAAACCGATCCGCTCGGTCTATTATACCCTGAAAGGCAATATTGCCATGATGAAGCAGGACTTCGACGGCGCCGAGAAGAACATGAAGAAAGGGCTGGACCTGGGCATGCCGATGAAGGAGGCCGAGGGTGCGAGCCTGCTGCAGATGGGGATGCTGTCGATGCAAAAGAACGATATCAGGCAAGGAGAAAGCTATATCCGGCAGGCCATCCGTAAGGGCCTGCCCGACAAGGAGAACCAGGCTGCCGCATTCCTGCAGCTCTGTTCCATTATGATGACCAAGCGCGAGTTCCGCGCCGCCAAGGATTTCTTCCGTAGGGCCAAGGCGTTGAAACCCACCACCCCACAGATCGTCAGCCAGATCAAAGAGATCGAAAAGTATATCAGCAGAATCCCTGGTTAACAGGGCCGCCGGCTGCGGATGATTTTGCCGGGGTCATAAAGGATTTATTGGGCCGTCGGCCGCGGCTAAGGAAACCGGCCGAATAGTTCTTCGACGACCTGGTGGCGGAAACGGAAGACCTTGCGTTGCTCGTCGACAAAAGAATGTCCGGGTTCCACCTGGGTGATCTCGGTGAGCCAATGGGATCTGCAAAAAAAGACCAGATTTTGTCGAGGGGAGCGGGGATGAGCTGGATGCGATGTAGAATATGAACGGCCATAACGCAAAGGTATTGGCCTTCGGGAGAAAAACGTCTTAGTTAATTGCCCGTTGTTTTCTGACCGGCGGAGGTTACACAATCCACCATCTGGCGGAGCGTACGCAGGGAAAGGCTGTTCTTTTCGAGGAAGTCGAACATGCCATATTGCAGAAATATCTCTTTCGTATTTAAACCCTTCTGGCTGGAGAACAGGATCACGTATACATCGGGATTTACGTCCCGGACGCGTTGCAGGGTGTCCAGTCCGTTCATTTTTCCATCCAGGTTATAATCCAGGACGATGACAGTCGGTTGTTTATACAACTCTGAGACACAGGACTCACCGTTGGTATAAAAATGAATGTTGTTGCTGAGTGACTCTAGTTCCTTTGCGATAAGGCCCTGATAAATGACATTATCTTCTACGACAAAAATTACCGGCTGTTGATTAAATTCCATGATTGCTGTATTGCGCGGAAAAAGCATGGAAAATAATGCCAGAAAAAAAATCAGTCTATATTATTGATTATCAATCTAATTTTGTGTTTCGTAGTTGGACGACGCTCTCGATTTGGGAATTCCGGCCAGTGCCTGGGAATTATTTTAGCACTTCCGTTTGCAGCTGTCCGATGCATTCCCGGATCACGGCGTCGATGTTGGCCACCAACGGCGAAATGTCCTGGAGGGATTCCTGCTGCCGGGCATTGGCCTCTACCGTCCTGATATCCTGGCGAAGGGATTTGATGCCCATGGAATCGATGGTCGATTTGAGTTTATGGGCTGTCTTACCCACTTGTTCCCAATTTTCGGCTGCCAGGGCATTTTTCAGGTCCACTATATTCTGGGGTACTGTTTCAATAAAAAGTGTGACCATCTTCCTGATAAAGGTCTCATCGCCCCCGGATACGGATTGAACCATCGAAAGGTCATAAAGTCTGGGATTCTCAAGCTCCATGTTATTACTATTATTGGTATGTTGCAAAGTTGCAAGAATCGCAACCTCCGGCCCCGGAACCTGGACCAGCGGAAGGTTGCGGGAGATGACGCGGAACAACCTGGCCTCGTCGAAAGGTTTGGCGAGGTAGTCGGTCATGCCTGCGGCGATATATTTCTCGCTGTCGCCTTTGAGGGCGTTGGCGGTCAATGCGATGATAGGAATGCCGGCCTTTGCGGGGTCAGGCAGTTTGCGGATGCGGTGCGTGGCCTCGATGCCATCCATTTCGGGCATCTGGACGTCCATGAGAATACAATCGAAAGTTGTCTGCTCCAATGTTTCAAGGGCTTCGCGTCCATTCCCGACGATGACCACTTCGAAATCCCAGGACTCCAGGATGTGCCGTGCCAGGAATTGGTTTAGTTCGACATCTTCGGCGACCAGAATTTTGCGGTATCCAAGGCTTTTATAGTCTATCTCCTGACTCACTTCATTTTCCTTCATGTCTTCAATACTTAGATGATAGGGGATTCTTATGGTAAAGGCCGATCCCCTGGCCTCTTCACTCTGCGCGAGCAGTTCGCCGCCCTGCATCTCGATCATATTCTTACTGATCGCCAGTCCGAGACCGGTGCCGCCATATTTACGGGAGATGGACACATCCGCCTGTTCAAAAGGTTCAAAGATAGTGCGCAGGCGGTCTTTGCTTATCCCGATGCCCGTATCCTGGATGGTGATCTCGACGACGACGCCGTCTTGGTTCTGGTCGGTGATGCTTGTGATGATATTGATATGCCCTTCCTCGGTAAATTTAAGTGCGTTGCTGAGCACATTATTCAACACCTGGCTGAGACGATACGGGTCTCCTTCGACTACAAGATCGGCGGGGATGGAATTTTGGAAGACGAGCCCCAGTTCCTTTTCTTCCGCCCTATAGATAAAAGATTGTATAGTGGTAGCGATCTTATCGACTATTTTGAAGGGGATCTGTTCCAACTGCAACTTACCCGCGACGATCTTCTCCAGGTCGAGGATATCATTGACGATGACGAGCAGGTTGTTGGCAGAGTCCTGGATGAGCTGCAGATAGTTTCGTTGCTGCGGGTCGAGCCGGGTCTTGTTGAGCAGGCTGGCGATGCCGAGGATGCCGTTCATTGGCGTCCTGATCTCATGGCTCATATGGGCTAAGAAGGATTCTTTTGCTTTGGCTATCTCTTCCGTGAGTTGTTTGGTGATCCGAAGCTCCTTTTCCATCTTGATCCTGTCAGTGATATCCTGGGCGAAGCCGATGACATAGGGTTCCGTCCCGGATTCTTCCATCCGGAAATTCTTGTACAGGAGATAGATGATCTCGCCTTCTTTGCTGATCACGCAGAATTCACCGCTGACGGCATTTTTGGCCTCGCCGATAAGTTTCATGTAGCCATCTTCGAAGCCCGGATGATGTTTGACGGGGATGATCTCCCGGATATTGTGGCCCAACATCTCTTCCTCCTTATAACCCAAAACCTTGCAGATAGCAGGGTTGACGGTAAGGAGTTTCCCGGTCATGTCGTGGGTGCAGATGAGTGCCTGGCTATGATTGAAGAGGTCGCGGTATCTTTTTTCGCTGAGCTTTACTTTTTCTTCGAAATCGCTGTTCTCAGTGATGCGAACGACGTAGATGATGACTTCCTTTAACTGCCCGTCATCGCCGAAGACGGGGTATATGCGGTGCATAAAGTGCTGCACCATCCCCTCCTGATCCTGGTGTGATTCGGCCCATTCCACTACTTTGCGGGTACGACGGGCTTTCTCGAAGACCATGCGACGGGCCCTGGCCTGGGCGACGGGCCGGCCGGCAAATTGACAAAATTCCTCATTCGTCTTGCCGATCATCCACTCCCTTAGTTGCTGATCGGGCACGGCGCTTGGGTTCGCATAAAGGAAACGGTAATCCGCGTCCGCTACGAGAATCTCTGCAGGAACCTTGTCGAGGATGTCCTCAAAAAAGTCGCTCGGTAAGTGCATATCCTTGTTTGTGCTTTCGCTCTTTACTTCATCTTTAACTCTCCGTTCTGGATCATGCGGTAAAGCGTGGACTTACCAACATCCAGCTTTTTCGCCACGAGCAGAACGTCTTTGTCGTATTTGTCCAAAAAGTGCTGCAGGATCTGTATCTCAAATTCTTTTAGTGTCATTTCCCTGTTCAGCAGATCGGCGATGCTGGCCGAGGTGTTGAGGGTGATATGTTCGCCCAGGATAGCCTCCTCATCCGCCATGACAACGGCCAGTTCCACCACTGATTTCAACTCGCGCACGTTGCCGGGAAAAGGATATTGCAGGAGTTTTTGCTGGGCTTCGGAGGAAAGCGTCTTTTTGTCCAGTTTGTTCTCTTTACAGAAGAGGTCGATGAAGTGTTTGGCAAGGATCAGGATGTCGTTACCTCTTTCACGCAGGGCGGGCAACTGGATCGGGAGACCGATAAGACGATAGTATAGGTCTTCCCGAAATGTCTTTGCCTTTACTTCTTCCAACAGATTCTTATGGGTGGCCACCACGATGCGCACGTCGATCTTGGTCACGGTGTTGCTGCCGATGCGGGTGATCTCCCTTTCCTGTAATACCCTAAGCAGTTTTGCCTGCAGGTTGATATCCAGTTCTCCTATCTCATCCAGGAAAAGGGTTCCCTTATCCGCCTCTTCGAATTTTCCGATACGGCGGGTGACCGCACCCGTGAATGCGCCTTTTTCATGGCCGAAGAGCTCGCTTTCGATGAGGTCCCGCGGGATGGCCGCTACGTTAACCGCTACGAATGGCAGTTTGTGACGGTCTGAATTATAGTGTATCGACTTGGCGATCATTTCTTTACCGGAGCCGGTCTCGCCGGTCACGGATACAGTGATATTGGTCTTTGACGCTTTTTCGATCATGGAGAAGACCTTCTGGATCTGCTCGCTCTTTCCAATGATCAATTGGGAAAAGTCGTACTTCCTCCCTACCTGGCTTTTGAGTGTCTCTACTTCCTGTTTGAGGTTGCTGATCTCCCGCAGATGGAGAATGCTGTTCCAGAGACGGTCCTTTGTATCATCGTCCTTTACAATGTAGTCGAAGGCCCCATTCTTTAACAGGTTGATCGCTGTTGCCACATCTTCCTGGCCAGAGATAACGATCACACGGATATCCGGGTTGTGTTCCTTGATCTTCTTTAAAACCTCCGCGCCATCACAGTCGGGCAGGGAGTAGTCAAGCGTTACAACATCGGGATTCTCATGTAATTGTGCAAAGAAATCGCGGGGGGATTCGAAACGTTTAACCTCATATTCAGGGTTGAGGGAAAGATAATGCTGGAGCATTGAACCGTACCAGACATCATCTTCTACGATAAAGACCTTAAAGGACTGATGGTTTTTCATATCTGCGTTTACTTAGGATAGGATTTAAACGTTGAAATAGCGAATTTATTCCCATATTAAGACATTTTCCAATTTATTCCTTCTGTTTTCAGCGAACAAAGACTTATCCAGTAAGGCCAATAGGGGTAAGTATGTAAGCCAGTATTGGGCATTCGTGGTTTTTGGGTATTTTTTTATGAAAACGTCGGGGTGTACCTTTATCGTATGTCGACCAACCGGGAGAAGCTACAACAGCATTTTTTACAGGAATACGAGCGATTGAATGAGCGACAGCGACTTGCCGTAGACAGCACAGAGGGGCCTGTGATGGTCATAGCAGGGCCGGGCACGGGCAAAACGCAGATCCTTGCCGCCCGGATCGGGAAGATCCTGCTGGATACCGATACAATACCCGGTAATATTCTTTGTCTTACGTATACGGATGCCGGGACGGTCGCGATGCGGCGCAGACTTTTATCGTTTATTGGTCCTGACGCCTATAAGGTCAACATCCACACCTTCCATTCATTTTGTAACGATATCATTCAGGAAAATCTTTCGCTGTTCGAGAAGACCAGCCTGGACCCCATCAGCGACCTGGAGCGGATCCAACTTTTCAAGACCCTGATCGACGGGTTTCCAAAGAACCACCCGTTGAAGCGGTACCGCGGGGACGTATACTTCGAGATGAACAACCTTCAAAACCTGTTCAGCACGATGAAACGGGAGGGATGGTCGCCGGAGTTCATCAATCAAAAGATCGATCAGTACCTGGCTTCACTGCCGGGACGCGAAGAATACGTGGCCAAGCGGGCTACAAAGGATTTTAAGAAGGGGGACGTCAGAACGGATAAGATAGCGGAAGAGGGGGAGAAGATGGACAAGCTGAGGGCCGCCGTGGGCGAATTCGATCGCTACCAGCAGCTCATGCGGCTCCATAACCGTTATGATTTTGACGACATGATCAATTGGGTGATCCGGGCTTTTGAGGAGAACAAATCGTTGCTGTCGTCCTACCAGGAGCGGTATCAGTATATATTGGTCGATGAATACCAGGACACCAGCGGGAACCAGAACCGGCTTGTCGCTCTGCTGATCAGTTTTTGGGACCGGCCGAACATCTTTGTGGTCGGGGATGACGACCAAAGCATTTACCGGTTCCAGGGTGCCAATGTGGAGAATATGCTGGATTTCGCCCAGCAGTATGCAAAAGACCTGCTGACGATCGTTATGACGGAGAATTACAGGTCTACCCAACCGATACTGGATATCTCCAGAACGCTTATAGAGCGCAACCAGGAGCGCCTCGTCACGCAGATCCCTGGGCTCTCCAAGCAACTGGTAGCGAGCCATCCTACAACCGCCCAATTGCATTATCCGCCCCGGCTGATGGAATACCTGAGTCCCCGGGAGGAGATGACGGGGATCACCCTGGAGGTGGAAAGGCTTTTGGCGGAGGGTGTGGCGCCGGGCCGGATCGCGATCATTTACAAGGAAAACAAATACGGCGAGGAACTGGCGCGCTTTCTGGCGCTGAAACAAATACCTGCATATAGTAAACGCAATACCGACCTATTCAGCGTGCCGCTGGTGCAGCAGATCATCCTCTTACTGCGTTACCTGGCTGCGGAGCATGATGCGCCTTATGGCGGGGACGAAATGCTGTTTGAGCTGCTTCACTTCCGATTCTTTGGGATCGCTCCGATCGAGATCGCGAAGTTATCTATTGAGGTCGCCGAACGGCAGTTTGGGGAGCAGCGGACCTCACTTCGCCGCCTGCTGTATGAAAAAGCCAACCGGCCTGCCAGGGATCTGTTCGATGCCGGTCTGCCAGAAGGTCTGAAGAAGGCCAGCCGGGTACTTGAGCAGCTTATCGGGGACGTGCCGAATACGACCATACAGGAATTGTTCGAGCACTGTGTCCGTGATACGGGTATGCTGGCTGGGATCGTCGGAGGCCCCGACAAAATATGGCTGCTGCAGGTCCTGACGGCGTTTTTTGATTTTGTGAAGGAGGAATCGAGGCGGGATCCCGATCTCGGCCTGGAGCAGCTTATCCAGATGATCGACCTGATGAAGTCCAATGGCCTGCCGCTTCCGCTGGTAAAGGTCTCAGGGAGTGAGAAGGCGGTCAATCTGCTGACGGCGCATGGCAGCAAAGGATTGGAATTCGAATATGTTTTTTTTGCAGGTGCCAATGCCGCCACCTGGGAGAAAAAACGGAAGCCCGGCGGGGGCTATAAATATCCGGATACGATGTTTGCCAGCAGCTCCGGGACTGCAGGAGAATCGGCCGGAGAAGAATTGCGGCGGCTTTTTTATGTGGCGTTGACGAGGGTGGAACAGCGACTGTTCATTTCCTATTCCCGCTTCCGCGATGATGGCAAGGAGCTGGAGCCCTCGGTTTTTATAGCGGAGATCCTCGACCAGCACAGCCTGCCTGTAGAAAAGGTAGTGCTGCCCGTGGAAGAGCAGGCGGCTTTTGACGCCCTGCCGTTTGGGGACGCCGTTGCGCCCGAGATCGCGGCGGCGGAAGCGGACCTGATCAGCAGGGTGCTTTCAACGTTCGTGATGAATGTGACGGCGTTGAACAATTATCTGAAGTGCCCGTTGGAGTTCTACTACCGCAATTTGGTCCGCATCCCGTCGCCCAAGAATGAGGCCACGGAATTCGGCAGTGCGGTGCACCATGCGCTGCAACGGTTTTTTGAGAAAATGAAGCAAGACCCTAAGGAACAATTCCCTTCCAGGGAGGAGATGCTGACAGACTTTGAATGGTATATGCGGCGTCACCGGGAGATCTTTACAAGGGAGGCTTTTGCCCGGCGGATGGAATATGGTATCGAAGTCCTGGGCAACTATTATGACAAATATGTCCACCAGTGGAGTAAGATCGTTGCAGTGGAGCGGAATATCCGAAATGTGACGGTGAAGGGTGTTCCGTTAAAGGGAAAGCTCGACAAATTGGAGTTCCAGGGGAGGGAGGTGAATGTGGTGGATTATAAGACGGGAGATGTGGACAAGGCCAGGGAGAAGCTGTCGCCGCCAAGTGACAAGGATCCTAACGGCGGGGACTATTGGCGTCAGGCCGTTTTTTATAAGCTGTTGGTGGATGGTTATGAGCAAAAGGATTGGAAGGTTGCAAGCACCGAGTTTGATTTTGTGGAGCCGGACAAGAAGAAAGAATATCGTAAGATAAAGATCGTGATCAACCCGGAGGACACGACGACCGTTACCGAACAGATCGTCCGGACCTGGGATAAGATCCAGAACCGTGAGTTCTATACCGGTTGCGGCAAGCCGGACTGCCATTGGTGTAATTTTGTCAAGACCAATGATCTGGCCATTGCCCTGCATGAGATACCCGAGGAAAACGAAGGGTACGAACAAGCTTGACTGTAACCGAGTGAAACGAAGGTTACGACCGAGAAGGGGCAAGGGACGAAGCCCCGACGAAGGTCTAAGCAGGTCAGTCGAAGTTCTGAGCAGGAAGAGGTTTAAATAACATTTTTTTGCAGATTAAACGCTTTATGTTTGTAAGATGAAGTTCAAAACCGGTCTCTGCTTTTTAGCGCTTTATTCCTTTGTTCTGTTTGGCGTAGTCGGTCACTTCTATGGATGCGCTGTTATCGTTCCCCCCAGCGGCGGACCCAAGGATACGATCCCTCCCCGGCTGTTGTCTGTTCTTCCAAAGGATTCTGCCAGGCGCGTCGGACTCACCGGCAACAAGATCATTTTTACTTTTGACGAATATGTAGACGGCAAAGATATCCGTACGGAACTGCTGGTATCGCCGGTGCCTAAGATAGATCCGCTGGTGGACACCAAGCTCAAGGTCGTGACCGTTAAGATCAAGGACACGTTACAGCCGAATACTACTTATGTGTTGAACTTCGGGAAAGGCATCAAGGATGTCAATGAAGGCAACGTCCGCAAGAATTTCACCTATGTATTTTCCACGGGGGACACGATCGACCAGGGAGAGTATTCCGGGAATGTGGTGGTCGCGAGCACGGGTAAGACAGACAGTACGATCGTAGCCATGCTGCATACAAAAGGGGATGATTCGGCCGTCATCAAAGACCGGCCGCGGTATATTGCCAAGACGGATACGACGGGAAGGTTCCATTTCCAGTATGTAAAGCCTGGCAAATATTACCTCTATGCATTGAAAGACGATGGCGGGAGCCACAAGTATCTGTCGAAAGCGCAGCTATTCGCTTTTGCGGACAGTCCCATCGTGATCGGCGATCATAGCGGCAGCCCAGCCCAAACCCTGTATGCCTATGCAGAAACGGCGTCCGACACCAAGAGCGGAAGCAGCGGGACCAATGGAAGTGGTGGGAATAAGACCGCCGCGCCGGCGCCAAAGAAATCAAAGAACCAGGACACTCGGCTACAGGTGGCGGTCAATGCGACCAGCGGCGTTTTCGACGTGTTGGATACGTTCAGGCTGACCTTTTCGAATGGGCTACGCGTCTTCGACTCCACCCAGATCCGCTTCACGGATGAACATTTCAAGGATATAGACGGCAAGTTGTATCGTTTTGTAAGGGATACGACCAACAAGATCTTCGCCCTGTATTATTCCTGGCCTACGGATTCGAAATACCATCTTATCCTGCCCAGGACCTTTGGCCAGGATTCCCTGGGCAGGAAGCTGCTCAAGGACGATACGCTCTCCTTTGGTACCAAGAAGAATATTGACTATGGGGAGGTACAGATCAGGGTACAGAATCTTGACCTCAGCCGCCACCCGGTATTGCTATTCCTACAGAGTGACAAGATCAAATATGCCATTCCTTTCAATACCCACCGGGCGGTGAGACAGTTGTTATTTCCGCCGGGAGAGTATGAGCTGCGTATCCTGTACGATACGAATCGCAATGGGGTTTGGGACCCGGGGAAGTTCTTCGGCAAAGATCGAAAACAGCCGGAGAAGGTCCTGACCATCCGGAAGAAAATGAATGTCAAGGCGAACTGGGACAATGACTGGGATACGTCCCTGTAAATGGGCGGGACCCCATTTCCGAAGGGGGAAACACGTACCTTTGCAGCATGCAATTTTCATCATCCTTATTGGAGCAGGCGGTCAGTGAGTTTGCAAAGTTGCCGGGTATCGGTAAGAAAACGGCGTTGCGCCTGGTGCTGCATTTGTTGAAGCAAGATGCGGGGAATGTGCAAGGGTTTGGCGAGACCATGATCCGGATGCGGAATGAGATCAAGTTTTGTCAACGTTGTCATAATGTAGCGGATGCCGATATCTGTTCCATCTGCGCCAACTCGATGCGCAAGCAGGAGTTGATCTGTGTGGTAGAGAGTCTCCGGGAGGTGATCGCGATAGAAAGTACGCAGCAGTACAGTGGTACTTATCATGTGCTGGGCGGCGTCATCAGTCCGTTGGATGGTATCGGGCCGGACCAGCTGAATATCGAGACCCTCGTGAACAGGGTGAGGAAAGAGCGTACCCAGGAACTGATCTTTGCGCTGAACCCCACCATACAAGGGGATACTACCATTTATTATATCCAGAAGAAGTTACAGGACACGCCCTTGCGGATCACGACGATAGCCAGGGGCATCGCCTTTGGCGGGGAGTTGGAATATGCAGACGAGATGACCCTTGCGCGGTCGATAACCAACCGCTTGCCGGTAGAGAGTTACCGGTCTGGCGGCGGTTAGCCTCCTGCCGGCCGCCAGACGCGCCGGTAATCGTCAGCCATCCGACGTTGGAAATCTACATTTTTTGCGTAAATTTGCGTTTATACAGGCGGATTTGTTTATTGTTCAGCCTGTACAGCCGGCGACGGCGTAAAAACTGAACTAATAAACGTCTGAAATATCCCACCAACTTCACCGGTTATTTCCCTCGTTTTCAGTAGTTCGGATTATGCCAAGCCTTCAAAAAAGGAGGAGCACATGAAAACGATACAGGATGTTCTGAAAGAACGCATACTTATCATTGACGGGGCGATGGGGACCATGATCCAGCGGCACAAATTGGAAGAAAAGGATTATCGCGGGGAGCAGTTCAAGGACTGGGCCACGGACCTTAAGGGCAATAACGACCTGTTATGTCTGACGCAGCCGGCCATTATCGAGGGTATCCACAGGGAATATCTGGAGGCGGGTGCGGACATTATCGAGACCAACACTTTTAATGCACAGCGGATCAGCATGGCCGATTATCACATGGAAGAGGTGGCTTACGAAATCAATATAGCGGCGGCGACCATTGCGAAGCGGGCGGCCAAAGAATATACCGACCGCAATCCGGAGAAACCGCGTTTTGTGGCGGGTGCTATCGGGCCGATGAGCAAGACGCTTTCGCTTTCCCCCGATGTCAACAATCCCGGGTTCAGGGCAGTAAGCTTTGACGAGGTTTGTTCGGCCTATTATGAGCAGGTGAAAGCGCTGGTCGAAGGCGGTGTCGATATTTTGCTCATAGAAACCATCTTCGACACCTTGAATGCCAAAGCGGCGATCTTTGCGATCAAAAAATACTTCCGGGACTCGAATCAACCTGAACTGCCTGTGTCTATCAGCGGTACTATTACGGATGCCAGCGGCAGGACGTTGAGCGGGCAGACGCTGGAGGCCTTCTATGTCTCCGTGATGCATGCCCGGCCGTTGAGCATCGGGCTCAATTGTGCACTCGGGGCGCAGGAAATGCGGTCGCATATCGAAGAGCTGAGCCAGATAGCAGCCTGTTATACTTCGGCCTATCCGAATGCCGGGCTACCGAATGCCATGGGGGAATACGACGAACAACCCGAAGAGACCGCGCACTTCCTGGAAGATTGGGCGCAAAATGGATTTGTGAACATCGTAGGCGGGTGCTGTGGCACGACCCCCGATCATATCCGGCATATAGCGGAGCATGTGGCCACCATAAAACCCCGGCAGCTGCCGGTTGTCGAAAAAGAATTAATATGACAGCTGTTTCTATAAAACCCTTTCTTCGTCTCAGCGGTCTTGAGCCCCTGGTGTTGCGGCCCATGACAAATTTCGTGAACGTGGGCGAGCGTACCAACGTCACCGGTTCCAAGAAGTTCGCCCGGCTGATCCGGGAGAACAAGTATGAAGAAGCACTGAGTGTTGCCCGTCAGCAAGTGGAGAACGGCGCACAGATCCTGGACGTGAACATGGATGACGCCCTGCTGGATGGAGAAAAGGCGATGCAGACCTATCTCAATCTATTACAGGCCGAGCCGGATATCGCCAGGATCCCGATCATGATCGATTCTTCCAAGTTCGCGATCATCGAGGCCGGGCTCAAATGCGTGCAGGGGAAATGCATTGTCAACTCCATCTCCCTGAAGGAAGGAGAAGAGAAATTCATCGATCAGGCGATCGTCTGCCGGAGCTATGGGGCGGCAGTCGTCGTAATGGCCTTTGATGAGAATGGCCAGGCCGATACGCTGAGAAAGAAGGTGGACATCAGCTACAGGGCTTATACAATCCTGACCGAACGGGTCGGTTATGATCCACAGGACATTATTTTCGATCCGAACATCTTTGCGATCGCCACGGGTATCGAAGAACACAACAACTATGCGGTAGATTTTATAGAAGCGATCAAGGAGATCAAACAGAAGATGCCGCTCACCCGTATCAGCGGCGGCGTGAGCAATATCTCCTTTTCTTTCCGTGGGAATGAAACGGTTAGAGAGTCCATGCACAGTGTATTTCTTTATTATGCCATCAAGGCGGGTATGGATATGGGCATCGTGAATGCCGGTGCATTGGTGGTATATGACGAGATAGAGCCGCAATTAAAGCAGCTTTGTGAGGATGTCGTCCTGAACCACAGTCCGGACGCGACGGACAAGCTATTGGCGTTTGCCGAAACGGTAAAGGCCAAGGGCAAGGAAGAGGTAAAGAATGAGGCCTGGCGTTCGGGCAATGTCGAAGAGCGGCTGAAGCATGCCCTCGTCAATGGCATAACCGAATATATCGATGGTGATACGGAAGAGGCCAGACAGAAGTATCCGAAGCCGCTGGATGTCATCGAGGGCCCGCTTATGGCGGGTATGGATGTTGTCGGAGATCTGTTCGGCAGCGGCAAGATGTTCCTCCCGCAGGTGGTGAAGAGTGCGCGTGTCATGAAGAAATCGGTAGCGGTGCTGACGCCCTATATAGAGCAGGAGAAGGAAGAACGGCGGCTTGCCCATGAAAAGGCGGGTACCGTCAACCTGGAGGGCGCGGGTGCCGCCAAGATACTGTTGGCCACGGTCAAGGGGGATGTACATGATATCGGGAAGAACATCGTGGGGGTTGTACTCGGTTGTAACGGCTATGATATCATCGACCTCGGGGTGATGGTGCCGACGGATAAAATACTGGAAACGGCCAAAAGGGAGAAGGTGGCTGTCATTGGCCTCAGCGGTCTGATCACGCCGTCGCTTGACGAAATGGTGCATGTGGCGAAGGAGATGAAAAGGCAGGGATTCGAAGTCCCGCTGCTGATCGGCGGAGCCACGACGTCCCGGATGCATACCGCGGTGAAGATCGCGCCCGAATTCGAACGTGGAGTAGTGCATGTGCTGGACGCCTCCCGCAGCGTCACTGTCGTCGGCCAGTTGTTGAATTCCGACCAGAAGCCTGAGTTCTTACGTGCTATAAAAACGGAATATCAGAAGCTGAAAGAAGACTTTAGCAACAAGAGATCAGTAAAACAATATTTGTCAGTAGGGCAGGCGCAGGACAATAAAGTGGCCATCGACTGGAATGCCTTTAATCCGGTGACGCCGGGTTTTACCGGCACGAAGGTCTTTGACGGATATGATCTGGCGGCCATTGTCCCCTTCATCGACTGGGGTCCCTTCTTTATCGCCTGGGAGCTGCATGGAAAATTCCCGCAGATCCTGAAGGACGAGGTCGTGGGCGCGGAAGCAACAAAGCTCTACAACGACGCGCTGGCGCTTCTGGCCCTGATCGTGAAAGAGAACTGGTTGAAGCCAAGGGCCGTGATCGGCTTCTGGCCTGCTCAGTCGGATGGCAAAGACACCGTGACCGTACAGACGGGTGATGCCACTACTGGTGGAGTAAAACTCGAGTTCCTGCGGCAGCAGATCAAGAAAGCGGCGGGCCAGCCGAATATGTCGCTGGCGGATTATATTGCGCCTGCGGCGTCGGGTAAAAAGGATCATATTGGTGCTTTTGTCGTGAGCATCGAGGGGATCGAACCGCATATCAAACGATTCGAGGCCGCATTTGACGACTACAACAAGATCATGCTGCAGGCATTGGCGGACAGGTTGGCGGAGGCCTTTACCGAACTGCTGCACGAGCGGGTAAGGAAGGAATACTGGGGTTATGCGAAAAACGAACATCTCGGCAATGATCAGCTTATCCACGAAGAATATATGGGCATCAGGCCTGCGCCAGGGTATCCTGCCTGTCCCGATCATACGGAGAAGGTAAAGCTTTTTGCAATGTTGGATGCTACCCGGCAGGTGGGAACAATACTGACGGAATCGCTGGCCATGTTCCCGGCTTCGTCCGTGAGCGGCTGGTATTTCGCGAATCCCGAGAGCAAATATTTTGGCGTCGGCAAGATCGAAAGGGACCAGGTCACCGAGTATGCGGCACGCAAAGGCATGCCGCTTTCCGAGGTCGAAAGATGGCTGCGGCCGGTGTTGGAATACGATGCGTGAGCGCGTTTATGTAATGAAGTTGTTAAGAAAGGGCTGGTTTACAATTTTTAGTTAATTTTGCCGGGTTATGAAAAAGATTGGCATAGGTTATCCGAGTGTGATTCTGTTCCTGCTTACCGCAATACCCTTTTTAGGCTTCGCACAGCAACAACAATCGCAACCCCCGAAAAAGAAAAAGCATTTTATAAAGGAAGTCTACGCTTCCTGGGGGTACAATGGGGAATTCTACACGCATAGTACGATCCACGTCTCCCAGGCAGCGCTGGGTAACGACTACAACTTTGTCAGCGTCAAGGCACATGACCACCCGGGCTGGAATGACGGGCTGTTCACAAGGGCGCTCTCGATCCCTCAATACAATTACCGGTTGGGTTTCCTGCTGGATGAAGAGAAGGGATGGGGATTCGAGATCAATTTCGACCATACGAAATACATTTTCGCGAATCAGGATGTTCGCATTAAAGGCAAGCTCAATAACCGGCAGGTCGACTCTACGATCACCTTCAATCCGCAAAACGGTTTCTATTATTACCTGAACAACGGCGCCAACTTCCTCCTTTTCAATGTCACTAAGAAATGGCATATCATCGCGCGGAAAGATGAGAAGTTTAAACTGGATTTCCTGGGTAAGTTCGGCGTAGGCCCGGTCATTCCTCATACGCAGAACCAGCTCTTTGGAAAAGACAATGACCAGGGCTTTCAGATGGGTGGCTGGAACGTTGGCGCGGAAGGATCTTTACGGGCTACTTTCTACCGCTATGTTTACCTGGAATTTTCCAACAAACTGGACTATGCGCGGTATCACAACCTGAATGTCTATATGGGTGCCGCGCACCAGGCCTTCGGTACCGAAGAAATGATCCTCAGCCTTGGATTGGTGATCCCGACGACGAAGAGGCATTAAGGAGCGGTCAGCATTAAGGGACATTTTTCGTCCGCTGATATTTTTCGAACAGCCACCACTTCCGTTTGTGGGGTTTCTCCCGGTAGTTCTTTTTTATAAAAGCATCGATATGTTCAGCGGCTTCGGCGATGCTGTCGGTGAGCAACACGAGGGAAAGGTCTTCTTTTGAGATCGTACCCTGTTGGGCCATATCTTCCATATAATCGAAAAGCGGCTGGTAATATGCTCTCCCAAAGAGCACCAGCGGAAAACGAACGAGGGTCTTCGTCTGGACAAGGGTAAGGGTCTCGAAGAATTCATCCATAGTCCCGAAGCCGCCGGGCATGATCACGAAAGCATAGGAGTACTTGACCAGCATGACCTTTCGTACGAAGAAATGTTCGAAAGTGACGGAGGCCTGGACGTAGGGGTTAGCGCTTTGTTCGAATGGCAGTTTGATATTCAGGCCGACGGACATGCCGCCCGCTTCGAAGGCGCCGCGGTTGGCGGCTTCCATGATGCCCGGGCCGCCGCCGGTCATGGTGGTAAATCCCATAGCTGCGATCTGGCGTCCCATTTCCCGCGCGGACTGATAGTGGGGATGGTCTTCTTTGAAACGTGCCGATCCAAATACGGTGATGCAGGGTCCGACAAAGTGGAGGGTACGGAATCCTTTTATGAACTCCCGGAATATTTTCCAGGCAAACTTGAGCTCATAGCCCCGGCTCTTGGGGCCTTCGAGAAAAACGGCGTCTTTTGCGGGGATGATCCTGTCCAGCGTTTCCATGAATGTTCATTTTGTAAATTGCGACACTAATATAGTGCATATGCCTTCACTTCGCATCGTCAGCTACAATGTTAATGGTATCCGTTCAGCTATGAACAAAGGATTGATCGATTGGTTGAAAACCGATCCGGCCGATATTTTCTGTGTACAGGAGACCAAGGCGCATAAAGACAATGTGGCGCATGCACTTTTTACGGAATTGGGATACCATGACTACTGGTTCTCCGCGCAAAAAAAGGGCTATAGCGGAGTAGCCGTCTTTACAAAGATAAAGCCCGACAAGGTCCAATATGGTACGGGGCATAAGGTGAGCGATGATGAAGGGCGGGTGATCCAGCTGGACATCGGCGATCTGCGGTTGATCAATGCGTATTTCCCTTCCGGAACCAGCGGCCAAGAGCGGCAGCAGTTCAAATATCAGTGGCTGGAGGAGTTTTATTCTTACCTTTCAGCGTTGAAGAAGACCTACCCGCGGATCGTCCTCTGCGGTGACTACAATATCGCGCACCAGGAGATGGATATCCACGATCCAAAGGGCAATAAGAATTCTTCCGGTTTCCTGCCGGATGAGCGGGGCTGGATGTCGAAGCTGTTGAGCAACGGATGGGTGGATGGTTTCCGGGTGTTGCACCCCGAGCCGCATCGCTATTCATGGTGGAGTCAGCGATTTCCCGGCGTACGGGAACAAAATAAGGGTTGGCGGATCGACTATATCGGCATTACGGAGCCGCTACGCTCCAGGCTTATTAGCGCAGACATTTACCACGACGTCAAACATAGCGATCATTGTCCTGTGTACCTGGAATTGGCAAAATAAAGCTTTCGGATACCGAATTTGGCGATTATCTTTATTGATGAACCTCGGATCCGTATGGAATATGTCCTTTTCGTTTGTGTGATCATCCTGATCTTTTTTATTGTGGGGCTGCGTAACAGCTTCATGGATCGCTTCGACCGGTTGGAGCAGGAGTTGCGCCGGTGGAGAGAAGAAGCAAAACGTATGGCGCCTCCGCCTGCGGTGGAGTCGAAACCGGATCCGCGACCAATGACCCCTCCGGTGACGCCGCCTCCTTCGAAGCCAGAGCCCGTGCGGGAGACGGAGCCATTTACACCCCATTTCATAAGGCAGCCGGCGCCGCGTGCGCCGGAGCCACCCCGGCCAGGGTTCTTCGAACGTCATCCCGACCTGGAGAAATTTATCGGCGAAAATCTCGTCAGTAAGATTGGGATCGCCATTTTAGTGCTGGCGATAGGGTATTTTGTAAAATATGCTATCGATAATGACTGGATCGGGCCCATCGGTCGGGTAGGCGTCGGCGTTCTTTGCGGCGGTATCCTGATCGGAATAGCCCACTGGCTGCGCGATCAATACAAGGCGTTTAGTTCGGTGTTAGTGGGGGGTGGGCTTGCCGTTCTTTATTTCACCATTGCCCTCGCCTATCATCAATACCAGCTTTTCGGGCAAACCATGGCCTTCGTGATCATGCTTGTGATCACGGTCTTTTCGGTCATGTTGTCGCTGCTCTATGACCGGCAGGAACTGGCTATCATCGCCCTGGCGGGCGGATTTTTCACCCCCTTTCTTGTCAGCAACGGCCGGGGCGACTACGCGATCCTGTTTAGTTATCTATTGATCCTGAACGGAGGTCTGCTTGTGATTGCCTATAACAAGGCCTGGCGCCTGCTGAATATCCTGGCCTTTGGATTTACGGCGGTTCTTTTCGTCTCCTGGCTGATCAGCCTGCCAGAGCTTCGGCAAGGCTTCGTCCCTCGCCTTTCCTCGCTCGTAACCTTCGCTTCGCTCGGTTACGCGACAGCCGCCACCTATCGCGGAGGATGGATATTCGCTACGACTTTCTACCTGTTGTTCTTCGTGATCAACGTCGCTTACACGATCCGGACGAACAAGCCCTTCATCGCTTCCGATTTTGGCATACTGCTCGCCAATACCTGTCTTTATTTTGCCGCAGGCCTGTATTTTATCGGACAATTGGGGCTTGACCATTATAAGGGATTGTATTGTGCAGTGATGGGTATATTTCACCTGGGCGCCACCTGGTTCCTGTTCCGGAAGAACACGATCGATAAGAACATCCTCTACCTGCTGGTGGGTATTACCCTGTCTTTTGTCTCACTGACGGCTCCCCTGCAACTCCATGGGCACTATATCACGTTGTTCTGGGCTACCGAATCGGTGCTGTTATACTGGCTTTTCATCAAATCACAGATCCGGCTTATCCGGCTGGCTTCGCTGCTGATCTGGCTGGCGATGCTGGTAAGCCTTGGGATGGATTGGTTTAACAACTATGCCGTTCAGGTGCAGGCCCCTATCCTGTTCAACAAAGGCTTTATGACGGGCCTCTATTCTGCGCTTTGCTGTGGGGCCTTATATTACCTGGATAAGCATGGACTTCGCGGAAGAGTAGCGTTGATCGCGGGGGTCATCCTGTTATTTTTGGCTGGGGCGCTGGAGATTTTTCATCAGATGGAAACGGAGATTTCACCGGTGTACCTTACGGGCTATACTTACTTGTACATACTTGTCGTCGCGCGGGTTGAAAGAAAGGAGAACAAAGGTCTCTGGAGGGCGGCGGTGGCGGGTCTGTTAATGGCTGCCGTCGTGCTCTATCTGTTCACGCTGCCTGCGATGTTTGACCTGCAGTCGCAGATGCTGGAACATAGCCGGTATCAGGGTCATTTTTATGCGCATTGGCTAGGAGCGGTGATCGTTGTGTTAATATTAATGGAATTGGCCGCGCGGCAAAAGGCCGGTTTAATGAAGATGGAGGGGGCGCTGTTTACCTGGCTGATCTGCGGCATTACGGTAATATTGTTGAGTGCCGAAGGGCAATTGCTGGTGAATGCGGTCTTTTATTCCCACAGCAATGATCTTGACTACCTGTCGAGGGTCTACAATAAGACGGGATTGCCCATTTTGTGGGGTCTATGTTCCTTTGTTTTTATGTGGTTGGGCATGCGGAAAAAGTTCAAGCCGCTGCGGATCATATCGTTACTTTTGTTTAGCATAACGCTGCTGAAGTTGTTCCTTTTCGACATCAGGAATATCCCCATCGCGGGGAAGATCGCCGCCTTCTTTTGCCTGGGTGTCCTCTTGCTGGTTGTATCGTTCATGTATCAGCGGCTTAAAAAAATCATCATCGAGGATGAAGAGAAGAAGACTGTTTGATCTGGTGACAGGATGCTGTCTCCTGCTGATAAGCCTGAATTGCCAGGGGCAGGACAGTTTCCGTTACCAGGCCGCGGTCGATACGGTCGGGACGACGGGGTTCTATGCGATCGGGCTTTCGCCCGAATTATTGGCAAAGAGCAATGCCTCGCTTTCGGATCTTCGGCTTCGGAATGCGCAAGGACATTTTGTGCCCTATGTGTTAAGTCCGATGATCCCCGGCATGGATAGCGGTGGGATTCATCGCCTGCCTGATCCGGTGTTCCGACAAAAGGACAGCAGTAACCGGCATAGTTATCTGGACCTGGAATGGCCGGAGGACTACCGGATAGAAAAGCTTTCGCTGGAGATCAGTGAGCCGGTCCTGTACAAGCGAATGGTGAGTGTCTACGCCGGGGAACCTGGCGGGAGTTTTTCATTGGTCGAACAGCTCAGTATAGAGTCGCATAAGACCATGTTCGGAATGCCTGTCGTCAAAAGCCGGAAGCTGAGGATCGATATCGCGAACGCGGACAATGCACCACTGAAGGTCAGGGGTATATTTGCGTGGCAGGACATCCTTCATATGGTGAGCTTTCTGCAGGGGGCGTCCACCTATGAGATCCTGACAGGGGAAAGCAATGCCATCGCACCGGAATATGACCTTCACTTCTTTACCGATAGCATGACGCAGAAACCGAAAGAACTGGGGATTGGCGCCATCCGGGAAGTGAAGATGGCCGATGTTGCCGCGGCGGCGCCGGTGTCCGGGCAGAGCAGCAATCGGGGTGGTGTGCGCGAAACGGTGTTACTTTGGAGCTGTCTGCTGGCAGTCCTGCTTTTTTTAATTTACTTCAGTATAAGGATGGTAAAGGCCATTGGCAAAAAAGACGCACATGATCGTTTATAATATCACCAATAAGGTTCGATGGAATATCCTTGCAGCGTGGTTGGAATGGCAGATAGAGGAGCAGATACCAGCTGTGCTTGCCACCGGGTTTTTTGATGGACATCACTTGTACAAGCTGTTGGAGCAGGATGAAGAAGAGGGGCCCACATTTGTAATACAATATTTTACCAATTCAATGGCACGTTATGAACGTTTTGCGGAAGACTATGCACAGGTGTTCCAGCGGGCGGGATGGGACAAATGGGGCGATGGATTCATTGCATTTCGAACTTTGATGGAGTCTGTGTAGTCGGACTTGTGGTAACCCAACAACTCTTGTGCACTATTTGTGTAAAAAAAATAAAATTAACGGCGACGAATCGGATTTTGTTGTAGATTCCCCGGAAATGGGCCACTGGCAAGGATTTCAGGCCGCCTGCCCCGAAGGCCGCTACCACAAAGGGTTTCAGCGTATGTCCGTAATTCCTGCATCGTAAAATTACCAACCTGCATTTCCTGCTAATCCTTATCCGGCGCGGTTTAGCGCGACTTGAGGGCATTGCGGCACGACGTAAAAAAATTTTGTCGGATTCAAAAAGCGGGTATATTTGTCCCTGCTAATTAAACAAAAAATTACACTATGAACAAGGCTGAATTAATCGCGAAAATTGCCGATGACGCAGGCATTACAAAGACGCAGGCAAATGCTTCCCTGGATTCTTTTGTTGAAGCAGTTACCAAGACGCTAAAAGGTAACGGTAAGGTCACCCTGGTTGGTTTCGGTACTTTTTCCGTTTCCAAGAGAGCTGCCCGTAACGGTCGCAACCCTCAGACCGGTGCTGTTATCAAGATCAAGGCGAAGAAGGTGGCTAAGTTCAAAGCCGGGAAAGAATTGTCCGCCAAATTATAGTTAGTGCTGGGGTGCATCTGTTGTCGTGCACTAAGCATGTATTGACCTTGCATTAGCACTGTATAGACCTTGCACTAGCATTGTATAGACAAAGCTCCGCGATCGGGTATAGGAAATTTTCGGGTCTTTGGCCCGCCTAGCGCCTGATTCCGGAGCTTTCGTATCTTTGTCCCCCGGCGGTAGTCGCCGGGTAATTTTTAAACTACTTTATTTAAAGTTATTATTATGGGAAGAGGTGATAAAAAAACCAAGAAAGGAAAGATATTCAAGGGTTCATTTGGCAAGAGCCGTCCTGCAAAGCCTGCGAAGAAATCTGCGACTCCGGCGGCTCCGGCGGCTGACAAGGCCAAGGCCTGATCATATTAGCTTTCGGCCGGTCTGCGATTACCCAGGTCTATTGTATGAGGCCGGCCGAAGGCATAACTATTTATGGCGCGAGCCGTTCGATTGTCCAGGATCCGCCATTTTGTAAGCTATACCGAAACCTGTCATGCAGCCGGCTTGGGCGTCCCTGCCAGAATTCGATGTTGATGGGTTTCACCGTATACCCCCCCCAATACTCCGGACGTTCGATGGACCTTCCCGCCCACTCCTCCCGATATTCTTTTTCCTTTTCTTCCAGCCACTCCCGGCTTTCGATGGTTTCGCTTTGTGGTGAAGCCCAGGCTCCTATTCGGCTGCCTTCAGGCCTACTTGAAAAATACTCGTCGCTAACGGCTGCGGGCGACAAAGATACCAGGCCGCTGATACGGACCTGTCGTTCCAGTTCCTTCCAGAAGAAGACCAGGGTGGCCCGGGGATTTTCCAGCAATTGCTGCCCCTTTGCGCTATGGTAATTGGTAAAGAAGGTAAAGCCGCGATTGTCAAAGCCCTTTAGCAATACTATCCTGGCGTCGGGCATGGCATCGGCGGAAGCCGTGGCAAGGGTCATGGCATTGGGTTCCTCGACACCGGAATGGATAGCTTCCCCCCACCATCTTTCAAATTGTCCAAATGGATCTTTGTGGATGTCCTTTTCCGAGAGGGTTTGTAACTTATATTCCTTACGAATATCGGCGATGGGAGTTGACACTGAAGGATGATTTGTCAGCAAAGTTAGGCGAATTGCCGGAGTTTCGGGGGCCGGCGTCGGCGGGGGTGGGGGCCGGCGGGGGACTGCGGAGGATGGCTTATTCCATGCCCTGGGGCACGTCGTTGACACTGCCCGACCCGGTGATCTTAGCCAGGAGGTTTTCCATGTCGGTGACACGGCGGAGCTGGCTTTCGATTTTCTTATTGTGTTCGGCGATCTCCTGCAGATCATGGTTGAGCTCTTCGAGGAAGGCCGATCTCTTCTGGTATTGAATGCGTTGAAAATTGGCCTCCTTGAGTTTTTCCTCGGTATCGCCCAGGATGCGGGTGAGCCGTTGGTTCTCCTCGCGGATGGAGAGGTATTTCAACTTCATCTCATCGTGTTCTTTGCCCAATTTGAAATAGGCTTCCTTCAGCCCTTCGTAATCCGTACCGCGGTTGTAGGGCTGCGTGAGGTAACTCTGTAGTTTCTGCAGTTTATCCTGCAGGGTGTTGTATTCTTCGTAGACTTTGTCGAGGCGTTGGGTCATCTCCTCCGCGAGTTTCTGCTGATGCTTGAGGTTGCTGACCTCGGCTTCCTTCTCGACGAGGAGCTGCCCCGTGATGCGGAGTTGTCCGTGGAGGTCCTCGTTGCTGCGAAGCAGTTCCTGGCTCTTTTTTTCGGAGTCTTCGACATGCCTCGTTTGTTCAAGCAGGCGGTGGATGCTGTTGTTATGCTCGACTAGTTTCTCCTGGGCTACTTTCAATTGAAAGAGATAGTCGTGGGTATAGTCGTGTTGTTCTTCGAGAGCGGCGTTTTCTCCGCCGGGCAGTTCGGGAGGTGCGAGTTTGAGTTCAACCTCTTCCAGCTGCGCACGGACTACGTCCAGTTCAAGGCGGACGTCTTCGAGTTCTTTCTTGCTTTCTTCCAATTCGATGGTGAGGATCTGTTCGGTCTCCTGCGTTTGGGAAAGGCGATCGCGTAGTTGCTGCTGCGCTCTTTCCTGCATATCCATGTCGTTGTAATATTTGAGCTTCCAGTTATCGTTGTCACTGATACTTGTGGGTTGTTGCGAGGGTTCGCCGAGGTGGAAGTTCTTTCTGGCATTCCAGAAGAAATGTATTGTAAAGCCGAGTATTAATGCACCCAGTTCAAATATTATGATCTCTGGAAGACCCATCGTCAGTTGCAACCCCAATATGATGTTCAAGTTGTATAAGGTGTTCATAATGGTTCGGAACAATTTACCAAACAGACTACTTTAAAAAGTCAATAAAGCTTTCCGGGAGTGATCGAACAACTGCGCCGCTTTTCATTGATATTGTGGGGAGGGAAGCTGAAGTACTACTTTCCAGTAGTCAGTGGATAATAAGTGCTCAAATTACAAGTCTTTGCCCAGATATGCAAATCATTTAATGCGGAAAATACGGTCGGATCAACATTCTGTATATCAATCTCTTACAAGGGTGCCAACCTTTTCGCCGCGGACGACGCGCAGTAGGTTGCCAGGCTTGTTCATATCGAAGACGATGATGGGCAATTGGTTCTCCATGCAGAGGGTAAAAGCGGTCATATCCATGACCTTGAGATTCCTGGAAATGCATTCCTGAAAGGTGATGGTCTCGAATTTTTCGGCCGTAGGAACTTTTTCGGGGTCTGCGGTATAGATGCCATCTACACGGGTGCCTTTGAGGATGACTTCCGCATTGATCTCGATGGCCCGGAGAGAGCCGGCGGTGTCGGTAGTAAAATAGGGATTTCCGGTTCCCGCGCCAAAGATGACGACGCGGCCTTTTTCGACGTGCCGGATCGCCCTTCGCCGGATATAGGGTTCTGCTATCTGCTCCATCTTTATCGCGCTTTGGAGGCGGGTATAGACGCCTATCTTTTCCA
>Ga0302325_10007194_pt1 | contig 24763 bp, 28 predicted proteins | sample Palsa_T0_2_FD_201948 | JGI IMG/M metagenome (GOLD analysis project Ga0302325, IMG submission 201948) | Peat permafrost microbial communities from Stordalen Mire near Abisko, Sweden - Palsa_T0_2 | ecosystem: Environmental > Terrestrial > Soil > Palsa > Peat permafrost | place: Sweden: Abisko... | reverse complement strand
CGGGTGCGGCGCGGATGGATTTCCAGCAGTCCGGGTCCATCGAAATCGACCACATCCTGTTCAAGGACAACACCGGTTCCACGGTCCCGTTCTTCCAGACCACCAACGCGCAGCCTTACATCCATGACTGCGCGTTCATGGGAAACCAGACCAACCTGTCGTGCAACCAGGACGCCATCTACTTCGGCGGCATCGGGTCCATCACCACGGGCGGCGGGGACAGCGCCCCGTTCCAGGCATACCAGGGTGTCGTGGAACGGTGCTCGTTTTACGGGATCCGCACCGCCTGCTGGGCCAGGACGTACGCGAACAGTGTGTCCATGCGGGACCTGCTGATCGACGGCACCTGCGGGTCCGCGAACATCCTCGCTGTCACTGACGGGGCGATGACCGCGGCGTCCCCGACCCTGACCTGCGCTACCAGTACCCCGTTCACGTCCGGGATGGTCGGCCAGGTGGTCATCGTCGCTGGCGCGGGTCTCGCGAACTGTGGCGGGTACCTTCTCGCCTACATCACCGCATACACGTCAAGTTCTGTGGTGACCTTGTCCTGCAACGCTGTGGCCACCGTCACCGCGGCCACGGTCACCGCCCCGGGCCAGTCCCCGTTCATGATCGGCACCATGAACGCCACATCGGGTGGTGTTGAAGGCTGCCTCATCGACGGCTGCTGCATCGAGCTCAGCCACTACACGCTTGGTGTCCTGTTCATGGCCAGCGTGGGCAACGCGGTCATGGGGTCCGCGATGTGGGACGGCGGGGTGGGGATCTCCCTCATCTCCGTGGGCTGCGTGAACGGCTCAAGCCGCAACACGATCATGATCCCCGAAAACAACATGCCAGCCGGGTCCACGGCCTACGCCACCGACATTGTGTCCACTTCCACCGGAACCGACCTGGTGTTCAGCCCCACCACCACAGGCCAGTTCATCCAGATGCCCACGTTCGGTGTCAACGGCTCTCACCAGCTCAACATGTTCGGCACCGGCGCGGCGGCGGGTAACGCGATCGCGTTCGGCCCGCTCGGCGGCCCAGCCACCGCGTGGATTTACGAAGACGCCGCCAGTAACCTCACGCTGCTCAGCAACGCGGGTGCCTACTACGTGAAAATGCTCGGCGGTTACGGGGCGTGGATGGGTTCCACTGCCGCGTACATGACCATCGGGAACCTTGGCACCGCCAACTGTTACATGGAAGCCGCCGGGTCCGGCGGGTCCGCTGACATCATCATCAAAGCCCAGACCGTCGCCCGCAACATCCAGGTGCAAAGCCACCTGACCGCCTCACCGGGTGTGGCACCGGGGATCGCCGCGAACGCCGCCGCCGGGTCAGGTCCCACCGTGTCCGTCGCAGGAAACGACCAGCGGGGCACCATCACCATCACCACCGGCACGTCACCCACAGCGGGTGATCTGGCCACGATCACGTACACGAACGCGTGGACGCTTACCACACCAGTCGTGACGGTCAGCGGCGACGGCACCACCGCAGCCCTCGCACTTGCCGCCGCGGCGCTCCTGCCATGCACCGCGCTGCGGTCCACGACCCTGTTCCACCTTGCGGTCAGCGGCACTCCCGCCGCGTCCACCACGTACCTGTTCAACTACACCGCCATGGGCTGATGGCCTGCCATCTAGGAGGCCCGCGTTGAGCGATATGCCGGTACGCCGCATCTGGTCCCTGTCCAATTCGGGGATCGGCACGACCATCGCCGGGTCCGGGAACTCGGGCGCATACCAAGTACCAGGACCGCCGCCGTGGACCCCTGACAACATGTCCGCGATCGACCTGCGGTACGTCGATGACGTGTGGCTCGCCGTCACCGTCACCGCGGTCTCCGGAGGGACGCTCACCGTAGGCCTCAACGTGTTCGACGACCTGGGCAACAAATTCAACGTCTTCACGTTCAGCGGCGCGGGGATCCTCAACGCCGCCGGGTCCGCGCAGGTTTCCCTCGGCAAGCACGGCGCCACCACCGGCGGTTACATCGTGTTCCCGGAGTGGGGCCAGGTCGCGTGGACCTGCTCCGGCGGGTCGGTGTCTGGCACTGAGATCGCCTTGTACGGCTCCTGACCGCCGCCCTTCCCTGTTCCGTCACGCCCGCGAGAGGGGCTGCTGAGCCATGGCCAAAAACTGGATAATTTGCCAGTACGACGACGCCGGCTACCCGACGTCACCCGTGTTCGCCCTGCCCCTCACCAATGCGGGGGGAGTGGTGAAAGCGTCCCCCGGCCGGCTCATCAAGGTCATCGTGACCACCACGTTCGCCGGGGCGTCCGGCCTGATGACGTTCTACGACAACGCCTCCGCGGCGTCCGGTGTGGCGCTGCTGGCCATCCCCACCGGCACGGCAGCCGGGACGATCTACTCCATTGACCCGCCCGCCGTCAACGGCATCTTCGCGGGCATCACCGGCACCCTGTCCGCCGGCGCCGTCACCGTCGGCTACAGCTAGACCTGCCCCATCCCCAGACATACCTGAGCCTCGGAAAGGGGCGGCTTCGCCATGGCCAAGCAGCAGATCGCCACCATGTACGACGACGAGGGCTTCCCCGCTACCGCCGCATTCACCGCCGCTATCACAGCGGCCGGAACATCCACCGTGAAAGCGTCCGCCGGGCGCCTGGTCGTCGTCACTGTCATCACCCCCGGCACGGGCATCCTCACGTTCTACGACAACGCCTCCGCGGCGTCCGGGACTGTCCTGCTGGTCATCCCGGCATCACCGGCAGCGGGGACCATCTACAGCGTGAACCTGCCAGCGGTGAACGGGATCACGGTCGTGGCAGCAGCGTCGGCGTCAACGGTGACGATCGGGTACAGCTAATGCCAGAACCGCTGATGCCGAGCGTTGGGCGTATCGTCGGCCACCAGATCCGATAGGATGTTCTAGTACGAATAAGGCCCCGGTACCTGCACTGGCGAGTAACAGGTACCGGAGCGCCAGACCTAGTGTGAGTAGGCCCGACATGCCAAACTCTATCGCCAACCTCGTGGTGAGCCCGAGCGACATCGCACGGTTCTATATCAAGGTTGATGAGGCCAGCGCCAATGGGTGCCGCCTGTGGAATCGCAGCGTAGACGCCAACGGTTACGGCCAGTTTCATCTCAATAGACGGACGGTCAAGGCGCACCTCGTGGCGTGGGCTATTGAGCGCGGGGCGTTTCCGGTAGACCTAGAGCCAGATCACACCTGTAACGTGTGCCGCTGCGTTGCTCCGGACCATATCGAGTGGGTCACTCACCAGGAGAACAATCGCCGCATCGCCTTGCGGGCTACATTGTGCCGTGCTGGACTGCACCGATGGGACGAGCAGGTGCCCGTCATCCGTGCCGCTGGCCGCGAATGCCGCCCGTGCCGGAATGATGGCAAGCGGTCGCGTTACGGGGCGCATCGTGCTCAAGGGATGAGCGCAGTGGAAGCGAGGAATTCGTGACGCCCTCTATTGGGAGAATAGTTCACTACGTCTCGTACGGGACGCCGGGTGGCGAGTACCGGAGCGAATGCCGCGCGGCGATCGTCACCGAGGTACCTGATTATGTGGCCGACCCGCAGACCCTTGGCCTGTGCGTACTCAACCCGACCGGGATGTTCTTCAACCGGAGTGTCCCGTACCACGAGGGTGACATCGGCAACGACCACACGGGGGGCGAGGTGCCGGCGAAGTCCTACCGCGGCGGCTCCTGGCACTGGCCCGAGCGCGTCTAAGCGCAGGTACTCCGGGTGGTCTAGTTGCGCCCATGCCGACACTTCGGCGTAGCAGTCCCCGCAGATCACCTGCGGCTCGTCCGTCCTGATCCACGCCGCTTCGGCCTCGGCTAGTGCTTCCTCGTCCGTACGGGTCTTCTTGAACGTGCCGTGACAGACGTAGCACTCGTAGGTCTCACCCAGGCCGCTCACCAGCGCATCTTCGCACGTAAGGAGGCGCGCTGTGGCCAAGACGATCGCCACCATCGGCGGGATAGCCCTCGCACCGGGAGTCAGCAAAAACCGGCGGCTCTACACGAAGCCAGCCATCGCCGCCGCCGTCGGCCGGGCACAGGAACGCATCCAGTCCGGCCGCCCCATGTCGATGCTGACTTTCCACGGCGCCGACGACAACTCCCGCGAGATCGCCGCCACCCTCACCTCCGTACGGCTCGACGAGGACGGCAACGCCCGCTTCACCGCATCGTTCACCGACACCGACGCAGGCCGGGATATCGCATCGCTTGTGGACACCAGTGACGGCAAGCCGGCTCACCTGGACGGGGTTTCGATCAGGGGCGCGTGGATGGGGACGATCCGGAAGATCGCCGGCCCGGATGGTGCCCCGGTGGAAACCGCCGATGATCTGGAACTCGACGGGCTCGACTTCACCCGGTCACCTGGTGTCGGCAACGCCCGGGTGGACACCTTCGCGTGGGCTGGCAAGCCCGGCCAGACGGAGACCACGGAGCGTGTCCTCATCACTGAAAGCGTTCAGGAGGCGCGCGTGACGCCCATCACCGAAGAGACCACGGGAACGGTCACAGGGCCTCCAGAAGCCGTACGGGAAGCGCTGGCGGCCTTCCTGCCCGAGCCGACCCATCTGCTGGTGAACGGCGAGTGCATGCCGTGCTCAAGCGCCCGCGGCGAAGTGGACGAGGCCGCGTTCCCGATGGGCAAGCGCACCAGCGGGACTCAGGGCCCTGGCGGGCCGTTCGCGGACCCCGGCTATCAGGCGGACAAGAAGCCCCGGTACCAACTCGATTCGAAGCTTCACGCGAAAGCGGCCTGGTCGTACGTAAACCAGGCCGCGAACGCCGCCAAGTACAGCGGCCCGCAGCTCAAGCGGGTCAAGGGCCGGATCATGAAGGCCCTCAAGTCGTTCGGCGTGACCGTCACCGCCGAAGGCTGGACGATCGACCCCGCCTGGCAGGTCACCGAGACCGTCCGCGAGTACATGGGCGACAGCATGGCCGCCGGGCAGACGGCCGGCTCGTGGTGCGTACGGGCTTCCAACGGCCCGGTGTCCATCGACCTCTCGAGCTACTGCATGGATCCCGCCGACCTGGACGTGATCCTCCGCGCCGCCGCTGGCGCTGCCTGTGACGCCCTCGCTGCCCTGGACCCCGACATGGACGGTGACGTGGACGTGGCCGGTGCGGGAGCGAAGTCCGACCCGGACCATGACGCGCGTGGTGAAAGCGCACCCGACGACGGCCCGGTCACAGAGACCGCGGACACAACCCCGGCTGAGGCCGGCCAACAGGAAGAGGGGGAGGCTCCCATGACGGAGACTGCCACCGTTACCCCGGCGGCCGAGGCTGCGCCGGTCACACCAGCACAGGACGTCATCGCCGAAGCGGTCAAGGCCGCGCTTGAGCAGGACCGCGCCGACAGGCAGGCCCGGAAGGCTGCGAAGCGCGCAGCGGCGGCACAGGCCGCACCCGTGGTCCCCTTGGCAGCAGAGACGGCTTCCCCCGCCGCTGCCGTCACCGAAACCGCAGACGAGCGGATCGCCCGGCTCGTCGAGGAACGGTCCGCAGCCCGGATCGCCGCCGAGGTGCCGCAGGTTCCCGCGCCCGTCACTGAGACGGAGGACGCCCGCATCGCCCGCATGGTGGAGGAACGCGTCATCGCCGCCAAGCAGGAACTCATGGCCACAGGTGGCGGTCCCGGCCGTAAGGGCCTCGTCGAAGAGCACACTGCCCGGGTTGGCGGGGAAGCGCCGCTGAACTCGCACGGCCTGCCCGCGGGCTGGCCCGACAAGGAGTTGCACCAGTACAGCCCGGACGAACTGGCGCAGTACGCCGGGCCGGTGCTCGACCAGCACATCATGAAGGGCCGCGCGGTTACGGACGTGCTCGCATGAGGGGCCGGTTCGTTCTTCTCGCCGCCGGGCTTGTCGCGGTCATCCTCGCCGCGGGCTGCACAGCCAGTCTCGCTGCGAACTCCACGCCAGCAGCCAAGGCGGCCCTCGCCACCTTGTACGCCTGCCGCAGGCTGAGCAACGGCGACGTGTTCCTGTGGCGCTCCTGCCCGAAGGGTTACACCAAGTTCACGTGGCCAGCCCCCGGCCCGAAGGGTGCCACTGGCGCAACCGGGCCTGCGGGTCTTACCGGACCGCAGGGTGCGGCCGGTCCCGCCGGGCCGTCGTTCGCTGCCACGTTCAAGCTGACCCTCCCCGGACTGCGTCACGAGACGTGCAAGGCCGCGACCTCGGCCGGGAAGATCACCGCGATCACCTGTGTCAGCACCAAGCGTCACGCCTGACGTTTCATCCCGCATCACCCTGACCGCCGTCACCTGACGGTGCCTTCCGTGCGGCAACGGTCCATCCACATGCCAAACGGAAGGACCCGTTGTGCCTAGTGAACTGAGAGAGGCGCTGAACGCCGCCGGCGCATCCGCCCTCATCCCGAAGATTATCGACCCGATTCTGCTGGAATACCAGCGCAGGTATTCGCCATTGGTCCGTGCCATTCCCATGCAGCAATGGCAAGCGGACCAGTACTACTTCAATCAGCGCACAGCCGTCGCGTCTGGCGGCTTCGTTCCGGACGGTGGCGCACGCCCCGTAAGCAACTCCACCTACGTGCAGCTTTCCTACCAGATGAAGCACGTCGAATCTGTCGGCGCTGTCACCGGATACGCGCAGGAAGTCACCCGCCAGGTCATCGGGGACTTGCGTCAGACAGAAATCCAGGGCGCAATCCGCGGCTATTACTGGGATGTGGAAGCGGGCTGCCTGTGGGGCAATGCCGCATCGACCCTGAATCAGGCGCAACCGCAGTTCGACGGCCTGGACACGCTGGTCAGCGACTTCACGTCCGGGTACAAGAACAGTCTCGACAAGGCCGGGAACACGCTGACCCTCGCATTCCTCGACGAACTCATCGACATGGTCGAAATGAACGCGGCCATGCCGGTGTTCGACGAGACGTGGATGATCGTCCTTTCGTCCACGGCAGCGAGCAAGGTGGCGCAGCTTCTCACCAACCAGCAGCGTTACGAGTCGGTCACTGTCGCCACCGGCCTTATCGTGCCGACGTACAGAAATATACCGTTGGTCAAGACGTCGTTCCTGGCGTCGCGCGGGTACTCGATGGGGACCGTGACCGGCGCTCCGGGCCTCATCAATACCGGTTCGCTCGGGAACGCGGCCACCTACAAGTACGTGGTTAGCCCGGTCATCTCCCGGCAGGGCGAGACCATCCCGTGCGCGGAAGTGTCCGTGACCACGAACACGACCCTGACGTCGATCGTCCTGTCGTTCACGCCACCAACCGGCCAGGACGGGTTGAGCCCGATCCTCTACAAGGTCTACAGGACGGCGGCGGCCGGCGCGGCCGGCTCGGAGACGTTCCTCGGCTACGTTGACGCAACGGTGGGCCTGGCCTCGGACGGCGTTACGCCGGTCGTGACCAACCAGATCGTGGACACCGGGACCGCGCTGGTACCGCAGCAGTCCAGTGGATCAGTTGTGCCGGCAATCCTGCCGATCATCTACTACGGCACCAACACGTCATTGCTGCCCCCGGCCGCCGGTCAGGAGAACCTGTACCTGATCAGCCGGGACCGGAACAACGTTGTCCGGCCGTACGTCCGGGAAGCGAAGCCTGTGGATATTTACCCGACCACTTCTTCTCCGGATACACTTCCGTACGCTTTGATAGGTGACATGAGTTTCGCGGTTCGGGCCACTCGTTTTTGTGGCCGTTTGACTCGCGTCTCGACGGCAGTGTAAAGGGCCTCTGACCTGCGGCTTTACCAACTCACCAGCATTCAGCTGTACCCAAGTCGCCTTTAGCGGGGAATGCGGTATAGTAGGCCACGTAAAGGCCCCGGAGCCTGTGTGCACAGGCCCCGGGGCGTGGCCGAACCTGGTGAGAGGTCCGACAGTGGATCAGAGTACTATCGCTCGCTTCTGGAGCAAAGTTAACCCGAACGGCCCCATCAACGATGCACGCCCCGAACTCGGCCCGTGCTGGCTCTGGCTGGGCGAGCCCGGATCACGGGGCTACGGCTTCTTCTGGTACGAGGGCAAGAAGCGCCTCGTTCACCGCTGGTCGTGGGAACTGTTCAAGACCGCCATCGCGGACGGGCTGGTCATCGACCACCTGTGCCGGAACACGATGTGCATTCGCCCGGATCATCTGGAGCCGGTCACCGACCGCGTCAACATCCTGCGCGGCGAAGGCCCGGCCGCCCGGAACGTGCTGGCCACGGAATGCTGGAAGGGTCACCCGTTCGACTTCGAGAACACCTACTGGTACCCGAACGGCGACCGTGGCTGCAAGACGTGCCAGAGGGAACGCACACAGGAGTGGCGGGGCAAGAATGATCCGCCATCGGGTCTCGGCAAGGGCGGCCACCAGCGGGCCAAGACGCACTGCCCGGCCGGCCATGAATACACGCCCGAGAATACGTACAACCAGCCCGGCGGCGGGCGGCAGTGCCGCCTCTGCGTGCGGATCCGCAACCGGGAAGCGCAGCGCCGGAAGCGTGCGGCGGCCAAGGCTGCCGAGTCAACCGCCCTGTTCTAGGAAGTAGGGGAGCGCGGGTCCGGCTGACCCGGCCCCGCGCCTCCATCTGCAAGCGAATCACTAGGAGACCACCATGAAGCTGACCAAGGCCAACGGCGGCTGCGTCGTAGCCGGCTACGAGTGGGAGCACGACGGCGACACGATTGAGGTTCCTGACGACCTCGCCAAGGAACTCCTCGCCATCCGCGGGCACGACTTCTCCGTCCCTGACGACCAGGGCGACTACATCGAGGACTCCGGCCCCCGTAAGGCAGCCCGTGAGCAGGTAGCAGCCGACAGGCGGCCCGACACGCCCTTCCACGAGGAAGGGCAGCCGGGTCACGAGCGGGCACTGTCGGAGTCACCTGTCCCGGAGGTCGGGGACCGGGTGGTGGAAGGAGCGTCTACCGCGTTCCCGTCACAGGCCGGACCGCTGGGCGAGTCACCCACGGCTGGGGGCAGGGCCGTACGGGGGACAGGTAGGACGGAGGCGCAGGAAGCGGCCGAGAGCAAGGGCGAGAAGGGCAAGAGCGGCACCGGAGGGAAGAAGTAGGCGCTACCTCGCGTGGTCGAAGGTGCGGCCGAACAGCGCGCGCTCCATGCCGGCGATCTGGGCGTAGTCGGGGCGGCGCAACTGGGCGCGGTCCCGGCGGATGACGCGGGTCGTGACAACCATCAGTGCGGCCAAGCACGGGATCATGAAGACCGCGCAGGCGGCGTAAGCGTACAGATGCAGGCGGGCATCCACCCAGATCACGAAGATCTCGATGGCGATCCCCATGAGCTGGAAGCCGCGGGCTAGCCGCAGGTAACCGAGAAGCTGCCGCCTGTTCTCAAGGTCCACGCTGCGATCATCCCACCTGCGGGGGTGTCGCCGTGGCCGACAGCCCGACCCCGTTGTGCGATGCCGCGCAATTCAGTGAAGGGCCGTTCGGCGACCTCGCGGCGTTTTACTCGCCCACCGCCCTCGCTGATGTCCTCATCGAGGCCACCCGGATGTGCGAGAGCGAGACCTCCCGCCGCCTGGCGCCGTTCACCGTGACGGAGACTCACCGGGCGTCCGTCATCGACCCCGACGAATACAGCGACAGCGCCAACATCCCGATGGACATCCAGTCCACGTTGGGCGCTTCCTACGCGCAGGCGATCGGCGCGTCATCCCTCGTACGGCATGTGTGGGTGGACGAGTGCGCGGTGCGGTACCCGGACATGTGGGCCTACTCGAACGTGGGCGTGACGATCATCCGGTCGTACGGCGGGACGCAGGGCCTCAACGTGGGGCAGATCCTGAACGGGCCGGAACCGGACACCGGGCACCTGTGGTTTCAATTGGGATTGTTCATGCCCATCGGCAGCCGCATACAGGTGACCTACTCGGGGGGATACACGGTCGCCGTGCCTGCCGATCTGGTCAGGGCGTGCAAGTTCATGGCCGCGTACCTGATTGTGCGGGAATTGAATCCCGCTGCCAGTGACCATAACCCCGAAGAATTGCATGTGGATGCCCTCATGCGCTTGGCGCCTTATACGAGGGCCTGAGCTGCGGAAACGCGGTAACAACGTCAACTGGCCGGCGTTCGCCCATTCCTGCGCGGTAGTCGTCCAGCGCTTGCGTGCTCGCGGCGAGTTGGAATGCCGTGAAGTCCATTTCACCAAAAGGCACCGGCTGGCCGTCCGCGCACTTAGCCGTGGCGTCTGGTGTGAGACCGGCCCGCGATTCGCCGTCGAACCGGAGGTCATGTCCGGCAGGCAAGTCGGCCCAGTTCACTTGGCACGAGGGGCAGCGCCATCCGTTCGCCTCGCATTGCGCGCGCATGGCATCACGCTCAGGGGTGTTGCTCACCCGCTGATCATCCCGCATTCGGGGAGCCGCCGTGAAGACACCGGCCTCCGTCAAGGCTTCCGCCTCAGCCCGGACCACCGCAGCGAAGGCGGCAGCCTCTACCGCCAGTGCCACAGCATCGGCCGGGGCGAAAGCGGCAGCAGCGAAAACGGCGGCGCAGACCGCCAAGACCACCGCAGCGGCCACCGCATCCAAGACGGCCAGCGCCAAAGCTAAGGCCACCGCGTCAGCGACCGCACGGGCGACCGCGCACAAGACGGCGGCGGCGTCAGCGGCGAAGACAGCGGCAGCCACAGCCCGTGCCACGGCGTCGAAGACGGCGAGCGCGACCGCCCGCCAGACCGCGCATGACACGGCGAGCAAAACGGCTGCGGCCACCGCCCACGCCACCGCCTCCAAGACCGCCAGCGCCACGGCGAAACTGACCGCGCACAACACCGCCAGTGCGACGGCGAGGGCGACCGCGCACGCCACCGCTTCCCGTACGGCGAAGGCCTCCGCGCACAAGACCGCCTCAGCGACCGCGAAAGGGCTGGCGTCCAAGACTGCGGCAGTGAAAGCGGCAGGCAAGACAGCGGCGGCAGCGGTGAAACCCACCCTGGCCCGGCCGTCCCTCGGCGCGCAGTGGGTGGCCTGCAACGAGATCCTGCCCTGCTGTTCCTCCGTCGCCGCAGCGAACTCGCTCCTGGCGCTCACAGGGTGGCGGGCCGCCGACGACGACGTGTACGCGCTCCACTTCGCCGCCGGGGGCACCGAGGACGAGGGCCCGGTGCTGGCTGACGTGATGGAAACGCTGGCCGTACGCGGGCTGGCAGGCATCCGGCCATCTACGGCCTATACGACTGACGCGTTCCCTGACGGGGCTGTGGCGGCCGTACTGGTGCCGGGGTGGGAGTGGCACTGCGTGGCGGTCACGGGGGGCCTGGCGGCGTCGTGGGGCGTCCTGCTGGACGGGGAAGTGCTGGACTACGCACACGAGGTGTGGGCGCTGGCCTGGTGAGAGCGGGGGCCGGCAGTGGCCGATTTGCTCTGCCTTGCCTGCGGTAACCAGACCAGCACCGACGAGGCACTGAACGCCTGCCCGGCGTGTGGTGATACCGGATTCCCGCCCGCCGATCTTGCCGACACGGTAACCGTCACCCTGACCAAGCGTGAGTTGCGCATCCTCACCATCTGGGCCGAGAACTGGGCGCGGCAGTGCGGCGAACCCGCCATGAAGGCCATGGGCGTCATCCTGCTGCGGCTAGCCACGCAGACCGACGTGGCCCTGACGCTCAGCCAGGAGATCGCGGACGTACGCGCCGCGTTCCCGGCTTCCGAGGTAACAGTGCACCGCGCCGATGGCACCGAGATGGACGTGTAGGGAGCGCCGTGGCTACCGGAGTCGCCTCCACCGGCACCGACACGGTTGTCACCCGTGAGACGGCGTGGCTGCGCAACGCCACCGACGCGCTCCCGTCGCTGCTGGCGGCGAATGGCGGCCCGTTCGGCGTGATCCAGTCGTACTGGGCGCGCACACCGCACACCCAGGTCCCGCAGTTGTACGTGACCCGCTCCGGGTTCGAGGACCAGCACCCCCTGTCGCAGCGTTACCGGCCGCAGCATGAGATCGTCCTGCAGATCATCTGGCCCGTACGGCAGACATCCTCACCGCTGGCCGAGAACGAGCAGCAGGCACTGGACTCCGCGATCGAGCTGCTGATCCAGCGGATACGAGGGCCGCTCGGGGACAAGACTCATGGCGGGTCGTTCCTGTCCGCCGGGCAGGTGCCGGAATCGCCGCCGCCCGTCGTCAGGTTCGGGGACGCCGAGCAGTCCATCGACGCGAGCAAGGCGCTCAGGGCGACCGTTACGTACCGGATCGATGACGACGAACTTAATGGCTGACGGTCGCGCCCCAGTGCTCGGCGTAGCCCTCGCGGTACTTGTAGGCGCTGGCGAGATGGCCCACAGCATCACTGATCGCGCAGACCGCTGCCCCTAGCGCCGGACGGTCCGCTGGTTCTGCGGCCCAGAGGTCATACAGGCCGAGGATGCCCAGCTTCGCCTCGCAGTCAGCGATGGCATTGCGCGGGTCATGGCAGGCGATGTGCTCGAACTGCGCCTCGTTCGGCCGCCCCTCGTCGTAGACCACGGGCTCCGACATGCCATAGGGGTCCTCGTCGCTGATCAGGTGGCCGACCGGGTAGGACGTCCCATCTACGTAGGTGTCCATGCGCCGCCACCAGTGGCCATCACTGCCATCGGCCGCCGTCTCGGCTAGCACCTTGTCGCCCTCGATGACCTGCCGCAGCCACGCCACGGCCTCGCTCATGGCCGGTCACCTGCACCGTGGACCGGGCACCACAGGTGGTAGGCGGGCGTGAACTCGTCGTCCAGATGTGAGCACCGGCACGCTCTGGCGCGGTCACGCTTATGCGCCCGGCTCGCCGCGACGTACAGCGCGGTTGAGATGCCAAGGACTGGCAGTGCGAACAGGAGTATCCAGCCATCGGGCCAGTAAGGCGGGATGGCAATCGCCGCGATCGTGGCCGCCCACCCTATGACCAGCGCGACCAGAGCCTGACGGCGGACCCTGCGGACTTTCGCGCCAAGGCCGGCCAGGAGTTCGTATTGCCGGCCGAGCGCGTCATCAAGGTCGCCCATCTCGCTCACCGGGCGACCTCCCACGGCAGCCGTGCGCGGCAGTCGGTGAGGACGTGGCTTAGCCCGCACCTCACGCACGGGGGCAAGTGCTGCCACCACCTGCGGTCGTCAGCCATGCACGCCACCTTACCCAGCCAACCCGGAGGTGCCCGTGCGCCAGCAGAGCAACAGCGCCTACCCGCTCAACAGCCTTGACCTCGGCCGGACGATCGGCCCGTACGAGACGTTCGAGCACGACGTCCTGATCGCCGGCTGCGTGGACCTGGACGCGGACAAAGACGCGGACAGCGGCGAGGGCAAAACAGGGGCCGAAATCGAGTCTGGGCAGGTCAGCGGCACCACGCCAGCGGACACCGAGCAGGACGCGAACGCTGAGGAGACCTCCGCATGACCTTTCTCAGCAGGCTCGTAAAACTGGGCATGGGCAAGGAGTCCACCCAGTACACCTACACCGTCCCCACGGTGTCGATCCCGTTCACCACCGCCTCGTTCACAGATGACATCGCCCAGCTGCGGGACGAGTCGGTGCGTGCCTCGGACACGGTGCTGACCGGCCTGCAAGGCGGCCCGTGGCACACGACATGGGATTTGGAAGTCAACGCGTATGCTGACATTACGGGGCATTTCCTGCGGGCGATGATCGGCCCGGACACGGTCACCGCCGGCGTGTCCACCACACTCACCACGAACTCGCTGATCAACGCCACGTCCCTGTCGCTCACCGCGACAGTGCCGTCGAACTCGGTCCTGCAGATCTCGGACACTGCCGGGGCTCACCTGGAGTACGTGAAGATCGGCACGGTCACCGGCTCCGGGCCTTACATCGCGCCGATCGTCACCGGGGGCGGCTCCGGGTTCAACTCGGCGAAGTACGCGCACACCGCCGCCGGGGGGAGCGTGATCTCCCAGTCCACGCACGTCTTCACGCAGAACCGCACCTTCACCACCGTGTGGCCCACCTACTCGTTCACCACCGACGACGGCGCCGACCAATTGGGCTGGCCCGGCCAGGTGTGCAGTGACATGCAGATCAAGATTGACACCAAGGGCTTCGTGACCATGTCCCCGAAGTTCATGGGGTTCCCGAGCGTCGCGGAGGCCACGTTCGCGTACGCGGCGAGCGCCGCTCAGCCGGTCGTCGGCTGGAGCTGGACCGTCACCAACGGGGGGGCGGCGTCCACGCGGGGCATCAGCTTCGACATCACCCTCAAACGCGCCACGGAGCCCATCTTCTCGTCCACGGGATTGCAGGCGCCGCGGGAGGTGTTCCCCGGGCCGCTGGAAGTGGACGGCACGTACAAGGCGATCTTCGAGAACTCGGCGGACGTGAACCTGTACATCCAGGCCAACCAGCTCCCGACCGTTCACACCCTGTCCCAGCCGGTCACGTCGGGGGGGGCGGTGATGGCGATCACGATGAGCCAGTCGGGGTACACGAGCGCCAAGCGTGACCTGGGGCAGCCATACGTCCAGGCGGACTACGGCATCTCAGGGATCAACAACACCACCGATGGTGGCGTGGCGTCCGTTTCCTTGATCAACAGCGTCGCCACTGCGTACTGACAGAGCGTTACCACACCGTCACACCAGTAGGGGGTACGCCATTCCATATGCCAACCGGGTCATCACCCTGACCTTCGACGACCTCAGCGACGACCCGGAAGACAAGATCTGGGTCACGATGCGCAACCCCCGCCTTGTCCCGCTGGACGAGATGCGCGGCAAGGACGCCGAGGAGATCACCCTCGGCCCGGACGGCACCCCCACTGACACGGACGCCGCCACCCGCTCCGGGTACGCCACCCTCGCCCGCCTCATCGTCGGCTGGCATGTGTACGACGCCAGCGTGATGCCCGAACTCAACGCCGCCGGGGAAGACGTGTCGGTGCCCGTACTCCTGCCGCAGGCACCCGTCACCGCCGCTACCGTGGCCAAGCTGCCGTCGGTGATCCTGACCCGGCTGATGGAAGAAATGGCGGCCGGCATAAACCCTCCGCGGACCCCGGCGAGCCAGGAGGGTACTGGGACACCGTCCTAGGCCCGTGTGAGTCCATCTACGACGGGACATGGTCGGGGAACGTCCCGCCGCCGCAAGAGTGGGTTCACTACGAATTGATGAAGGAAATGGGCTGGTCGTGGAAGGCGCTGCAAGAAACACCGCCGTACGTGCAGCGGTACTGCATGGACATCTCCGGTATCCGGCGCAAGTGCGAGGCGGATCACGTGCGGAGGCGCAGCCGTTAGCCGGACTCACTGATCGTGCGGTGCGGGACCGTTGAGCAGGCCGGCCTTCACTGCGTCGGCGCGATCAACCGGTGGCCTGCGCACGGGGCATTCCAGGGTCACGACGACTGTCTGCCAGTCGGCCGACTCGGGCACCTCGTGCTGGTTCCCAGGGTCAAGGATGCCGCCCGTCACGAACCTGACTTCCTCGTGCGGTAGTGCGATGGGCACGTAGCCCTGGCGGGTGATCAGATCCAGCAGGTCGCGCCGCATGTGCTGCCGCAGGTGGTCGCGGTACCCCGGATGCTCCCACTGCGGCCGGTGAGCGATCCGCCTGCCTGTCACCACGTCGTCGTAGAACGAGCACGCCGCTTCGGCCATGAGCCGCGCTGCGTATTCGCCAATGCCCCAGCCTCGCTCACGGGCAATCCGCTCAACGGCTTCCGCCGCGCTCCGTGCCGCTGGCGTCACGCCCAGACCATCCCGCTGGTTAGGTCATCAGAGCCCGTCACGATGATCGCTGACCGGTCATGGCCAGGGGCCGACAGGTAAATCTCCCGAAAGTCGTCGGCCTCCTGCCAAGTGCGCGTGCCGTAGGTGCCATTGTCCCGGCCGCAGCACGTCAACTGGACCAGCCAGCCAAGAGATTCGCTCATCCCCTGATCATGCCGCACCCGGGAGGTTCCCGGTGAACGCCGCCCAGGAAGTCGCTGACCGCCTGCGGGCCGTCGCTGCCAAGGTGGAATCCGACGCGCCACGGGCAAGCGTGCAAGCCCTCTCCCGTGCGGGGGAAACGATGACCAAGCTGACCCTGTCCACGGGGGCGCACGCGCTGGGGACGCCGACACCCAACCCGCCAGGAGGGCCGCCAGGGCTCATCTCCGGGGCGCTGCGGCGGTCGGTGGCACGCACCCCGGCCGCGCCCACGGGGCCTGCTACGTGGTCGCAGGCGCTCGGGTCGGTCATCATCTACGCCGCCGTGCAGGAGTTCGGGGCGACGATCCGCGCGAAGAACTTCCCGCAGCTCGGGAATCCGACCGCAGGGTTCTTCGGGCCGCAGGTGACAATCCCCCCGAGGCCGTGGATGAAGATCAGCGTTGAGCGGCTGATCGAGTCGGGGCTCGGGCAGAAGGCGGCCATCTCCGGGTTCGAGGCGGTACTGGACCTCTAGGCGTGCGGGGGTGAAACCCCGTGCCTGGTGGCTTCACGCCCGTCGTCCAGGAATTTGCCGTTAACGCAAGTGCCTACCTGTCCGGCGTCGAAGAGATGATCACGGCGACGGACGACCTTGCCGCCTCCATCGACGCCGCGGCGGAAGCCTCAGCCCGCCTCGACGAAACCGGGGCTGGCGGCGGAGCGGCAGCGGCCAGCGATGACGCAGCAGCAGAAGCTGCGACACGGCTAGCCGAGGCGGAGGAACGCGCCGCCGCCGCCGCCACCGAAGCCGCGGAAGCCCAGGAACGGGTCATTGAGGCCAACGACGCCACTGCCGTAGCAGCGGATGACGCCGCAGTGGCGATCGACCGGCTCGCCGAAGCTGCGGACGCCGCTGTCGCTGGCCTTGACGAGGCTGCCGTGGCCGCTGACCGGATGGCGGTCGCAAGCGGGGAAGCCGGGACCGCAGCCGAAGGTGCCGGCGCTAAAACGGCCACGATGGGGTCCGGGTCGAAGATGGCGTTCCTCGCCGTCGGTGCCGCCATCGCCTACTCGGTGGACAAGGCCGCGAAGTTCCAGACCCAGATGACGATGCTGAACACCCAGGCCGGGGTGTCCCAGTCCAAGATCAAGGGACTCGGCAACGCCGTCCTGCAACTCTCCGGGCAGGTTGGGGAAAGCCCCACATCGCTCGCGCAAGCCCTCTACCACGTCGAATCATCCTTCGAGTCGGTCGGTATTACTGGCGCGAAAGCGATGGAGATCCTGAAGACCGGCGCGGAAGGCGCACGGGTCGGCGGGTCAGACCTGGTCGACACGCAGAACGCGCTTGACGCAGCGGTTGTTTCCGGGGTCAAGGGCACGCAGAACTACAGCCAGGCGATGGGTGCACTGAACGCCATTGTCGGCCAGGGTGACATGACCATGCAGGATCTGGTCACCGCAATGGGCACCGGTATTATGGCTTCCGCCAAACTTTATGGCCAGTCACTTGACCAGGTCGGCGCGGCTCTCGACACATTTGGTGACAATAATATTCGCGGCGCTAAAGCGGCGACTGACCTGCGGATGTCGTGGCAGGCCATGCTTGCGCCGATCAAAACAGGTGCCCCGGAACTGGCGGGCCTCAATCTGTCCATGACCCAGCTCGGCGACACGATGGAACACCATGGCCTGACCGCTGCGCTCGCCGAGTTCGTTGACCACCTGAAGGCCGCGAAAATCCCCATGTCTGACTGGGGCCGCGAGATCACCGACATTTTCGGGAAACGCGCCGGCGCCGGCATCGGTGTCCTGGTTGATCAGCTAAGCCGGGTGCAGGGCAAACTCCCGAAACTCGCCGCTGGTGCTAATGAGTTCGGTGCGGCGTGGGCGAACACGCAAAAAACGGTCGGCCAGCAATGGGCAGATCTGAAATCATCTCTTGACGCTCTGGCCATCAGGTTCGGCGAAGTCCTGCTGCCTGCCGTCACGAAAATTGTCGGCGCGCTGGCGAAGTTTTTCACGATGCTGCAGAAATACCCGGTCATCGCCGCTGCGGCCGGGGCTGTCCTTGTCCTCGTCGGCGCGTTCAAGATGCTTGAAGGCGTTGAGGCGATGCTTGGTGTCATCACCGACGCCGAGCCGTGGATGTGGGTTCTGATCGCCGTCATTGCCCTCGCCGTCGGCCTGTACGAGCTTTACAAGCACTGCAAGGCCGTACGGGACGCGGTTGCCGACCTAGCCAATTTCTTCAAGGCCGCATGGGCTATGGCGATGCGCGCAGCCGGGGCGGTCATCACCTGGTTCGTGAACGGCCCGCTCGCGTTCATCAAGCAGCAGATCGCGGCGTTCACGAAATGGTGGCAGCAGAACCATAAAGAGATCGAGGAAGTCGCCAAGGTCGCGTGGGCGCTGATCAGCGGGATCGTCAGGATCGCGATGACCGTCATGGTCATGGACATCAAAATCGGCCTCGCCGTCATCGTGGACATCTGGCAGGTCGCATGGGGCCTGGTCCGCGACATCGTTAAGACTGTCTGGAACGTGATCGCGGCCTACGTCCGGTTCGCGATGAACATGGTCCGGGACACGATCGCACTGACCCTCGACATCATCACCGGGCACTGGTCGAAAGCCTGGGCCGACCTGAAGAAACTCGCTTCCGATGCCATCCATGGCGTCATCTCCGTTATCAGTGCCCTGCTGTCCGGGTTCGTCGGGACCATGGCCGACCTGGGCCGGAATCTGATCCTCGGGTTCATTCACGGGATTGAGTCAATGGCCGGTGCGGTCACCTCGGCGGCTGAGTCGATCGCGAAGTCGGCGATCAATGCGGTCAAAAGTGCGCTCGGGTCACTGTCGCCGAGCAAGAAAGCGCATTACGAGGGGCAGATGTTCGCGCAGGGCCTCGTCAACGGCATGGATTCCAGCCAGGGCCTTGTCGGGGCGGCGGCGGGACGGCTGGCTTCCGCGATGACAGCGGGCGCTCACGGGTCCATAGCGGGCGGGGCAGGTGGCGCTGGCAACGCGTCAGTGGTATTCAACCTGACCGTCAACGGGCTCATTGGCAATCAGCAGGAACTCGCCACCGCGCTCATGCCCGTGATCCAGAAGGCCACATTGCAATTCCAGAGAAGGAACTCAAACAATGGCTTGCAGCTAGCTGGCCGTTAAGGAGCACGGGATGGCAGGCACCGCGAAGCCCGCGCAAGGCGCGGCAGCTAAGCCCAGCGGCAAGAAGGCCGCGCCAGCGAAAGGCACGGCCAAGAAGGCGTTCCCTGGTGCCGCGAAACCGTTCGGCAAGAAGGCGGCACCGAAAAAGCCTTGACCGCCTGACCCTTTCCCTCTCACCCCCGGCCGCAACGACCGGGGGTTTTCCCGTGTGCGCACATAAGGAGCAGTAATGGCCATCGTTGACACCTATACGGCCCGTACCACCGGTACGACAGTGAACGCGTCGACGTGGACGCCGATCCTCGGCCTTCAGCCCGCCACCACGAAGCGTGTGTTCGTCGTCGGCATCCGCATCGACATCGGTGTCACCACGGCCGCCGCTGGCGCTTCGGTCCTGTTCCAGTTGATGCGCCCCGGTAACTCCGGCTCGATCGTCGGCACGTCCGCGATCACCCCGAACCCGCACGACCCCGCCGCGCCGGCGTCTCTCGCCACGTCGTACGCGACATGGTCAACGGCGCCGACAACGGGACTGGTCCTGTGGGAGCAGGAACTGCCGTTCACCACCGGCTCAAGCTGGGAGGAGTTCCCGCCGTCCGGTTACGAGTGGGTCGTCCCCACCACGGCAGCGTTCGGCCTGGTGGTCGCGGTCACCTGCTCGACGGCGAACTCGACACCGTTCTACACGGACCTGGTCTTCACCGAGTAACAGCGCTGCGGGGAAGCGGGTGCGGACGAAACTGAACCCCGCCTGGGCGGCTTACAGGCAGGCCACCACGTCGATGCTGGTTCCCGTCTACCAGTACCCAACCCTGGGAACGTTTTACGCCACCTGCAACCAGCTCGCGCCCGTGGTGAAGTACGTGGTTGCCAACCCGGCGTCCGGGCCGGGGTCAAGCGTGGACCCCAGCTACGCGGCGGCGATCAGTGCGGCGCAGGCGGCGGGGATCACTGTCCTCGGCTATGTGGACACCGATTTCGCGCTCGGCGGGGTCACCCTCGCCACGGCGGAAGCGAACGTCACCGAATGGAACGTTCTGTACCCCGGTGTGACGTCCATTTTCATCGACCGGGCGTCGAGTCTCACCGGCGTTGAGACGTCCTACTACCAGCCGCTGTGCGCGCAGATCCATGGAGTCACCGGGGCGGTCGCCGTACTGAACTTCGGCAGCGTCCCCGACCAGGGGTATATGGCATTCACCGACATCGCGGTGATCTTCGAGAACGACTACATGAACGGGTCGTGGGCGTCGTTCCTCGCCTCAGTGCCGTCATGGGTGGGCACGTATGCGGCGTCCCGGTTCTCGGCGCTCGTGTATGACGTGCCGCTGCCTTTGTACATGCAGATGGTCCTTGCTCAGTCGCAGGCGGCGAACATCGGCAACGTCTACGTCACCGACCAGTCCGCGTACGCGTTCAACCCGTGGGGCGCGCAGGCGGCGTACATGGCTGCCGAAGCGGCAACGCTGGCTGCCCGGTAAACCACCCCCTATCCCTCACCCGCTCTAAAAGTGGATTTCTGTTTACGGAAATTCACTTTTGCGCTAGGCCCCACACGGGGCTTTTTTCATGTCCTCGTAAGGAGTGGTCCTGTTGGCGCTCGGACGTGTATACACAGTTGACTCCGGGCTGATCACACTGGCCGCCACCACCCAGACCCTGATGCTCGCGGCGACAGCACCATCAACGGCGACCTGTGACATTCAGGCCATCCGGATCGGCCTGGCGTCCGGGTCCGGGGTGTCTTACCCGGCGAACGGCACTGTCGCCTGCGGCTTGTACCGCAACACCGGTGCCCGTACAGCTGGGCTGGCCCTGACCCCATCCCCGCATAACACGGGGGACGTCGCGGCGCAGACATCGTGGTGGTCCGGTTCGACGGCGATCACCGGGTTCACCATCGGCACCGCACTCCTGTGGAACATGGTGCTCCCGTTCACTGCCGGGGCGAACTGGGGCGAGTGGGTCACACCCGGCGCTGAATGGCGTATCCCCATCAGCGCTTCCGCTGGTATCTGGCTGACCTGCTCGTCGGCGGGGACGGCGACCCAGTTCCAGATCGAGGCCGTGTTCTCGGAATGACCCTCGCCCTGCTCGGCAGCCCGGCGCAGTCGTATTACACGTCCGTCGGCTACGGCCCTGACGTCATCTGCCCGCAGCAGGTCAACGGCAGTTCCATGATCGTGCTGGGGGTGGTGTTCGCCCTCACCGCCGGGGCGCTGACCACCTCGTCCGGGGTCACGTCAGTCACCGACAACACCGGGGCGCCGTGGGAGTTCTCGCCGGCGAACAGCCAGTTCCCGCCGTCGGTCTACTCAAGCGCTTTCGGTGGGCTCGTCACGTTCGTCGCATGGCGGGTGAACGCCGCACAGGTCACCTCGGTCACATTGCAAACCGCACAGTCAGGCAACGACTGGTGCATCGTCGTCCTCGAAACCGCCGGGGTCCTCGTCGCCAACGCCGGGACCACAGCAGCGGGAACAGGAACCGCCTGCACAGGAAGAGTGCCGCTCGCCAACGCCGGGGACCTCACCGTCGCCGCCGCCGCGATCGGCACGACAGAGTTTTTCACCACCACACCGCCGGGCATGGTCTCCGTCTACTCCGACGACGGCATGTCGTTCTGCTACGACGTGACCGGGGCGTCGGGCGGGACAGCGGCGTGGACGATGACATCCCAGCAGTACGCGCTCGCCGCCGCTTCGTTCAGCGCGGCCCCCACTTACCCGGCCGTCCCGCCACCACCGGTGATGCAGATCACGTAAACCACGTCCCCCAGGCCAGGTTAGGCGCCAGGGAGGGGACGGCCCGTGGCCTGGACGAGGATCCAGTCGGCGTCCGCAGCCGCCACCGGCACCGCTTCCACGAAAACGGCCACGTTCACGACGGCGAACGCGTCGGCGGGCACGAAAATCATCGCGGCGGTCGGGTGCTGGCTCAACGGCCACGCGAACACTGTCATCACCTCCGTTGAGGACGCTGCCAGCAACCCGCTGACCCTGATCGGCCGCGTCACCACCGGCACGACGATGGACGTGTCCCTGTGGGCCATGGACACGCCCGCCGGGGACGTGGGGCTCAAACCTGCGATCACCGTTACCGCATCGGTGTCCGTCGCAATATCCCTCGTCATCCAGGAAGTTTCCGGGCTCCTGGCAGGTAACACGACGGTGATGGCAGACGGGACGCTCGCGTCCAACTCGGGGAACGGCGGCTCCTCCACCGGGTCACCCACCTACAGTTCCACCGCCGCCAGCGAATACCTGGTTTCCGTTTACGGGGATGACGGCGGCCCGGAAACATGGACCGCACCCGCGGCTCTGACCGCTGACGTCAATGATGTCAACAGCAACTCCAACGCCACCGCCGCGATCGCCTACGGCAACTCCACGGGTGGCGCTGAGTCCGCGAGCTGGGCACTGACGGGGACGGCCACCAACTGGGGCACGCTTCTCGTCGCGTTCAAGCTGGCGTCCACTGGCAGCCCCGCGCCTTTGCACCCGCGTTCCCAGCCGGTGACCGTAGCAGGCAGGCACCTTCCCGCCCGCGGCCGTGCCCGGTTCTCACCCGGCCAGTTCTCCGGCACCGGCCCGCCGCTGCGGCCTTTGCGCGCACCCGTCCAGGCACGCAGGCCCGTAAGCCAGCGCTACGGACGGGTGTCGAAGTCTTACACGGCTTCCGCACCGGGCACCCCCGTCGCCGGTATCCCGTCCCAGCCGAAGCCGTACGTGTTCCGGTCACCCACGCCCCACCGTGCGGTCACCGGCAACAACATGCAGTGCGGCGACGGGGTAGCAGCCCCGCTGCCGGTCACGGTGACCGTTGCCACCGCATACCAGCAGCCGCCGCGCAGCAGGCCCGGCCCGGCCACCGCACGGGCACACACCGGGTCGCTGGGCCTGTGCGCCGCCGGGATCGCGTCCACGGTCGTCACATCCCGTGGGTCGCCAGCGCCGCGCCGCCCGGCTGGCCCGCGTTCCGCCTCCCCGCGGCGCGCCAGTGTGGGTGGCGCGGCTTACGGCACGAGCACCGTCGCCGCCAGCCCTGTCACGCTCCGCGCCGCATCCACCGCTTCCACCGGCACCACCGCCGGCGGGGCCGCGCCACTGAACTTCACCATCCCTGCCGGAACCCAGCCCGGTGACATTCTCGTCATCTGGTGTTACGCCGGGACGTCCAGCGTCATCTCCTGGTCGGCCACCGGGTGGACCGCTGTCACCGTCGTCAGCGGCACGTCGGGTGCCTGCCAGTTGCTGTACCGGGTGGCCACCGGTGCCGAAGGGTCAACGGTCACTGTCACCTGTTCCGCGCCGGAACAGTGGGCCGGGGTCATCGCCGGGTACTACAACATCAACTCCGTCTCACCGTTCGACCCGGCGCCCGCGTCCGGGCAGATCAACACTTCCAGCACCACCGTGGCCGCCGGCAGCATTACCACCACGCTCGCTGGGGACAAGCTTCTGTGGTTCGGTGCGATCGACGCCGGCTCCGGTGGCACCCCCGCCGTCCTGACCGTCCCATCCGGGTTCACCGCCGAAGTCACCCAGGTCTCCACCTCCGCAGCGTCCGGCACGAATGTCGGCGTCATCTTCGGGGACGTCACCAAAGCCACCGCTGGCGCGACCGGCGCTGAGAACGGCACCGCCGCCTCAGGGCACGTCAACGCCGGCTGCCTCATTTCTGTCGCGGACCAGCTCACCGCAACCGGCCCCGCCGTCTACCAGCGGCCCCCGGGCTGCGGATCCGGCATCGCCTCCCCGGTGGTCACACCGCCGCCCCCGGCGGTTCCCGCGCCTTCGATGCGCCCGGCAATCCGTTCCCTGCCACCCCGCCGCGGGCTGATTCCCAGCGGGAACACGGGCACACCCGCCGGCGGGATCCGCGGGAACGCGAACGCGGCCCCGGTGCCACTGCCCCCGCTGCCACGGCCCGTTATCCAGCATGTGCCGATGGCTCGTGCACGACTGGGGAACAACCTCGCCTGCGGCGACGGGGTAGCGGCTCCCGTCTCCACCCCGCCCGGGTCACCGTCACACCCGAAGCCGTACGTCTGGCGGAGCCCTGCCCCACGGCGGGCCATTACCGGTAACAACGGGCAATGCGGCGACGGGATCGCGGCGCTCGTCAACCAGCCGCCGCCAGCCCTCGGCGTCCCGCAGCCCACCGCGCCGCTTCTTGAGTTCCGGCCCGCACTGTCCCGTGGCCGCTGGGGCGGCGTCACCGGCCCCGGGAACGCTGCTACTGCGGCGGTCAGTGCCGCCAGGCCGCAGGCTGCCCGGTCACCAGCCCCACGGCGGGCATTGTGGCACGGCCTCGCCAGCCAGACCGTCACCCCACTCGGCACCGCGTCACGGCCCAAGCCGTTCGTGTTCCGCGGCCCGCCGCCCCACCGGGCTATCGCGGGTAACAACGGGCAATGCGGCGACGGGTCCATTGGGCTGGTCAACCCGCCGGCCGGGACAATCCCGCCTGCGCGTAAAGTTCCGCTGTTCCCACCGAAGATCACCCGGGCCAGGATCGGCCGGGGGACCGTCTCCGGTGGTATTACGGCCGGGCCGAACCTCCCGCCGGGCGCCGGTGCCTACCAGCGGACGCCGCCGGTCATCAAACGGCCAGCACTGTCCCGGGCCCTCACCGGCCACGGCGGGGTCGCTGGCGGCGTCCGCGGGCTCGTCAACCAGCCGCTGTCATCAGCGCTCGGGCAGCAGCACGCATGGGTGGCCCGCAGTCCCGCACCACGCCGGGCGATCG
>Ga0302325_10007193_pt1 | contig 24764 bp, 22 predicted proteins | sample Palsa_T0_2_FD_201948 | JGI IMG/M metagenome (GOLD analysis project Ga0302325, IMG submission 201948) | Peat permafrost microbial communities from Stordalen Mire near Abisko, Sweden - Palsa_T0_2 | ecosystem: Environmental > Terrestrial > Soil > Palsa > Peat permafrost | place: Sweden: Abisko... | reverse complement strand
CCTGGCCGCCGGGGCGTCGGCGACGGTCACGATCACGGCCACGGCGACGGCTCCGGGGTTGATCGTCGACCGTGGCTGGGTGTCGTCGAACCCGCCGGGTCAGTGGGGACAGGGCGCCCTGGCAGTAACCGACGTACTTCGTCTTCTGCCGCCGCACGTCCCGATGCCTCTCGTTCCGACCGGGACAACCGGCGCGGGGACAACAACCGGCGTGGCGACGAGGGGGACGCCGACGACAGGGACGCCTACGACGGGCACCACGACCACACCGACGGGGACGCCCACGACGGGGACGCCGACGACGGCGACTACCACGACGGCTACGACCACGACGGCTCCTACGACGACTACTACTACGACGACGGGTACCACGACGACAGGCACGACTCCCAGGGGCGCCGCCACGTCCACGCCCGCCTGACGCCGTCGCATCCGACGCTTCACCGTTCAAACAGACGCGCGCCGAACGGAGCCCAAGAAGGGCTTCCGTTCGGCGATGCGGTATGACCTCATCCGTGAGTCTGTTTGCGCTGCACGGTTACAGCTCAAGCGTCGGTACATCCATCCCGTCTACGCGCTGCATGCATTCGATTGCGATGGCGAGGTCCTGGATCGCGAGGCCCGTCGAGTCGAAGATCGTGATGTCGTCGCGCGCCTGCCGCCCCCGCGCCTCGTCGGCCAGGACTGCGCCGAGTTCGGTCACATCCGCACGGTTGATCTGGCCCGACTCGACGCCGCGGGAAATGTCCCCCGAATGAGAGGCCTGTTCCCAGTCATCGCAGAAGAGACGGATGCGCGAATCGGGGTCGGACATACCTTCGGCTCGCGACCCGGCGCGGCCAAGGCTGCGCGTGAGTTCATCGGTCGAGATCTCGGCCTTGCCGGGGCCGTCGGCGCCCATGAGGCTGACATGCTGCCCGGGCCGCAACGACCCGATCGAGAAGAGCACCTCGCGGCCGGGTGTCACCGTGACGACGATGTCCTCGGACAGGGCTTGTTGCCGCGAGTCCGCGACGGTCGCGCCGATATCGTCGGCCACACGACGCGCTCGCTCGCTGTCGATATCCCAGACGGCAACGTTGTGTCCGCAGGCGAGGAAGGTGCGGGCCGTAGCCTTTCCGTTGACACCCGCTCCGATCACTGCTGCGACATCGGCTTCCTCCGGGCCGAGGGCCGCAGCGGCGAGAACGGCCGCAGCGCCGGTTCGTAGCGCGGTCAGTGCGCCAGCGTCCAGCACCGCCTCCAGTTCACCGGTCTCGGCATTCGAAAGGAGTACTGCGCCGCTCACCGTCGGGAGGCCGCGAAGCGGGTTCCCAGGGAACGAGGTCACCCACTTCAGAAGCGCGTGTCCGCCTCCCAGCGCCGGCATCGCCCGGAAATCGCCCGCGGGGTAATTCGCGAGATAGAGCTTCGGCGGCATCGTCCACTCGCCGCGGGCATGCGCGACGAACGCGTTGCGTACCGCTTCGACCGCCACCTGCGGTGGCACCGCGAGTTCGATATGCCGGGCCGTGAAGACCCGGACGTTGTTCACAGGGCCTTGATTTGCGCCACGAGCTTGAGCACCGACTCCTTCGCATCGCCGAAGAGCATCGCGGTCTTGGGGTCGACGAAGAGCGGGTTGTCGATGCCTGCAAATCCTGTGGCCATCGAGCGTTTGCTGACAACGATCTGCTTTGCCTGGTCGACGTTGAGAATCGGCATGCCGTAGATCGGGCTTCCCGGCTCGTTCCGCGCTGCTGGATTGACGACGTCGTTGGCTCCAATTACGAGGACGACGTCGGTTCGCGGAAACTCCGGGTTGATCTCGTCCATCTCCTTGAGCGCCGTGTAGGGAACGTTGGCTTCGGCGAGCAGCACGTTCATGTGCCCCGGCATGCGCCCTGCGACGGGATGAATCGCGTATTCGACGTCGACGCCCTTCTGCTCGAGCACCTGTTGGAGCTCGCGTACCGCATGCTGGGCCTGGGCGACTGCCATGCCATACCCAGGGACGATGACGACCTTCTGCGCGTACGAGAGCATGATCGCGACGTCCTCGGGGTTGACCGAACGGACGGTTCCCTCGATCGCGGCGACGTGTCCCTGACCGGCCTGCACCTTGCCGAAGGCACCGAACAGGACGTTCCCTATCGAGCGGTTCATCGCCCGACCCATCAGGAGTGTCAACAGTGTCCCGGAGGCCCCGACGAGCGCGCCGCTCACGATCAGCACGTCTGATTGGAGCTCGAAGCCCGTCGCGGCCGCCGCCAGTCCGGTGAACGCGTTGAGCAACGAGATCACGACCGGCATGTCGGCTCCGCCGATCGGCAGCACGAAGAGTACGCCGAACACCAGCGCACCGGCGAGAACGACGTCGAGCACCCACCGCTGCTCGTAGCCGGCCACGATCGTCAGCCCAGCGGCGGCGACGGTGCAGATCAGAACGCCGTTGACGAACTGCTGGCCGCGGTAGGTGATCGGCCGTCCGCCGATCAGCTCCTGAAGCTTGGCGAAGGCGACGAGAGATCCGGCGAACGAGATCGACCCGATCATTCCCGAGAGCACGATTGACAGCGCAACATCCACATGCAAGCGGCCGTGTGCAGGGGCGCGGAGATGGAACTCTGCGAGGGACACAAGTGCCGCCGCCCCGCCGCCGACGCCGTTGAACAGCGCCACCATCTGGGGCATCGCCGTCATCTTGACGCGGCGCGCGCCGACGGCGCCAAACGCGGCGCCTATCGCTCCCCCCACGATGATCCGCCAGCCGATGTGCACGCCGGTGTGGGCGAGCGTCACGCCGATCGCCACCACCATCCCGGTCGCGCCAATCCAGTTCCCCCGCCGCGCGGTCGAGGGCGAGGACAGGAAGCGCAGCGCGAGCACGAAGCAGATGATCGTTACGAGGTAGAACAGATTCGATGTCGTTTGGCTCACTCGTTCACCCGAGGGGCTCGGCTCTTGGCGAGGGGAAGCAGGCGCTCGAGCTGAACGAGCGCCTGCCGCCGTCGAGTGCTCGACACTTCAGGGCGTGCTCTCGGCGGCCCACAGGTGCTCGACCCGGCAAGTTCAACCATCGTTCTTGTCGCGGCGGGGCGGCTCACGCTTCTTGAACATCTCGAGCATCCGATCGGTGACGACGAACCCGCCGACGACGTTCGCCGAGGCGAGGATCATCGCGATGAAGCCGACCCAGCCAGTCAGAAGATCGGGCGCGGCGATGCCGGCTATCAGCAGCGCGCCGACGATCACGATCCCGTGGATGGCGTTTGTCCCCGACATCAACGGGGTGTGCAGCAGCGTTGGCACCTTCGAGATAACCTCGACCCCGAGGAAGATCGCCAGCGCGAGGATCGTCAGCTCGACGACGACCTGTGCGTAATGGCTCATGGCTGTCCCCTTTCCTGAGATGTGATGCCCGGTTGTGCGGCGAGATGGCGCCTGGAAAGGCGAAATCCAGCGCAGGAGCGGCCGCCGTTCATGTCGTCTTCACCAGGGTTACGCACGTCCCGGCCGTGATCTCGTCGTCCCAGTCGAGCGCAGACTCCCCGCCGGGAGCGAGGTGCGTGAGCAGCGCGCTCACGTTCCGCGCGTAGAGCTGGCTTGCATGTCCCGCCATCAGGCTCGGCAGGTTGAGCAGGCCGACCACCGTGACGCCTGCGAGGTCGATCACCTCGCCGGGCCGCGTGGCCTCGCAGTTGCCTCCGCTCTCGGCTGCGAGATCGACGACGACCGAGCCCGGTCGCATTCGTTCGACTGCCGAGGCCGGGATCAGGCGCGGGGCTGGTCTTCCGGGGATCGCGGCGGTGGTGATCACGACGTCAAAGTCCGGGATGCGCGCCTCGAGGGCCTCCTGCTGCAGTCGCTGCTCCTCCGCCGTCAGCTCGCGCGCGTAACCGCCCTCGGTCTCCTCGCCGACGATGCCGAGGTCGAGGAAAGCGGCGCCGAGCGACTGCACCTGCTCGCGGACCGCGGGCCGTACATCGAATCCCGAGACGACCGCCCCGAGGCGCCGCATCGTCGCGATCGCCTGGAGCCCCGCGACCCCGGCGCCGAGAACCAGGGCTCTGGCGGGAGCGATCGTTCCTGCCGCGGTCGTCAGCATCGGCAGGAACCTCGGCAGGGTGTCGGCTGCGATCAGCGCGGCCTTATACCCGGAGACAGTGGCCTGCGAGGAGAGCGCGTCCATCGACTGCGCGCGCGTGGTTCGCGGGATCGACTCCATCGCGAACCCGAGCACGCCCTTCTCGCGCAGCCGCTCGATGCGCGGCCTGTCGGTGAGCGGTTGAAGGAAGGCGATGAGGAGCTCTCCTCGCGTGAGTTTCTCGATCTCCGCGGAGCTGGGCGGCGCGACCTTGACGATGCAGTCGACACCGTCGTAGGCGTCCTCGACGAGCTCGGCGCCGGCGTCGGTGTAGGCGGAGTCCGGGTATCCCGCCAGAACTCCCGCGCCCGGCTCGAAGGTCAGGCTAAAGCCCTCCAGGCGCGCGACGGCGTCCGGAACGAGCCCGACGCGTTGCTCGCCCGGCGCCGTTTCCCGTGGAAGTCCCACCCTCATGATGCGCGCGGACGCTATCGAAAACGCAGCGGCCTGAGGAGCCGGCGTAGTCCGGTCGGGCTCGAGGCGCCCTTACACTCGCCCCGTGGCGCGCCTTGCCGACGAGATCAGACGAGCGACTGTGAGTCTCGTCCGCCTCGCGCTCGGATGGCCCGACGGCGGGTCCTCGTTGGTCTACGAGAGGCGGGGGGATGAGCGGGGTTGCGGGAGCGTGTGCGGAAGGAACGAGCGTCTGGGCCGTAGCGACCGCGAGGCGTCGGTTCTGCGGCCTTGCCGGAGTGATACCGGCCGGACCCAGCCCTTCGCGTCCCGGAGAACGCAGCACCCGACGGCGTTGCGCTCCGGACATCCCCGCGCGACCGGTTCTGCGAGCAGCGACCGCACCGGCCCATCGGCACGATCCGGTCTCCGAAGGTGGCGTAACCGTGTCGACAAGACCGGACGCAAGCCGCGTGCGGGAGAACTGCAGCGACGGATTGAAAAGGGCGTCTGGCACAGGACTTGCGTGAGCGAGCACCGCGCCAGCGATGAGCAATGACCCACGAGCTCCAGACCTATGGTCTCATCCTCCTGTTCGGCTTGGTCGCGATCGAGGGATGCGGAGTACCCCTACCCGGCGAGACTGCGCTCGCGACAGCCGCGGTGCTCGCCGCGGACGGGCGAATGAACATCCTGGCCGTGATCGCGGTAGCCGCGGCGGCGGCGATTGCCGGCGACAATACCGGCTACTGGATCGCGCGCCTCGGCGGGCGCGCGCTCATCGCGCGGATCCCGGTCGTGCGCGACGCCGTGCCTCGTTTTCTCCCCCGCAGCGAGCGCTTCTTCGAGCGGTATGGATCCAGGGCCGTCCTCGTCGCGCGCTTCGTCGCGGGGCTACGGATTACGGCCGCGTGGCTGGCCGGGCTCAGCCGCATGCCCTACCGCCGGTTTGTCGTCTTCAACGCGACGGGTGGAATCCTCTGGTCGTTGCTCATCGGCCTCGTTGCCTACGAGTTCGGTCGCGCGGCAGAGACCGCGGTGACACGCTACGGCCTCTACACCGCACTCGTGATCGTCGTCCTCGCGGCGGTTGCGTTTAGCGCCCATCGGGTCTGGCGGCGGCGCAGGGCGTCGATCGAGAGAACGGAGATCCGATGAGCGCACACGAGGGGCGCGTGCGTCCCGGACGGGGAATCGGGCAATTCACCGGAGGCGCGGCTCGAGGACGCGACACCGCGGCGCCGGAGTGTCAAGCGTGTCCCGGGTCGGCGATCTCGTGGGGGCTATGCCGTTCTCGAGGGCACGACCGAAGCGGGGTTCCGACTCCGCTCCGCGCGTGGCGAGGGATCTACGATGGATCGGTGCCGTTTCGCGGGAGCTCGATCAGGTTCGATGGTGGAGCTTCTCTCGGCGATGCCGGGGTCATCGCCGGCCAGCCGGCTCAGAGAGATCCGAGTCGGGACCTGCGCGCCGCTCGCCGCGGCGTCCGCGGGCGGGTGGCGCCGTGGGGTTGAGCCTTCTGATCGGTCCCGCCAATGCGGGAAAGGTCGAGCTCCTCCTCGGGCACTACCTGGACCGGATCGAGGACGAACCATTCCTCGTGGTGCCCAACCGGGGGGACGTCGATAGGGCGGAACGAGACCTCCTGCGCCGAAGCGGCTGCCTCCTCGGCGGTTCGATCGGGACGTTCGACAACCTCTTCCGGCGGATCGCCGAACCTCTCGGTCGGGCGGTCGCCAGCGAGGCCCAGCGCGCTCTTCTGGCACGACGCATGGTCGCAGAGCTCGGTCGGAACCCTGGAAGCCTCTCGCCCTCGGCACGGTTCGCCGGGTTCTCCGATGCGCTCCTGGCCGTCGTCTCCGAACTCGAGGCGGGGTTCGTCGACCCGGGCGAGCTCGACGGGGAGCTGGGAGCGCTCTACGCTGCCTACCGCGCCGAGCTCGACCGGCTGGGGCTGTGGGATCGCGAGATCATGCGCCGGCGTGCGAGCGAGCGCCTCGCGAGCGAGCTCGAGGCCTGGCACGGAGAGCCCGTCTTCGTCTACGGGTTCGAGGACCTGACGGCCGCCCAATGGTCGCTGCTCGAGGTTCTCTGCGCGCGCGCGGAGGTTGAGGTCTCGCTTCCCTACGAGCCAGGCCGGACTGCTTTCGCGTCGCTGCGCCGTACCGCCGAGGATCTCGCAGCGCTCGCTGGTGGACAGATCGAGGAGCTTCTGCCTCGCTTTGCCCGCGACACGGCGCCTGCCCTTGCACACCTCGAGCGAGTGCTCTTCGAGCCGGCAGAGCCGAGCGACTCGATCGCGGGCGCCGTTCGCTTCCTTGCAGGAGCGGGCACGCGCGGGACGCTCGAGCTCGTTGCCGAGGAATTGCTCACGCTCATCCGCGGCGGAACGCCTGCCGAACAGATTGCGCTCGTCGCCCCTTCGCTCGAGGGGCGGCGCGCTTCGCTCGAGACGGCGCTCACGACGTTCGGGATCCCCCACGCGATCGATTCGCGGGTCGGGTTCGCCTCGACGGCCGTCGGCCAGGCACTCGTCGCGCTTCTCGCGTTCGCCTGGTCAGGAGCCGGCCGGCGCGAGCTCTATACCTTCCTGCGCTCGCCCTACTCGGGGATCGCGCGCCCGAGCGTCGACTTCACGGAGGGGAGGCTCCGGGGGAGAGCGATCTCGGACGCCGCTCGAGTTGAGGAGGAGACCGAGCGGCTGCGGGAGGCGCCCCTCATTGCGCTCCGCGAGTTGCGCTCCGCGCCCTCCCCGGTCGACGGCGTTCGCCTCGTCCTGGCCTCGATGCTCCGCGCTGCCCACGGCCTTGACGATCCTCCCAGCGGCGATCAGGCGCGTCAAGACCTCCGCTCCTTCGGGGCGGCAACCGATCTACTCGACGAGCTCTCCGAGCTCGAGTCGCTTGGCGAGACACTTGATCCCGCGGAGGTGATCGGCGCGCTTTCGCGCTGCGAGGTTTCGCCCGGTGGGGTGAGCGACCCTGGGAGGGTCGCGATACTCGACCTCCTGGGCGCGCGCACGCGACGGTTCGAGGTCGTGTTCGTCCTCGGCCTGGAGGAGGGGTCGCTCCCACGCCGCGGCGCGAGTTCGCCGTTCCTCGACGACGGGCAGAGACGTGAGCTCGGCTCGAGGCTCGAGCGCCCCGACCCGGTCAGCCGCGATCGCTACCTCTTCTACACCGCCTGCACACGGGCCACCCGACGACTCTACCTCGTGCGCGAGGCGGTCACGGACGAGGGCTCACCCCGTGAGGAGAGCCCGTTCTGGCATGCCGCCGCGGAGGCCTTCACTCCCGACCAGGTCGATCGTTCGACGCGGCGGCGGGCGCTGTCTGAAGTGACCTGGCCGATCGAGACGGCGCCGACCGAGCGCGAACGTCTGCGCGCCCTCGCTCGTCTGTCGGCCGATCCGCAGGCCGTCGAGCTTGCCCTCGCCCTCGCCGAGGCGAACGGCTGGTCGCGGCGCCTGAGCCGAGCCCGGGGTGCGTTTCGGCGGGAGGCGAGGCTGCGGAACCCCACGCTCCTCTCGCAGCTCGGCTCGCGCACGGTCTTCGGCGCCACTGAGCTCGAGCGTTTCGTGGACTGCTCGTCGGCGTGGTTCTTCGAACGCCTCATCGACCCGAAGACGATCGACGCCGAGGCCGATGCGCTGCTGCGCGGGAAGGTCGCCCACCAGACGCTCTACGCGTTCTACTCGGGGCTCCCCCGTGAGCTCGGCGTCGAGCGGGTCACCGGGGCGACCCTCGAGCCGGCGCTTGCCTTCCTCGCGCGCTGCCTCGACGAGGCCTTCGGCTCGGGCGTCCGGATCGAGCTCGACGAGGTGGAGGCTGCCGAGCTGCACGAGAGCCTCTGGCGCGACCTCGAGCGCTTCGTTCGCGACGAGGCCCGCTCACCGCTCGCCTTCGTGCCACGGCGGTTCGAGCTCGGCTTCGGAACCGACCGCTCCGCGCCGGAGCTGCAGCGCGGGCTCGCGCTCGGAGGGGGGCTCTTTGTCAGTGGCAAGATCGACAGGATCGACATCGATCCGCACAGCGCCCGCGGCATCGTCCAGGACTACAAGTCCGGCAAGGGCTCCTTTTCGGCGCGGGAGATCGACGACGAGCGCCGTCTCCAGGTGCCCCTGTACATGCTGGTCCTCCGCGATCTCGCCGGGATCGAGCCGCTCGGCGGCCTGTATCGCGCCCTCTCGGGCGCGCGCGCCGCGCGCGGCATGCTTCGGCTCGAAGTGCGTGATGAGCTTCCGGGCTTCAAGACGAACGACTACCTCGACGAGCAGCAGTTCTGGGCTCAGGTTGAGACGGCGCGCGCGCGTGCGCTCGCCGCTGCGCAACGAATTCGCGGCGGCGAGCTCGCCCATGACCCGAGGGGCGGGGAGTGCCCGGCCTGGTGCGACCTCTGGACGATGTGTCGGGTCGGTCGGGCCTGATGAACGCGAACCAGCTCGCGGCGGTCGAAGCCAGGGGCGAGGTCTTTGTCTCCGCCGGCGCGGGTACCGGAAAAACGGCGGTGCTCGTCGAGCGGTTTGTGCGTGCTGTCTGCGACGAAGGTCTGGACGTCGGGTCGGTGCTCGTGATCACCTATACGCGCAAAGCAGCTGCGGAGCTGCGCTCTCGCATCCGCGCCGCCCTCGGCGAGCGCGGGAGGCCCGATCTGGCGCGCGGGCTCGACGGAGCCTGGATCTCGACGATCCACGGCTTCTGCGCTCGGCTTCTGCGGGCGCATCCGTTTGCGGCCGGGATCGACCCGCGCTTCCATGAGCTCGACGACGAGCAGGCGGCCGTGATCCGCGGCGAGGCCTTCGCTCGGGCGCTCTCGTTGTTCTGCGTAGGAGGCGATCAGGAGCGGCTCCGGTTGCTTGCGACCTACGGCAGCGGACGCCTGCGCAAGATGTTGACCGGAGTCTTCGAGACGCTCCGCTCGGCCGGGCGGCCCCTCGTGCTCGAGCTCGGCCCGGTGCGGGACATCGACGCGCTCCTCCGGGAGCTCTCGGAGGCGGCCCAGGGTCTGCTCGACGACCGCGGAGCGACCGAGAATCACCGCGCAGCGGCGCTGGCCGCGCTCGACCTCCCCTCTCTACCCGAAGCGCTCATCGACCTCGAGGCGCTTCGCACACGCGGCGACCGGGCCTCGAGCTTCGAGGAGGCCCGCAAACGCGTCGAGCAGGCATCCCTCGAGATCGTCGCAACCCGGGACAAGGAGCTCCTCCAGGAGCTGCTCGACCTGTTCGCGGCCGAGTATCAGGCATCCAAGGAGGCCGAATCCGCACTCGACTTCGAGGATCTCCAGCTCGTGGCGCGCGAGCTGCTCGCCCGCAACACCGCGATCCGTGAGGCAGAGCAGCTCCGCTTTCGCGCGCTGATGGTCGACGAGTTCCAGGATACGAACGCCCTCCAGTGCGAGCTCATCGATTTTCTCGCCGCCCTGCCCGAGACCGACTCGCACCTCGGCGGAGCCCGCGGCGAGAAGGACGTCTTCTTCGTCGGCGACGAGTTCCAGTCGATCTACGGTTTCAGGCACGCCGACGTTCGCGTCTTCCGCGAGCGCGGCGAGCGGGCCGCACTGCGCCTGAGTCTCAGCGAGAACTACCGCTCTCGGCCCGAGGTGCTGGCCGCCGTGAACTACCTTTTCGGCGAGGAGTTCGGCAGCGGATACCAGCCGCTAGCGGCTTCCGGGGCTTTCCCCGACCCGGTCTTCGGGCACCCCGTCGAGCTGCTCGTCACCGACAAGGCCTCCTACCGCGACTCGGGCGAGCACTGGCGTCGCGCCGAGGCGCGTCACATCGCGCGGCGCATCCGCGAGCTCGTCGATGCGGGTGCGGCCGCCGCCGGCGAGATCGTTCTGCTTTTTGCCGCCGGGACCGACGCCGAGTGGTACGAGGAGGAGATCCGCGCCCAGGGCCTTCCGACCTACCGAGCAACAGGACGGCGCTACTTCTCCCAGCAGCAGGTGGTCGATCTCCTGATGTACCTGCGCCTGCTGCGCAACCGCTACGACGACGAGGCGCTCGTGAGCGTGCTCGCCTCCCCGTTTGTTGGTGTCGCCAACGACGCGCTCGCCCTGATCCGCCGCAACGCCGGCCGGCGGCCACTCTACACCGGCATCGAGCGCAGCCTGCCCGAGGCGTTCTCCGCCGAGGACGAGCGGCTCATCCTCGCCTTCAAGCAGCGCTACGGTCGCCTCGTTGCGGCCTCGGGCCGCGTCTCACTCGACCGGCTCTGCGAGCTGATCGTCTCCGAGCACGACTACGACCTCGCTGTCCTCGCCCGCTGGGACGGTCAGCGCCGCTACGCGAACCTGCGCAAGCTGATGCGCCTGGCTCGCAGCTACGAGGATGTCCGGGGCCGTGACATCGAGGGCTTTGTCGACTTTCTCAAGGATCAGGAGCTCTTCGGGGCGAGCCAGCTCGAGGCGGTATCGGAGGAGGAAGGAGCCGACGCGGTGCGGCTCCTCACGATCCACGCGGCGAAGGGGCTTGAGTTCAAGGTCGTCGTCGTCGCCGACGCCGGCCGCGATCTCGCCGGTCAGGCGCCCGCCGACGAGATCCTGGCGCTCTCCGACGGTCGCTTCGGGTTCAAGGTCGTGCACCCGACATCGGGCGAGCGCCGCGCCGTCTTCGGCTACGAGGACGTGCTCGTCGGACAGCGGGAGGCCAACAGGGCCGAGCGGCTCCGCCTCTACTACGTGGCGATGACGCGCGCGATCGACCGGCTTCTGATCTCTGGGGCAGTGGGCGATGGCCGGGAGACGCCGATCGGCTGGGTGCTCGCCAAGCTCGACTGCGCGGGGGAGCTCAGCAGCGGCGAGACGCTGTTTGAGCTGGAGCGCGGCGGCGCGTCATATCTCGTCCGCGTCGAGCGTAACGGTCGCGAGGAACCGGTGCAGGAGGCGATTGCCGCCGAGGAGGATGGGCAGCTGAGCCTCTTCGGCGCCCTCCCGACGCCGCCTGCTGTCGGCGGTTGGCGCCTCCCCGATCTGACGCCCGTTGCGGCCGCGCCACGTCACCGTGTCACCCGTCTTTCCTACTCGTCGCTTGCGCTGTTCGAGCGCTGCTCATACCGTTACTACATCGAGCGCATCGGCGGTCTCCGCGAGCGCCGCGTCGAGGGTTCGGGCGCCCGCGGGCTCGCCGCGACCGAGATCGGCGACGCAGTGCACCGCTTGCTCGAGCTCGTCGATCTGAGCGACCCTCGCGCACCCGACCTCGCGCCGGTCAGCGGCTGGTACCCGGCCTCGAGTCGAGCAGAGCTCGAGCGGATCGGGGAGCTCGTCGCGACCCACTGCGACTCTGGGCTCGCGCGCAGGATCGCCGGGCTCCCGGGAGCGCGGCCGGAGCGACCGTTTGCCTTCGAGCACGACGGCGTCCTGCTCCACGGGCGTCTCGATCTCTTTCAACAGGCCGCGGGCCGGGCGCTCGTCATCGACTACAAGACGAACGTGCTCGGCGAGCGGTCGCCGGCGGAGGTGATCGAGGCGGACTACCGGCTTCAGCGGCTGGTCTACGCGCTCGCCTGCTTCCGAGCAGGTGCCGAGGAGGTCGAGGTCGTCTACACCTTCCTCGAACGCCCGGACGCGGTCGTGAGTACCTTGTTCGCGCGCGCGATGCTGCCCGAACTCGAGGCCGAACTGTCGCATGCCATCAGTCGCATCAACGCAGGCGAGTTCGTGCCGAGCCCGGGTGAGTTCACCTGCTCGGGCTGCCCGGCTCTCGACCTTGTCTGCGCCGGGCCCGCGCTGCGGGGCGGCACGCCGCGCCGAGAGGCGCCTTCGCCGTCGTCCGATCTCTCGCCCGCTACCGTCTCGGCGTCTGCCTCGAGCCAGGGTCCGAACAGAGACGCCGGGGTCGGCCCGGGCGCCGTGGTCGAGCCGCCGCGCCTTCGGTGAGCCGATCAGAGATACGTCGCAGGATGCCGCGGAGCTACCTCGGAGAGGCGCGCAGGAGGGTAGGCCCCAAGCGCGAGCGGGTGAGGCCGGTGATCGCCCTGCTCGCGGCCGCGCACCCAGACGCGCAGATCGCGCTCCGTTTCGCCAACCCGCTTGAGCTTCTCGTCTCGGTGATGCTGTCCGCCCAGACGACCGACGTCAACGTCAACCGTGTGACCGAGACGCTCTTCCAGAAGTACCGCCGACCTTCGGACTACCTCGCCGTGCCGCAGGAGGAGCTCGAGCGCGACATCTTCCAAACGGGCTTCTTCCGCCAGAAGGCAAAGGCGCTGCGCGGGACGATGCGGATCCTGATCTGCGAGCACGGCGCTGAGGTGCCGACCGACTTCGATGCGCTGCTGCGCCTGCCTGGCGTCGCGCGCAAGACGGCGAACGTTGTCTCGGCCGAGCGCGGCGCCGCCCACGGAATCGTCGTCGACACCCACGTCCGGCGTCTCTCCCAGCGGCTCGGATTCACGCGCCACGAGGATCCGGTCAAGATCGAGCGAGACCTAATGCGGCTCGTCCCGCGCGAGGACTGGGCGCGCTTCCCCCACCTGCTGATCTGGCACGGGCGGCGGGTCTGTGACGCGCGGCGCCCGGCCTGCGAAGCGTGTGTCGTCGCCGCTCTCTGCCCATCAAGCAGGGTTTGAGCGTCGCTCAGCCGGGGGTGAGGGCGACGAGCATGCCGTTCTCGTCGTCGTACCCGGGAAAAAGATCGGCAATGACGCGCTTCTCGAGCCCCGTGTGGGTGTGGAGCGAGAGCTGCTGCCCGAGCTGACGGACACCCCACTCACGAACCGTCTCGAACGACTTTGTCTCCGAGAGCTGGAGCGCCTCGACGAGGTTGCGCCCCATCAGGTCGGGCTCCTCGAAGCCCGTCAACTCGAAGACGCCGTGCCCGGTCGCGAGAACGCGTCCTTCCTGGTCGCAGACGATCAAACCCGTCGCCTGGGCCGGGTAGTAGTCCTCGAGCAGCTCGAACATGAACCCGAAGTCGCAGTGGTGACAGGACGGCGGCTCCCGCGACAGGCCCTCGCGTCCGTCGGAGTCCATGCGCCGTGTCTTGCAGCGCGGACAAATGAAGAAGGGCATGAGACCAGCCTAGCCTGAGCGCCCGGCGGCGGGATGCCTCGAAGGTCGAGGGCCCACCCAACCGCAACAGAGCCCGCTGCGGGGGTCAGGCAGCCGCGAGCGCACCCTGGTTCTGACCCTCGAGCGCCGCCAGGTAGTGCTCTGCGTCGAGTGCACCCATACAGCCCGATCCCGCCGCCGTGACCGCCTGGCGGTAGACGTGATCCTGGACGTCGCCGACCGCGAACACGCCCGGGATGTTGGTCTCGGTGGACCCGGGCTTGGTCTCGAGGTATCCGTTCTCGTCGTGGTCGAGCTGGTCGAGAAACAGCCTCGTGTTCGGCTCGTGGCCGATCGCGACGAAGAAGCCCTGCGCCTCGAGCGTGCGGATCTCTCCGGTCTCCGTGTGACGAAGTAGGACGCCCGTCACGGCCGTCTCGCCCAGGACCTCGTCCACGACGTAGGGCGCGAGCAACTCGATCTTGTCGTTGGCGCGGGCGCGCTTGACCATGATCTGCGACGCTCGGAACTCCTCACGGCGGTTGACGAGGGTCACCTTCGTCCCGAAGCGCGTCAGGAAGAGCGCCTCCTCGAAGGCCGAGTCCCCGCCGCCGACGACGACGATCGGCTTCTCCCTGAAGAAGGCCCCGTCACAGGTGGCGCAGGCAGACACGCCGCGGCCCTGGAGCCGCTTCTCGGAATCGAGCCCGAGCCAGCGTGCCTTCGCCCCTGTCGCAACGATTACCGCCTTCGCGCGATATTCGTCCTTGTCGACGACGACGCGGAACGGCCTCGAGGAGAAGTCGACGCGGGTCGCGTCGTCCGTGATGAACTCGGCGCCGAAGCGCTCGGCCTGGCGGCGAAAGTCGTCCATCATCTTCGGCCCCATGACGGCGTCTGGATAGCCGGGGTAGTTCTCGACGTCACTCGTCGCCATGAGCTGACCACCCCACTGGAAGCCCTCGATCACCAGCGGCTTCAGGTCGCCGCGGGCGCTGTAGAGGGCGGCGGTGTAGCCCGCAGGGCCACCTCCAATGATGATCAGCTCGCGTACCTCGTCCATTCCGCTCACGTGCCTCCTCGATGATGCGACCCTGCTAAGAGCGCTTCATGTCATTAATAACGACGGACGGCGCTTCCGCGTTCCCGCATGCGCCCGTCTGGGCTTTCTCAGGCGGCGTCGGCGCTGCGAGGCGAGAGCTCGATGACGCCGTCCGCGCCCTCGCTCTCCGGCGCGAAGATCGGTCGCGGGGCGCTCGCGAGCAGGGGAATCTCCGGCAGTTCGTCCCCGCCGACCCCAAGGTCGGGGAACTTGCGCGCGCTCACGAGCACCCGTGTCTCGAGCGATCCAACCGCCTTGTTGTAGTTCCCGATCGCGCCCTCGAGCGAGCGTCCGATCCCGGCGAAATGGCCGACGAACACGCCGAGGCGTTCGTAGAGCTCGCGCCCGAGCTTCCCGACCTCGCGCGCGCTCTCGGCGACAGTCTCCTGTTGCCACCCGTAGGCGACCGTGCGCAGGAGCGCGATCAGCGTCGTCGGCGAGGCGGGGATCACCCTGACGACCCCACCCTCGATGCCCGCGTCGAGGAGGGCGGGGTCGTGGTCGAGCGCCGCGCGCCAAAACGCCTCGTCGGAGATGAACATGACGACGAACTCGGGGGTCGGCTCGAAGAGCTTCCAGTACTGCTTCTGTCCCAGCTTGGCGACGTGCTCCCGCATGAGGCGCGCGTGCCGTTCGAGGTGTGTCTTGCGCAGAGCCACATCCTCGGTCGCGAGCGCGTCAAGGTAGGCATCGAGCGGCGTCTTGGCATCGATGACGACGTGTTTGCCGCCGGCGATCCTGACGACGACATCGGGGCGCAGCAGGTTCCCGTCGCTATGACGCTCGCTGGCCTGGGTGACGAAGTCGCAGTGGTCGATCATGCCGGAGAGCTCGACGACGCGCTTCAGCTGCATCTCGCCCCAGCGTCCCCGCACCTCGGGCGCACGGAGCGCCGTCACGAGGTTGCCGGTCTCGCGGCGGAGCGCCTCCTGTGCATCGGTGACGAGCTGGAGCATGGGCGGGATCGCCGCGATCTCGACCATCCGGCGTTCCTCGAGCGCCCGCGACTGGGCCTCGAAACGGTCGAGCGTTTCTCGGATGGGCTTCATCCGGCTCTCGGCCAGCTCGAGCAGAGAGCTCGAGGTCTCGTTGAGTGTCGTCCCGGTGAGTGCTCTCAGGTGCTCCTGCCACTGCTCCTCGCTGCGCCCCACGAGCAGCAGCCTCTCGTCGCGCCGTCCGATCTCACCGCGCGCCCAGAGCCACACGCAGAGGACACCGAGGCAGAGCCCGCCGAAGAATGCGATCACCATGATCATGAGAGCCAACGAACCCTAGAGAGCGGGTCGGACGGCCACACCACGCCTCGGTGATCCGTGGGGCATGGAGGGCGGCCCAGAAAAAAATTCAGCCCCGGCAAGTCCGAGGACCCACCGGAGCTGAGTGCCGGATCCAGCGAGCCCGAAGACCTACCGGATCCGACGGGAGGAAGCTATCGCCACCAACGACGGCGGTCAATACCCGCGCGCCCGAGAATGCTCGCTCGGAGCGGGTTTTTCGTCCGGCCGGCCGAACGCCGGAGAGTAGCCGTCCCCTGGCGTAGGCTGAGGCTCGTGCACGAGGCGTTCGACGTTGGCGGCTCGCTTGCCGCGACCCTCCCGGGCTTTTCCCCCCGGCCCGAGCAGGGCTTCCTCGCCGTGGCGGTCGCCTTGGCGCTGGCCAGCGGCGAGCATCTCGTCGCGGAGGCGGGGACGGGGACCGGCAAGAGTCTCGCCTACCTGCTTCCGGCGCTCGAGACGAGGCAGCGCGTCGTTGTGGCGACCGCGACCAAGGCGCTGCAGGAGCAGCTGCTCTCGAAGGATGTTCCGGCGGCCGCGCGTGCGCTCGGTCGCGACGTGGACGTCGTCCTTCTCAAGGGACGCCAGAACTACGTCTGCCGTCGGCAGCTCCACAGCTTCGGTCCAATGCTGCTGCGCGCGCCGCGCGACGAAGAGGCGTTCGAGGCTCTGCAGTCCTGGTTCGCCTCGACCAACACTGGGGACCGCGCGGAGCTCACGCGCGAGCCTTCCGAGTCGCTCTGGGCGGAACTCTCGGTCGGCTCGGATCGCTGCGGGGGGCGCCGCTGCCCACACGTTTCGACCTGCTTCGCCGAAGCGGCGCGGGCTCGTGCGGGCGAGGCCGAGCTCGTCATTGCCAACCACGCGCTCTACTTCGCCCACCTGGCCGCCGGGGGCGGCGTCCTGCCCGAGCACGACGCCGTCGTCTTCGACGAGGCCCACCGGATCGAGGAGACCGCGGCGAGCTGGCTCGGGGGGCGAGTCTCGCGCGCCGGGCTCCGGCGGCTCGCGGCTGATGTCGAGCGCGCATGTCGTGAGGCCGCCCAGCCGCTGCCCGCGCGGGCGCTCGAGCGGATCGAACGGGCGGGGGAGAGGCTGCTCGGGGCGGTGGCGCCTCCCGTCGGCCGGAGGCGGCTACGCGAGCTGCCCGTCGAGGACGCGCTTGTGCTCATCGACGCGCTTGCAGGGCTGGCCGAGGCGCTCCACGGCCATCTGGAGGGTCTCGATCTGCTCTCCGAGCGTGCCGTCGGGGTCGCTGAACGGGTCGAGGAGTGCATGGATGCGGGTGGCCTCGACCGTGTCGTCTGGGCCGAGCCCGACGCTGTTGCCTGGGCGCCGGTTGACGTCTCGAACGAGCTACGCCACCGTCTCTGGTCAGAGGGACCGACCGCGATTCTCGTTTCGGCGACGCTCACCACCGGCGAGAATGCAGGCTTCATCCGCCGCCGACTCGGGCTCGATGAAGCTCGCGAGCTCGTGGTGGGCTCGCCGTTCGACTTCCGCGACCAGGTGCTCCTGTACCTGCCGCGCGAGATGCCGGACCCGCGAAGCGAGGGATTCGCCGGGCGCGCGGCCGAGGAGGTCCTCGCGCTGCTGTCGCTCTCTCGCGGCCGCGCGCTGATCCTGACCTCGAGCTACCGGGCGCTCGAGCTCATGCGCGCCCGGCTCGCGGGGCGGGTGCCCTACGAGCTACTCGTCCAGGGGGACGCGCCGCGCGAGCGGCTGCTCGAACGGTTCCGCGACGAGGTCGACTCCGTTCTGCTCGCGACTTCCACCTTTTGGCAGGGGGTGGATGTCCCGGGTGAGTCGCTGTCGCTCCTGGTCATCGACAAGCTCCCGTTCTCGGCCCCCGGCGACCCGCTGATCGAGGCTCGCTGCGAGGCGATCGCCGCGGCGGGCGGGGACTGGTTCCGGGACTACGCCCTGCCGACGGCGATGCTCCAGCTGCGCCAGGGCTTCGGACGGCTGATCCGCAGCGACGCCGACTTCGGCGTCGTCGCAATCCTCGACGCGCGCCTCAGGACACGAGCCTACGGGCGCTCGTTCCTCGCGGCGCTGCCGCGTGTTCCGATCGTCGAGGATCGGGCCGCGGTGGCGGCGTTCTTCGCCGGCGAGGATTCCGGCGCGATGGCTGCCCACCCGGTCGGGTAACGAGCCGGCCCGCAGACGCAGGGCGCCCCCGCTAGCCTGAGTCGCCCCCGCCGGGGTGGCGGAACTGGTAGACGCGCTCGGCTTAAAACCGTGTGTCCTTTGCGGACGTGAGGGTTCGAGACCCTCCCCCGGCATCGTCCAATCGGGTAACCGCACCGCCCCGCGGAGGCGGCGGGCGCGGAGACTCCGGCGAGACCGCCGACGCTGGGCTGTGACGATGGCCAGACCGCTCCCTGCCGAAGACTAGAGTCCCGGGGTGTCCGGATCGAAAGACGAGCGGGGAACCCGGACCGTCGGGCGGCACAGGTGTTCGTGACGACCGACGGTCCGGGTCGCGCACACCCCGCCGGCGCCCGAATGCGACACGCTGCTCTCCAGCCAGGCACGGCGGCAGCTCGAGCAGCGTCAGCCTCAGGCCGGGCGCGCGTGGATCGCCTCCCCGTCCCGGGACTGGCCCTGATTCTCCTTGTCCCCGTCGGGATCGATCACGGTGACGATCCGCCTCGTCTCCGGGCCGCTTCCAGCCCGCCCCGCGAGGATCTGGTGACGAGCAGCAACCACGGTGATCTCTTCCGCGACCTCGTGAGCGCCGAGGGTCCGACAAGGGTGGAGGCCGACGCGAGGCACGGCGCGCGCCGGATCCCCGTTCTTTTGACTCCCGCAGGCGCGGTCGTGTGCTCTCCATGTCTGCGGGAGCCGAGCCTCCCGTTCCCACACCGGGCCGAGAGCGGCGCACAGCTTGTTGCGAAACTCGGAGATGCCGCCGACCGCGTCGGGCCACCCGCCGGCGACGACGGCGTCTTTCCTCGAGGAGCGGCGGCGTTCCTGGCGGGCATCCGTCGCCGCAGCGGCCCGTTCGAGACACGTGGGGCATGTCCCTGATGCTCGAACTCGAGCAACGTGTCCGTGACGCGATGGTACCCGACCCGCTCACGCTCGAAGCCGACGCAAGCGCGCGTGCCGCGGGGGTCGCGCTCACCCGCCCCGAGGTGAGGGCCGTACTTGTCTGCGATCAGGGGAGGCTCGTGGGTGTCATCACGCGCAAGACGCTCGTCCGCGAGGTTGTCGCGCCGGGGCTCGATCCACGCACGACGACGCTGAGAGAGATCGCCGAGGCGCCCAACGCGATCATCGACCCCGAGATGCGGCTTGCGGACGCGTTCGCTTTTCTCGAAGAGGGTGATTTCGAGCGTGTTCCCGTTGTCGAGGCCGGCCGACTGGTGGGCGTCCTCTCCCGCTCCTCGGTGCGTCGGCGGCTCGCCGAGGATGACCCACCGCCTGGCGACGAGTAGGGCGGCCGAGTTCCAGCTGGGGACGCCGGGCGCGTTGCTCTCTCTCGCAGCCATCACGGGTAGGAGGGGGCCGGCTCGTGCGCTTCGCGTCTGGGGCGCCCGGATCGCGCCCGTGGTCCGTCGAGCGGCGTCTCCCGAGCTCGCGGCGCCGCCGACGTCACGACAGGGCTGATTGCACAAACGGCCGCCAGCCCATTAACCTGGTTGTTCTGCCCGACAGGCAGCGACCCGGAAGGAGCCGATCACTGGACACGAGGCGAGCCGTATCCGACCGTGCTGCACCGTCGTTCGCGCTCGCCGCGACACTCTGCGCGCTCGCGGCCGGATGGGCGGCTCCTGCCCGCGGGGCGTCCGTTGTCCAGTGTCCCCCGCTTACCGTTCCCGTCAGCGTCACCAAGACGATCCCGATCTCCTACACCGACGTCACTGTCTCCGGGGTGAGCTGCACCTATGCCGAGAAGGTCTTCCTGATCGACACCAGCAAGGCTGGTTCTGCGCCGCCTCCCGGCTGGAACATCAGGGTCGGGTCTGGCGAAGGGAGCACGATCGAGGGCACGTGCAGGCGCGGGCGCGAGTTGATCAGCTTCCGCCTGGTCAGAAAGAGCTGAGCTGACCGAGGCTCGCCGCTGTTGCTCGTGCGCGGCGTTCGTGAACGCCCGTAAACGAGTCGCTCGGCCGTCTCCGAGCCGTCCGCGTCTATGCCGCTGCGGAGACGGGAAACGCGGCGGTTGTGAGGATCGCGAGCGCCTCGCGGAGTTCGCCACGTACGACGTCATCCACGAGCAGCCCGGCCGCGTCGAACCTCTGGCCGGCCCGATCGACCTCCACTTCCGCGACGCGGGCGCCCATCGTGGCGAGCACCTTTCGAAGCTCAGCCTGCGCCCAGACCGCACCGAACATTCCGGCGCTCGAGCCGATCACCGCGACCGGTTTGTTGCGTTGCTTGAGCGCCCGGAAATCGAGGAGTTGGACTCCCGTGTGGAGATGAGAACGGCCTCTGCCAATCTCACCGCTTCCCGTAACTCCGACGCCCTCGCCGGCGCCGGCTCCACGTCCCCATCCTGGTCGTAGGGCGGCAGGTCGGCGACCCCCTCCCAAAGGAGGAGCTTGTCGTCGGGGCCACGAGCTCGCCGACCGGCCTCAGCAGCGAGGTGTTGTACGAGCCGCCCGTAGGCTCGCCGAGATGGCGAGAATGCGCATCGTTAGCTGGCCTGCACCAGTGACAGATCGGCCTTCAGCGTGACGACGTCGTCGAGTGCCTTGCTGCCGTCGGGGATCTCTGCATTCCACGAGATGCCATACGCCGTACGGTCATCGATGTCTCGAGCCGCAGGGCGTAGCGCGTGTTGCCGTACGGATCGGTGATCGGGCCGGCGATCGTCGCATGGAGGCTCGACGGCCGCGAGAGGCCCTTGATTGTGAGCTCGCCCTCGAAGGTGAGCTCGGCGCCGCTCGCCGAGACGGAATCGGTCGAGAACGAGACGTTCGGGTGGCGCTCTGCATCGAAGAAGTCTGGCGACATCAAATGGGCGAAGAGGTTCTCGTCCTTGCTCTCGAGAGTTGCGATGCGCGCCGAGCCCGCGGGCCTACCATCGATGCGTGACGCCTCGAACGTCTTGATGTTCGCCCCGAACGTGCTGATTCCGAGGTACCCGACCTCGAAGGCCACCGACGAGTGAACCGGGTCGGCGTTGAACGTGCCCTCGGGGATGACGAGCTGCTGGGCTTCGGTGATGCTCATGATGTTCTCCTTGAAGTTGATTGCACAACCATATAACACTTGTGCACACAACTTCACTCTCCCTTCCTGGCAAGCGATGGCACGAGTCGAGCGACCTCACGTCATTGCCGCGACCTCGAGGGCCACACCGTCGAGCAGGTCGCGGATACTCCAGGCAAGCTCCCGCAGCGCGTATCGACGCAGGACCTCGACGACGATCATGGCGCCCCCGACGATGACCGGCGCGCGCGCCGGGTCCATCCGAGGGATCCGTGCCCGTTCGGCGATCGGCATGGCTGCCAACCGAAGGAGCTCTTGCTCGACCGACTCGACGGTGAGATCGCCGACGAGCTCGTGAAGCTGCGTCACCGTGCCCGCTACCCCGACCGCGTCGTTGACGCGGAGGTCGGGCAGGAGGCCGCGCACGAACTCGGTCGCGGCCTCGAGTTCGGCGGCCGCCGGTGGATCGCCGTGCAGGAAGCGCTCGGTCAGCCGCACTGACCCGATGTCGAGGCTGGTACGAAAGTCAGCGAGGATCAGCTCTGTCGAGCCGCCACCGATGTCGAGGAGGAGCGTGCCCGATCCCAACGGGCCGACTCCGCGCCGTGTCAGCTGCGCCTCCTCCTCCCCGCTCAGGAGTCGGGTCGCAAATCCGAAGCTCGCGCCGATCTCCTCGAGGAAGTCACGCCCATTGACGGCATCGCGCACGGCGCTCGTTGCGACGGCGAGCGTGCGCTCGGCCCCCGCGGCGTCGATCGCGCGTCGGTAATCGGAGAGCACGAGGCGGGTGCGGATGATCGGCTCCGGAAGGAGAATTCGCCCGGCATCGACGCCTTCGCCCAGGCGGGTGACGGCCGAGCGTCGATCGAGGTCGTGGATCCGTTCGCCCTCGACGTCCGCGATCAGCAGCCGTATCGAGTTCGTTCCGATATCGAGCGCGCCGACGCGCGTCATTTGCTTGGGTAGAAGCCACGCACGCGCCCGACGAGCGCGTAGGCGTCGCTTGCGGCACGGGCGAGCACCAGGGCACGTGTAACGGAGTCTTGGAGGCTGACCCGCGAAGAGTCGAGCTCCTTCGCTCGGCCGTCGGCGGCCCCAAGGCGGCTCTCGGTTCCGACGATCCGAGCTGTCAGCTCGCCGAGGCCGGCGTCGAGGCGATGACGGAAATGGCGTAACGCCCGCCAGAGCGAGAGCGCCCGCAGGCCCGCGACAGCGACCCCGGCGATCACGGAGACGGCGAACACGACGAGCGAGACAAGGATCAGCGTATGCAGCGCGCGAATCCTAATCGTGCGTGGCCCTACAATCGGAGGGTGGTAGGGGACGGGCGGCGCGTCTCACGACACGACGGTTGGTCGCAGGTCGCGGTGGTTCTGATCGCTGTGGCGTGTTACGAGCTGATCCGACTTGTCATCCCGCCCGACTGGCCGCTCGCGGTCGCCCACGCGCGTGCGGTCGAGGCGTGGGAACGGCGCATGCACATCGACTGGGAGATGCGACTCCAGCGCACGTTCCTTCGCGCGCCCGAGCTCGTCAAGGCCATGAACTTCTTCTATGTCGTGGGCAACTTCGTGCTGACTGGCGGGTTCTTTGTCTGGCTCTACCATCGCTCGCCTCTGGGTTTCAGGTTCTTCCGCGATGCGTTTCTGATCGCGATGGTGATCTCGCTCGTGATCGACTGGCGGTACCCGACCGCGCCGCCGCGTCTGGCTGGAATCGGTATCGAGGATACCCTCAGGACTCTCTCGGGCATCGATATCGGCTCGCCCGGCTCGGGTGGACTCACCGATCCGGTGGCGGCGCTGCCGTCGCTCCATGCCGGCTGGGCGCTCGGCGTGACCGTCGGGATAGTCATGTACTCGAGATCGATGCTCGCAAAGGCGGCGGCGGCTGTCTACGCGTTCGCCGTCGACCTGATCATCATCGTCACCGGGAACCACTTCGTTCTCGACACGATCTCGGGTGTGGCCATCGTTGCCGCGAGCCTGGGCGTTGCGTACGTCGTGGATCGCGCCGAGGTGGTAAACTCCCGACCACGGCGCGGGGTGGAGCAGTCAGGTAGCTCGCCGGGCTCATAACCCGGAGGTCGCAGGTTCAAATCCTGCCCCCGCTATGAAAGATATCCGCGACGGGTTCGAACATCGGTGAGGGCGTGGCTCAGGGTCGCTGCGTGTCGGAGTGACTGTCCTTGTTGGTCGTAGGTTGCAGCGAGCTCGAAGGCTGCGAAGTGTTCGCCCTGGCTCCTCAGGTGTGCCTGTTGCATCACCGACGCGAGGTCTGGGACGCCGTCGAGTGAGGCTTTGATGACCTCGACTGGTTGAGCTGGTAATCACGACGCCTGGCGAGGGCGATGCGCACGGAGAAGAATGTACAGCTCGCCGTGTTGTTCGGCTCGGCTGCCCGTGGGGATGATCGCCACCGCGGCGACGTTGATCTCCTCGTCGACCTTGCCGACGACGGGCTGGGCGGGCTACCACTCGCGCGCATCGGGCTCAAGCTCGAATTGCTCTTGGAGAGGTCCGTCCAGATCGTCAGCGTCCCGGACGTGGAGGCGTCAGCTTTCCTGCAATCACCGACGGACGCGTCGTGGTCGATCGCGACGGGCGCTGGTCACGCCTCAAGCGGCGAGAGCGGACCCTCCGTCGCCTAGCACGCGAAGAGGAGACGCGACCGCAAGCGGGAGCCTGGGCAGCACTCGAGAGCTTGGAGCGGGATGAACGGCAGCGCTCAGCCGCCACGGACGCCGCGGCCGCAGCGTCCCATCAACACCCGGCTTCGCGATCTCCCGCTCCACCGCGACACGCTGGTCTACGAGTTCGGCGACGACTTCTCCCTCGAGAGGTTCGTCGCGGCCGTGACCTCGAACGATCCCGCGGCACGGGCGAAAGTACTCGCGGTCGAGCGCGGCTTCGAGATCCTCATGAACAACCTGACCACTGAACTCACCGTTGCCGCATTCGACGCGGCCGGGTACCCGACCCCGGGTACCGAACCCCGGGCACGAAGTCGTCGCGCCGCGCGAGTTCCGCCTGCCCGCGACAAGGAGGCATCTCCGCCGAGTTTTGCCAACGCCCGATCCAGCTCGACCGTACCCGCAACGACCTTCAGCACGACTACCCAACGATGCAGGCCCGTCTCCTGCACGGTGCCGTCAGCGTGCTCCTCACCCAGTTTCACATCGCCCCTCCCATGAGATTGGGCAGACGCACCCGCTTACCTACAGCAGCCGCATCTCCTCGAAACGGTATGCGAGAGCGTGGGGAGTGGGCCCGATCTTCGTGCGGCGGTGATCTGGTCTTGGCTGTACGCGAGTGCGGTCTCGACGACGGCCCGCCAGGGTCGACAGGGCTGCCAGCCCCGAGACTCCGAAATAGCGAGTGACACCCCTTCCCTCGCTTTGCCGACCTGAACCCCACCGCCGGGGCCATCGAAGCCAGGTCGGCTCGTAGCTTTGAGCCAACGGCTTTCACTAACCACATGTCATCCCGCGGCCCCGGGAATCTCACGCGAATCAGTCGGGGTGGGTGCGAGCCCGTGGACTCGCCTGCGGTCCCCCGTGGCGTTCTTGATGCTAGATGGCTGCCGCTACCTAAAGCTATCGCTCGTGGCTGCCGATATGAAAGCATTTGGGAGCTCCATCCCCTCCTCTTCTCGACGAGTCCGGGTTTCCAGCGCTGATGCTTTTTGGCCCCAGCGAGAAGTTGTTTGACGC
>Ga0302325_10007192_pt1 | contig 24765 bp, 16 predicted proteins | sample Palsa_T0_2_FD_201948 | JGI IMG/M metagenome (GOLD analysis project Ga0302325, IMG submission 201948) | Peat permafrost microbial communities from Stordalen Mire near Abisko, Sweden - Palsa_T0_2 | ecosystem: Environmental > Terrestrial > Soil > Palsa > Peat permafrost | place: Sweden: Abisko... | reverse complement strand
TCTTATTACCTCTCTATCTCTTGTTTGTTTATTCTTCGCTTCTGGGTTGTTTTACTGCTGGGTATTTGTCATGCTATTTCTTATTTGGAAGTAACGGTGTTTCGGGAATGGAGTCTTGGGAGATGGTGGGAAGGTGGCATACAAATTCGTCGGGCATTTCTCGGCGCTGAATTCGATGATGGTAGAAACAGGACTTCGTCGGGTTGGTGGGCTTTTTATGATTATGAGTTTGATGACTTTTCTTACGGATATTCGCGGATCGAATGGATGTGGAAGATAGTTTCTAATCTCAATCACGGTCTTTACTTAAACTTCTTCTTGACTGGCGTGAGTGCCGTAAGATGACTTGAGATAACTTTGGCGAGCTTGAGAGAAAGGGGGTGTACTCAGCAATAGTACTGCAAAATTCTCAAATCACAGTTTTGCAGCTGCAGGGTAGGGTATGCAACACTCATATTCGCATAATGGGCGGTACAGATTAGCTTTTCATCCTCTTGTCTGCAAAGTGCAACTCTGGTCCATATACCTACAACAGGTAGGGAGTTGATGTCAACACGTGACTCGTTATTTTCATGTCATCTGTGCTCCACCTCGGATATTTGCTGCCGAGCACGATGTGGGGGTGAAAGGTCCGACAACGGATAGCAGTTGAAGCTTGAGCTCCAAAATTGACAAACAAATTTTCCAGAAGACCGAGAGTCAAAAATTGGATTTCTAGCCTAGTAACGGTCATTGTTTCAAGTATCTTTTGGCCGCACGATTTGGAGGCTCCCGAGAAGTTGTCGCAATTTCATGTGCAATCTCATGTCGTTGCCGGCTAAAGTAACATCCCCTCCTCGTGAAACCTCAAGTCGCTGTCCCCGTGGGTTACCCCACATTCCGCTACATTCCGCTTTGACATTTAACCATTACAAACCTCGGGACGACATACCGCCAATCTCTATAAGGTAGGTACCCAAAGCTGTTACCTCATTGCACTAAGCATCGGGAAACAACGAAGGCAAGGCAAAACACACACCGTCTTTCGCAGCGTCCGCAGACGCCCCTATTTCGTCACCATGAACGTCTCACGGAACACCACCGCCTTCGCGCGCTCCCTATCACGACTCTCCTCCTCCTCGCCCTTCATACACGCTCCCCGCAACCCAGGCTTTGTTGGCATATCTTACAACCAGCTCCAGAGTCAGCGCAACATGGCGACCCTCAAGAAGATCAAGGTTAAGAACCCAGTGGTGGAATTGGACGGCGACGAGATGACCCGCATCATCTGGAAGGACATCAAGGACAAGTTCATCCACCCGTACCTGGACATCGACCTCAAGTACTACGACCTGGGGCTCGAGTATCGGGATGAGACGAACGATCAAGTTACAATTGATAGCGCGGAGGCGATCAAGAAATACAGTGTGGGAGTTAAGTGTGCTACTATCACGCCGGACGAGGCGAGAGTCAAGGAGTTCAACTTGAAGCAAAGTATGCTCTTTCCATCTTAGTTTCCCCTCCATCTTTGTTTATCATGAATTGAGCTGATATTTGGGAAAACAGTGTGGCTATCCCCCAACGGCACAATTCGAAACGCATTAGGAGGAACCGTTTTCAGAGAACCCATTGTCATCCCCCGCATCCCACGCCTGGTCCCCGGCTGGAAGAAACCCATCATCATCGGGCGCCACGCCTTCGGCGACCAATACCGGGCAAAGGACATGGTGATTCCGGGTAATGGCACTTTGAAGATGGTATTCACACCCGAGGGAGGCAAGCCCGAGGAAATTGAAGTCTTTCAATTCAAGACCGGTGGTGGGGTAGCGCAGACACAATACAACACTGATGAATCGATCGAGGGCTTCGCTCATGCGAGTTTCAAATTGGCTCTGGCGAAGAGCCTGCCGCTTTACATGAGTACGAAGAATACGATTCTCAAAAAGTACGATGGACGGTTCAAGGATATCTTCCAGGAGATTTATGACAAGGAGTATAAGAAGGAATTTGAGGAGAAGAAGATCTGGTATGAGCATAGACTTATAGATGATATGGTTGCGCAGATGATGAAGAGTTCAGGGGGTTACATTATGGCTCTTAAAAGTAAGTCTCCTTGACGCCTTACGCCACTACCCCGCTTCTAGAGCATTAGCTGATGAACATAGACTACGACGGCGACGTGCAATCCGACATCGTAGCCCAAGGTTTTGGCTCCCTCGGCCTCATGACCTCAGTCCTCATCACGCCAGACGGCAAGACCTTCGAGTCGGAAGCCGCACACGGCACCGTGACCCGGCACTACCGCGAGCACCAAAAAGGCAACGAGACCTCGACAAACCCCATCGCGTCCATCTTCGCCTGGACGCGTGGTCTCGTGCAAAGAGGTATCCTAGATGACACCCCAGAGGTGGTGGCGTTTGCCGAGAGTCTGGAGAAGGCTTGTGTTGATACAGTCGATATCGACGGTATCATGACGAAGGATTTGGCGCTTGCTTGTGGGAAGACGGGCAGGGAAGATTATGTTACTACGACGGAGTATATGAATGCTGTTGAGAGGCGGATGAAGAGCTTGTTGAAGCAGAAGCTATAGGCGTAGATAAAGTTGCTGGCTCAGTGCATAGAGGGAGGACAAGAGGTCGGCGAGGTCGTTAATTTAGATAGCGTAGCTTACATTGTTTGCTCGAATCATAGGGCCGGTGCATTATACATAGGATCTGCATTACATTGCATACAAGACCATTAAGAATTTTGCATACCATGAATTCGATTCTCAGATCTCTTGCGATCAATACCTTGCAATGCTCGCTTCGCTATTTTACAGTCTTCTTGCCAAAACCTCTATTCCCAGAGCCAGGTGGCGTCCATCGTTGAACGCCTCAACCCCATTTCATAAAATTACACTCAAATCGGCCCAAAAGGATGAGCATCCGGAGCAGGAGAACTCAACTTCGCCCTGCCCTTCCCCTTCCTCCCACTTGTCGCCGGCGTCGACTCATCACTCTTCTTCTTCCGCGGCTTCTTCGTCTTGCCCTCCCCAGTAGCTCTTCCGCCCTTAGGATGGTACCCACCGTCATCTTCCTCCCGCTTCCGCTTGCCCTTCGCATGCACAGGTCCACCTAAACCGGCATCATAACCAATGCCATCCTCCTCAACAAACTCCAGTGCATCAGGCTTACTTGGTGCCGGTATGCTTGCTCGTTTTCCGGCTCCTCGTAAGGCACCTGGCTTGCCGTGTGACTTCTCGCTGCTCTCTCCGTCTTGCAGGAAGATCTGAGGGACGTTTCGACGGAGCCAGTTGTATGGACTGTGGAAATTGCCGAATGTGAGGTCGTGTTGGGGTGTATTTTGGACTTGTGGGGGAATAGGCGGGACTACGCCGAGCGAGGAGTCGATATCGTACAGGAAGTCATCTAGTTGGTCGGGTGTGAGGTACGTGAATGGTGCTGTCTGTCCTTCGTCTGGCTCGAGAGAGGCCATCACATCTGCGTCGAGGTTCGGGTGATTGAGTGAGAGGTGTGGCGTTGCTCCCATGAGTGCTGCGAGGGACTTGAGGGGTTTGGGGGCGTTGTTCGAAGCCGTCTTTTCGGAGATCATAGTCCGGATTTCATTGTAGAGGGCCTGACCTTCGGGGGTTTGTAGTTCGGCTGCAGCTTGCAGGTCTTCGGTGCTGACTAGGGATGGGATAGGGGAGAGGGCGGGGATATCGGTGGTCAAGTCAATACGCTTGTCGACGGGCATTTGCGGAGAATCGTTGACATCGAGTAAGAAATCAAGGAGTTCACTAGAGCGCAGAGATGTCAGATTAGGATTCTATCGAGGTGGAGGACGTTGCTCACTCGTTATATTGCTTCAGTCGTTTAGCAGTCTCCGCAGCTTTGCGCTCCTGGTTGAAGTACTCGTTGCTTTTGGTCATCGCATCATCGAATTTGATCCTCATCTTCCGATACTTCTTCCTAGTGAGTGGCATGTTAGTTGATCTGTGGGCAGTGTGTTGGTTTGCACGAAGGAGGTATGGTCACTCCGAACGGAGGCGCAACCCTTGATCGCGACGTACTTGAATGACTTGTAAGTAGCCTTTGGGTGGTCAACTTTCTCCTGTGCCATATCCTCGTCTTGTTCCATCGCCGTGTCGAGTGGACCTTCATCGCCTGTCGAAGCCATGGTAATTGTTTCTTATGGGGTGAACGTTGACATCGGGGGTTGGGGTTAAGCGCAAAACTGTGTTAAGAAATAGTGAGGAAGTGGACACGTTAAAAATGTTCGACTGCTTGAATCGGGGGCTATGCGAAAGTCATTCAGCATTTTGAACACCACGTCTGGAAATCACGAAAGAGCTCACAAAGCAGCAGGTTCATATTCGTGAAGCAGCGTCCCTCTGAGGAAGCGCCATGCCCAAAATCGTTAGATCCGGAGCTTTCATGAACTTGGGGCCGACCACACCTGTAGAATTATTTTTGTAAATAAATCTTGAGCTTGAATGGATCTATCTACTGACGAACTACACCACATTGTTGTTGAATTGCCATGAAGACTATTGCGCTCTATTGCAAGTAGCAATTGGTCTCTTTCTGCGCCTGAGAACCTCATTGCCCTCCTCGAATACTTACCCCACCTGCTTTTCACTTCAAGGCGGGGCCTTTCACCTCCTATCAGCATACCCTGACACGGGAAAGTGCTTCTTGTAAAGCTCATTCAGGTCCCACGGGAAATACAACAGATCTGCCCTGCATCTGCGAAGCTACATGCTAACTCGACAAACATCCAAGAGTTTCACGAAAGGTCTCGACGATCGCGACTCTCATCACCTGGTGAACTCCCCTTTACGGCAGCCTCTCTGCCTTGCTTCCAACTTCAGCGGACACTGGGCACATGCGGTAGACAAATAAGCAGCATAGCACCTACTGCCCTACTGTTTTCAGCATTTATCATTGTTTACTTTTTCCGAAGAAGCCACGAATCCCCCCAAAAACGATGGCCACCTCAATAGATGTCTCAGTGACTGAGACGAAGGACAATCTCAAGAAAAGAGATTCAAAGTCAATCCCCAAGTTGAAGAAGAAGGAAAAGTCAAGCAAGAAGAGGAAGGCAGAATCACTTGATGAAGATTCGGAGAAATCTGTTCAGCTTTCAGATCCTTCAATACCCAACGAAGAACCGGTCCCAGCACCGAAATTGAAGAAAGACAAGTCAAGCAAAAAGAGGAAGGCAGAATTATTCGATGATGCCACGCAAAAGCCTACCGAGCTTGGATCAACTCCCGATGGCGAACCAGTTCCTACCCCGAAGTCGAAGAAGGACAAGTCCAGTAAGAAGAGAAAGGCAGAAACACTTGATCAAACCTCACAAAGTGATATCAAGTTTGAAGGTAGATCTGTCCCCGAAGATACAGCGGGAGTCTCTCTAGAAACTACGCTCAACAACTCCGAAGAGCATTCTACGCAGCCCCTGACTAAGAAGCGCAAAGCCTCTGTAGAGGAGATTGAAGTCGATATCACCGCTCCAGAACCGCCCTCCAAGAAGGCTCTTCGTCGTCTCAAGAAGGGAAAACCTCTTCCTCCATCCAAGTCTGGTGCTGAGTCTACTCCTGAGCCTGAAAAGAAGCCAGCGAAAAAGGCCGAGATCGAAAAGAGATCTGAACATGGTATCTGGATTGGCAATCTGCCCTGGCATTTGACCAAGGAAGACTTACGGAAGTTCTTTGTCGAGTATTCAGATATCACTGAAGAAATGATTACTCGAGTCCACATGCCAACGCCCAACGACGGCAAGCCAGCCAACAAAGTCGAAGAGAAGAAGAAGTTCGTAAAGGCTGTGAATAACCAAGGCTATGCGTATGTTGATTTCAACTGCCCAGAGGCCGTCGGCTATGCAATCGAGTTGTCTGAGCAGCTACTTTCTGGACGTCGTGTTTTAATCAAGAACAATAAGTCATTTGAGGGTAGACCCCAAAAGACGAAGGAGGAAAGTAGAAATGATGGCAAGCCACCGAGCAAGAGAGTCTTCCTTGGCAATTTGACCTTCGATACCACCGAGGAGAGTCTCAAGGAGCATTTTGAGAAGTGTGGAGCCGTTGCCAACGTCAAGGTTGCCCAGTTCGAGGATTCCGGCAAGTGCAAAGGATATGCTTGGATTACGTTCGAGGAATTGGAGGGGGCAAAGAATGCTGTTCGTGGTTTCGTGCTCATCGAGGAAGATGTCTCGGATGCATCTGAGTCGGAGTCGGAGGACGAAGGATCTGATTCGGAAATGGTTAGCAAACCAAAGACCAAGAAGACTAAGACGAGGAAGTGGTGGGTCAACAAGATCAAGGGTCGGCCGTTGCGTATGGAGTTTGCGGAAGATGCTCAAGTCCGTTACAAGAAACGATACGGCAAGGATGGTACCAAGAGCAGATCTGCTGAGGCCCCTGAAGGTGCAATCGACAACGTCAAGGCAATTGAAGGAGCTCCTAAGAAGGTCGAGTATATGCTGCCCCATGGCAGTGCTCGATTGACAGGCGGCATCGTTGAGAGTACTGGCAAAAAGGTCACGTTTTAAGCTTAGCGGCTTTCGTTAGCCGAGAATGTATTGTTGATATACTCCTTTCCGCGCTTGATTTACCTCTCTCTTTGGCAACCTCGAGAAAGCAAACTTTTACTGCTACCACCAGCACACTACAAACCACTCCCAGCCATCACAATCCTCATCTCTCTTCCAAAAAGAACCTCAAACAACCACCGTAAGTTCGAGACCCTTTCTCTTCAGCTGCCTCCGTCTGTTTGTTCGTCCAATCCCCCAAATCTCGAGGAGAGCCCAGTCGGGACGATCTCCTAGCGGAAGATCGGCGGAAAGGAAGGATATGAGGTGAAAACAGGAGCTCACTTCACCTTACCGTCCAATATCTTGAAGAGGTAGGGGAAGATCGGCGAAAAGGAAGGATATAAGGTGAAGACAGGAGCTCACTTCACCTTACAACAACTTCTGCACCCACCAAACCAATACCCAGAGGCTTTGGTACACCTTCGTGTAGAACACAACTGAGCTTTCGTCGAAGCATCGAGTCCTCTCGTCCGTCATCATTTGTTTACCTGCCATCTCTGCACACACAACACTTCCCTACAAAGAGACGTAACTAGTCTCTCGTCGCATTCAATCTCCTTCCTGTATAATTCACACACAACACTTCCCACAAAGAGACGTAACGAGTCACTCGTCGCATTCAATCTCCTTCCTATATAATTCGACAGCAGACATTAGCATGACAGCAGCCTCATAGACGAGAGCTGACGAATTAAAAACCAGATGTCTCTCGTCCCCTACCACCAATATGTCAATCGTCCCAATGGTGCCAGGGCCCCGAGGTAAAACCTGCCAGGCTTGGCTGGCGCTCGAGATCTGAATCACCTCCGAACCATGGTTCCCGAGACCTTCAAGCGTCTCTACAAACGCTACAACCACAACATCACGTCGTGGGAGAGCAAGAAGGAGATCGCCATCGCAAACAGGGTGGCCAAGAGCCCTGTTCCTGACAATATACCCGAGAGCGATCTCTTCTTGCCGGCTTCCACGTGGTACTTGCTTTCAGCGGAAGGTGTTGCCTTTGCACAGCGAGTTTGGGTGGAGTGGGCCCGGGGAGGCAAGGCTGTCTGGAGCCCGGCTGTAAGTAAAATATCATCCCGCTCTTCCCTATGCTATCGTTCCCCCTTGTTTGCACCGTCTGTTCCTCTTGCCTTGGTTGTCGTCTCTCTTGTCTGCACTGCCGTCTCCTCTTACCTCCACCACCAGCCCATCTTACCTCCAATATCCTCTCTTTCTTCTCCTATGAAACATAAATGTCTCAAGGCTGACTCAATCATGAATGAATAGGCGACTGGTCCAATGCCAGGTTATACCTGTGTACGCGCCGCTCTTCCAGCACCTCAAGCTGCCCTGATTGGTCCACCTGCCAATCTCACTGTCACGGGTGACACCGACGATGAGGATGACAAGGATAGCGAGGAGGACTGAACACCCTTCTGCGCGGACTGGGGTTTCCGGTCACCATTTATCAGTTTAATTTCCTGGATGTGGACAGATTCTTATCATAGTTTCTGTGAGCCAGCGCTGGGGTTCCAGCATCCTGTTTGATTACTTTCCGCCGTGCTTTGCAACACACAACCCACTGAGGACTCATCCTCGAAGAAGGGTGGTGGCCCGCAATCCGCGTAAGTTTTCCAGTCAATGACTAGTTACCAACTGACCGCGTCAGTCTCGAAAAGCGTCGGTTGGCTCGTGACCAGTCTCCAACTAGGGCGGGCGGCTCCGGTATGCTTTATGATCCCGAGCACGACTTCGGTGAGTTGGACGATATGACCGAGCCGTAAGTAGTTACCAACTCGTTACAGACCAGTTATTGACCAGAATAGGGCGCCTACAAATCTCGAAATACCTCATAGCGTCCTTCACATTTTGTACAGTAGTTAGTTCCCTTTTCCGTGCCCTCTGAGGACTGACCCCCCTCATGGCTGATCCATGGTTTCTGTTTCGGGGAGTTTGGGGCCTCTGCTTACGAGTATGCCGAAATGCAATACGTTCTCATTCTCGCTCCTGCATTATTTGACCCCAAGATCTAGTGCTACAAAAGTGCTAGGATCATATCTCGAGGCGCACTAGAATTATTACAACGCTATCACCTTCTTTTACTGTTCTCGTCGAATCTATACTTTGAATTGTTGCGACGTAATCACGATCTTTCACAATTCTCGTCGATTCAACACCTTAAATTGTTATGACGTAACCAAGTCCTTTTACAATTCTTTAAGATATATTCTACTATCTTGATTTTTTTATAAGTAATCTAGATGAAGATCACTTTATCCTTTATTTGATCAATAACTTTTTTGAATCCATCTTCTCCTTCAGAACAGAATTGAGAGCGAATCAAGTGAAACAAGAATTCCTATAAAAGTTGTCTCTTATAAATCAGAAAAGCAATCCTGACCATTCACACGACTTGTTGGAGAGTTAAGTTGAAGTGTTTTGACGAAAGACCACACTTTCGTACTCGGCTGTCGTTTTCGCTTGCAGGATTTTCGGACGGGGGCGCCTACAAGTACTGTCAGATCTCTAATCCGAGCCCCACCTCCTTTTCCACCTTTCCATTCTCCATTGAAATCCCTCAGTCACCTGACCAAGTGATGACGACAGGAGTTTGGGTCTATACGCCTATAATTTAAAATTAGATTCTAGGTTTAAAAGTATTATATTTAATATTAAAGTTCTTGTCGAGTAGATAGTTAGGAAAGGCGCCCCCGTGCCATGAGTTGCATATACGGCCTAGGCAAGATCTACAGGCTCTTCAAGAGATTCAAGTGATGTCGTACACTTCTTGACAATTCAAAGGTCGAGTATACGAGAATTACTATGCCCAATAACCCCAAGCGTTCAGTACTTCCGACCTCAGGAAGTGAAGTTGCACTTCTTGCACTGTTCTAAAATTCTGTGAAGTTCGCAATTGCTCTTGAATAATACATCAGATCTCAAGTGATGATGTCTAAATTCAATATATAAAGTCGGCTCCCGTTTTTAAATTCACCAGAATGAGTCCTGATGAGACGCGGTCTCATTTTTATTATACTAGTATCTTTGCTAGAGCATTATTGCTAGTCAAAGCGCTCCATTTTTATCCTTTACTATATGAGGTCTACTCCCTTTCATAGCCATTCAGGTAGATCCGATCATCCGGCAAAGACCCACGTGATAATGTTGGGTTGAAGTATAATATACCATTTGAGGTATCAATGGGAAGTACTTGTTCAGTGTTTTAAGCTCTTCCCATTTTGGTATTTCTTTACTTATGAGCAAAACTTGAAGAGCATTTGAGGGAAATTAACTTAGTGCAATTTTTATAGCTCTTTGCTATAATCCTTGTCTGAGTCGAGTATAAATAAGCTTGTTCGCCGGATATCGATCTCTTTCTACACCACTTTTGGTAATTTCTCCCAGAATTCTGAGCATTCTAGGGGAACTTACCTATGCCTCTCTACTGTGCATGTTCTCTTTCCAATTTGTGAAGGACACGACGAAAATAAGCGCCCTCGCTGAGAGTTTGGGTTTATGTAGGAGAGAGAACAAAGAACCCCAGTGAAGCTTCGCCACGCGTGCCTGACAACTAAATCATATTGATAATAGGCGTTCTTTCACTAGGACAGAAACCGCAGATGGGCGACAAAAAATTGTAGACCTTAACCCTCAGGGCCAAAACCAGGAAACTCAGCAAGCTGTTTAGAATTATTTTTCGGCAAAAAATGAGCTAATAACACTGAGACAATATCTCAGAGTGCAATAGCAGTGGACGGCCTTACTTTAGTGGGATTGAAAAATGTGTAAAAGTAATTGACCTCAGTTCCGAGAGAAATGTATGTCTGTGGCTCAAAGCTTCGAGAAATGAAGCCAAGATCACGAGGACAGGTTTTATTTTATTATTCGATTCTGTACACAACATACCATTTCTCTGACCAATTTTTTCTCGAAGTATATACAACAATCACAGCATTCACAATAATTTTAGATTCATTGTGATTCTTGATGCGGTGGGAGTTACTACACTTTACTCTGTCACATAGCTAATCTCCAGTTCATCTTCAAGATCACCCGGCTGAATCAACCCTTGAACGCCCTCGCTCTTTAGCCCAGGATGACCCTGCACAAATTCACGATATTCGGGCGCTCCGGGCCTCACGACATTATCCGCCACCACCACTGTGCCCTTTTGGAACAGCCCAAGCTCCTCACACACCTAGTCTCATGTCAGAATCGTTCGATTGGGAAATCTGAATGTCCTCAAATCCGCTGTAACATTGAGATTGAGAGGAAAGTGGGATAATATCCATACCTTGAAGTCAGAAACATACAGCTCCTCCGCATGATCCAAGAATAACATATCAACACCAGTCAACTTCCCCTCTCTCTTCAACTTTTTGAGAGACTCGTCAGCGGGACCAACAACCACAGTCACGAGATCGCTCAACCCTGCAATCCCAATCAATTTCTCAGCAATAGCCGCGAACTCAGCACTCATCTCGAGACTCCAAACTTGAAGTTTCTCTCCTTCTGGGCCTGAATTTTTGCGCATAGCATCAGCGAACAAAATCGCAGAATATCCCAAATACCCTCCCAACTCAACAACAGCAGACGGCTTCTCTTTGGCAAGGAGGTCAGAGAGGATCTTGGCTTTGTGACCACCAATGCTGATCAGGAAGTCGTGCGTGTAGGAAAACTCGTCAATTACTTGAAGAAGCTTAGATGGATTTCCTTTGATGTTATCAATGTCGGGATGGGCGAGGATGAAGGCGAGGAGTGCGTCCTCTCTGCCGTCGTGGGACTGCGGCATGTCAGCGACAAGAGATGAGAGTAAAGGAGATGGGAAGGACTACTTCAATTCCTGTTTCAATTGCTTTCCCGAGGGAAGGATATTTCTTGATCAATGCTGCGGTTTCTGGATCGTGCTTCATGGTGAATGATGGCGTTGTGGAAGGGATGAAGAAGTGGTTGCGAAAAGGGATTCAAGAAACATGCAATTCTTCAGAGACACAATTCAATCAAACTCAAGCAAGAGGGAAACTTTTGTTGCTTATATAGTGGCTCTATGACCAGGTTACGCGTCTCCTGCTAACATCTCGCCGAAGAATGCGCGCCCCTTTCGTGTGTGGGGGCAAGTCCGCGGCATGATTGGCTGCTCGAAACGCAGATTCCCAGAAACGGCACTATCAAGGTTTAATGGACGGAATAGCGACTCCATCAGGAATAGTGCTGATGCAAAAGCGCGTTGCAGAAGGTCGAAGAAAACGAAAACTTCTTGAGGGACGATAATTTGCAACCCTCGGCGAACACTTCAAAAATTCGACCATGAATGTGTCAGAAGTCGGCTTTCGCGACCGCATGTGATAAAAATTAGTCTGATACATCAAATTACAGGTTTTGATGGTAGGTTTGTGAGTTGAGAAAAGCGCAGAATGAGAACGAAAGGTTGTTGTCAACAAATGTCCGTTTCTGGAAGTAGCGAGAAAGGGGTTCGCTTAACCTGCATGCACCGTGGGGCCTCCCCCTCCACCTTCTTACCCCTCCCCGTGATGGATGAAAACAGCGCCGGCACGGTTTGGCAGGCACCTTGCAAGGAAATAGTTCTTGTCGAAGTCTCTATTATAATTAAACATCCCGAACTTGGAAGAAAAGTTGGCATTTGATTGTTTAGAGTGAGGCTATTCCAGCAACAATTTCCCCTCTCTTCCGAAGCAACAGAACAAATGCAACCCCGTCCTTGACTTGTTCGCATCTGCAAGAACTTGCTCCTTGTCATATAATATTGTCGCAGGTATGGCTCCTCGACTATAATTTGACGATTTGAAACTTGTGCTTGAGTTGTTCGCTCAACATGTCTAATTCCTGGGAGGCAGTAATGGAATGGGAAATGAAATGAGGGCTGACCGATTCTGTAAGTTCTTTTCTTTATTTATTTTCAAAACATACCAAATATACTATCGTAGAAAACAGCGCTTGTTTCTCTATAGACAAGACCAACCACTTAGTCGGGCGTACATATTAACCAATTCAGCACACTCTATTCGTTTCGAAACCATGCTCCCATATTTGTCAGATAGCCCAGAATTCCCCAAAACGCCATTATGAAGTTAGTCATATTGTATTACTCATCTACCACGTAAACATCATAAGCGCCGGGTTCAACACAACCGGCAACAAGAAATGACTAACAACAATTGTACACAACGGGTATATCGCCTGAAAAGTCCTGATCTGCCACTGCCAAGGCACGTACCTCGCACCCGCTATCATAATTCCCGTACATCCAAAGCAAAACAGAAACGTCCATTTGAAGCGTTTAAGCAGTCGGGGGAGTTCTTCGAAGAAAGACGTGTTTTCTACTTCTTTTGAGGTAGCTCCCCACGTCATGTCGATTTCGAAAAAGTGGCACAGGAGGGCTTGGGATACGTGCAGAGATACACCACCAATGAATAAGGTGAGAAGCAGAAGCCATTTGAAGTTTTCGAAGACTGGGGAATGTCAGATGGCAGAGGAGACTGGGAGAATGAAAGAACTTACTAGCTCCCAGAAGACTCTTCTCTGATAGCCTGTATCGGAGAACCGCTAAAGCTATATTGCCCCCAGCGCTGAAAATGATGATCAATGAACAGTAGATCTTGAAGGAGTCGAGGTAATAATGATCGAGCTGTCCGTTAAACCAGCCGACGAGGAAATAATTTATTAATGTGAGAATCCAGGATGAACCGATGGCGTAATATGTTCCAATGTAGGCAAGAATTGTGAGCTTTGACGAAAGATGAATATTCGAGGCAAGGAACTTTCGGAAGAGAGGAGTGAAAGGTCCCCGAGTGATCCAGAATCGAAATGGATGGAACAGCAATTCGTTGCACCCATACGCATATTTCTCCCAGCGGTTCAGCTCATCGTAGACAGTCAGCGACACCCCTTCCTTGAAACCATCTCCTGTGTAGCCACCAAGACGGATCGTGTATCCTGCGCATTGTAACCGCAGGGCCATATCAAAGTCCTCCGAGACATGTGACTCGGACCAAAACTTCTCATATCCATCCCCATCCTCGAAGCTGACTTCCTGCAGAGCCGACCACCGAAGAATGGCATTGTGACCGACAAATGGTGCTACGTTTCCATTGGCAACACCATATCGGATAGCAGTGTAAATAAGATTGGTGAAGAAAGTGATACCGTTCTCGAAAAAGCTGTCGGTAACCTGCATAACCCCGGAACTGTACTGCAGGATAGCGCATTCGGGCGATTGCTCCATCTCGCTTGCAGCGTCAAGCAAACAATCGACAGGGACTCGAGTATCTGAGTCAATCAATAGAATGTAGTCCCCAACTCGGATGTTGCCTTCCGCCCAAGCGCGACCTTCCTCCTCAGCGAGAACCTGTGCCAGGCATTCATTGTATGCTGCTTGTTCTTGTTCCTGGGTCCAGTTTTGCGTGTGCTGGATTAAGAGAAGTTTGTCCTCCACTTTGTTCGATACCATCAATGCGTAGTTCATGTTAGAAGCCTTCTTGAACTTTCCACGTCGGAGGAAAACGTGCCCCTCGTCGTCAGGCTTGGGATTGTGCTTTGGACGAGCGACCCAACCAATGCCGTGCTCTTCGTAGAATTCGCGACGAGCCTGGGCTTCATTCTCTGGAATGAGCTGCATACCATCATCGTTCACGAAGATGTTGGCAGTGCCGCCTTGAAGTTCGTACGTTGAGATGGCAGCCTTCAAACTGATGATGGTGGGCTGGATTACACCAGCCAACCCTTCCTTGTAGACGGGCATCTGAACCGTGACATGAGGGAGCATTCGCTGATAACGGTTCAACCGCCGTGGTGCTTTTCCAGAATAGAATTTGGAGTTGATGTTCAACTGCGAAATGGGTCCGAAGATCTGTGCCAGGTTGCTGACGATGATTTGCATGAAAAAAAGTGACACAAAGATCTGGCAGGGTGTGACAACAAGTAGTGCCAAGCGGATGTAGTTTCCATCTGCAGAAACTTCGATCGCAAGAGATCTCCAGCCAAGTCCCAGAAGGGATACTAGCAAAGTCAGAGTGAGGCCCACAAACACTGAGTTGAGGAGTTCTGTTGGCCGATTCTCGATGATGATGGCTTCCTCCAATGCACTGGGGGTGACAGCACCATCTGGCAGCTCGGTCGTTGAAACGCTGGAGCTCTTTCCCTCTTCCAGCTTCTCATGCAGTTGGTCTGTATCTGCCCAAATCATTTTCATCAACGAGTCCTCAATGCGAGCTGCCCGATCAAGCAAGCCTTTCGGATGATCATCCCAGACAATGAGTATTTGCCGGTCTTGTATGAAAGCGCCAAAATGATGCTTTTGACATCTTGGTAAATATTCAACCGACGGGAGTACTTGAAGCTGGAGATCATTCGAAAGAGGGACATGGCTGGCATTCTGTCCCGCTAGGAAAATCTTCATCACGCGTGTCTGCACCGTCATGGCGCACTATTAAAAGGGAATCAGCAACCCTGAAATCAACTCTGGAGCTCGAGTCAACACTTACCCGAACATTCATCGCCACAACATTGTCATAGAATCCATTCTTTTCGTTGCGCAAGCTAGAAGGACTGCAAGAAAAACTATCCCGAGCCTTTTTCAATACCACTCCCTCGCCTGGAAGTGCTCTAGACCATAGCCTCTCCACCTGTTGTTGATGGAGCCAGTTGACCATCATATCTGCCTTGATATCGAGGATATTCCCTGAATCACTGTTTCGAAAATCACCGGAAGGAAATCTGGCTGAGGGCCGAGAGCTGAAGGTACTTCTGAAGGGAGTCGGGATTGGTGAGCCCTCAGATGGAGTCACAGTCATTTCCACTGGAGGAACAACTACAACCTCCTTCCTAGCACCTTTCTTTCGTTGTTTTGGGACGAGATATCCCTTCAGGGTGTCCATTTTGATAACTCCTATCAATTCAGAGATGTATATATGAATAGAGTGATATGCTGATGCGGAAAGATGAGATTCCCACCAGCAAAGACAAAAAAACGTGGAATATTTGGGGAGATAGGCTAAGTATGAACGACAGTTGTATGAAGGTGGGTGTAATAAAATGATGCGTTGGCAGTGGTCGGAAGAGGTCCATCAAGCCGTTGTCTTGATAGCGCGGTCAAACGGTCAAACACGATGCATAAGGGGAAGTCTCGACCAAGAAGGATAATGCTTTGCCTTTACCAATAGATAAGCTTGCATGCATAAATCACCTTGCAGAGAATAGTATGTGGCTTTACAAAAAGCGGGAAGCAGTAGCACAAAGCACCGGAAACTGTGGGCAGACATGCCGACAAGAAGTGGCAAAGTCATGATAGGAGTGGCCATGCAATACGATGTACGATTTGCATTTGCATAGAGAACCGGCTGAACGAACCTCACCGCGGGAAGGACAGCAGGGTTAATGGAGCCGCCTGGGCTGCGTGGTTCTGCAATATCTTTGCATTGCCTGCAAGCTGCCGTGTAACGATCTTCAGTGACACGCAGGTACCCATATATTGGCTCCTGGAAAAAGGCACGGCACATTTGTGGGAGCTGATGGCCCAGAATGTATTCGAATGCATGGGATGGTACTCATTTTCATAGGTTAAGAAAAAAGAGGAGAGTGATTTGAGTGTATCTACTCAGAAGTTGCCACAGTCGGCCGCCACTCAACGTAAAGATGCGGGTGAGCAACTGGAAGTGATTATCCCAATTCGATGAAAAGCGACACTCAGCTCTGCTCTTCCATAAGAGCTCCTGTAATAATTCCAAATGGCTCATAGTCCGTATGCGAAGCCGCACTTGTAGAGTCTACTATGCTCCCCCTTTAACGATCGGTAAATCTCATCAAAAGCGAGAACTGTGTGGAACACTTTCCAGGTTGTCTACCCAGTGAAAACCTCTACTTTTAGCCATGGAATCATTGACAAGGGAGCAGGACCTCTTTGGGAACCTTCTACAATCACCCTGGACTTTATAACAGACCGCTTTTGGCCAACACAAAAGAGGCTAACTGGGCTCTCCTGCCACTTACAGTAGTCCTCTTGCGCCCGACCAACAAATCTTGAGCAATTAACATTTGCTGTGGGTGTGGGTACTTGGGTGGGGTGGGGGAGCCAGATCTTGCGGCACTCACCGCTGAGGCACTATTTAAGGAACAGATGCGGCACTTCGTTGCAAGGGTGATCGAACCAGATCTCGATCTGCAGTCAAACCTTGATTTTAATGATACTCGTTATTACGATTGGTCCGTGCCCCCATACAAGAGCCTCGCTGTATCGATATCCTCGCGATATCGTCAAATGTTGGCGGCCCCGAGCCAATCGTTGTATCGAGGTTTGACTGTATCAGCACTCCTGAAGCGCGCGCACGCCTCAGAGACGACTACAGACTTGGAGCGTTGAACGCCCAAGAGGTACTGTAAGTTAAGTATTGGTGATAATCCTGGACGAAGAAGATTCGAAACAGAGCGCAAGAAAGCTCGAGCCTCTAGTTGCTCAAAGCAGCCTGGAAACAGGGTTGAGAACCCTGCCATTTCAAGATGTGGTACTCACATCGTCATCCGGCAGCAGCCTTAACTGGTTTGAGATGCAGAGATCCCGCATCTTGGGAGAGGTCTAGGGCAGTTGCCGATATCTTGATTTCGTTGGCTCATTCGTTGTCAGCCTTCCAATGAAGCCGCCGAGAGATGAAAGTTTGAGGAACCCAGAGTCACAAATAGATTATCCTTCTACTCGTTTTCGTCAATACTTCAGCACTTACAGTGTACCTTTGCAATATTTCCTATAAGCGTGGCAATTCAGCTGGTCCTGAGCTCCGACCTATATTCGTCAAATCCACGGGTCGGTAAGGATGACTGACGTCCCAGCCGACTGGTCAGTCTAGATCCGCAGGCCCAGTTTGGTAGTATTGATCATGCTGTGCAACCGCACAATTCAAAGCTGCCGCTACTCAGCCTCGGCCATAGTACCATATTCAGCCTGTGTGTGTTTTCACTTTCTTGGTTGCACGAGAGGTTAGCTTTGCGCAAGCGAGAACGTGGTTTACCTCAAGCTGAAGGACGTACGGTTGGGGACAAGTAGAGTAAGTCGACTCACGAAATGCCAGACGTGATCTCGTCGAACGTAAGCCCCCGCAAAAGATTTCGAAAGCCGTGCCAAGATGCCTGAAACCTTATGTGCACCCGAAGCTCTGGACAAAGAGGCAACCACGAGCCTGCAAGGAGGGCAAGCCGTGCTCTGTTACAGCTCCAGCAAGTTATAGAACTTGATCTTGGCGTGGGGGAACAGCTAATATGGGGCTGAAGTCAGAGCCACGTTATCAGAGTACAACATTTGAGCTCGCTATGTGACAAGTAGACGATCCATCACATGCAGCCGCACTTGGTTCCGCAAAGGCGCGAAGAGCGGGGACGCTAGCTCAACTTCTTGGTCTGGATGCAAGAATATCTCAAGAATAGAACGGGTCCCGGGGCTATCGGTAAAGCGGACGTATGCTGTGGAATTGTGTTGTTCGTCAGAAATATCTACGAAAATCCGGAAGTGATAAGCCGTTTGGGTTTGCCATCTCGCTCTATCCAGAATAGTTGCACACCAGCACGGGATCCTACATGAACAGAGATTCGAGGTCATGGACTTCGCTTTTGCACGGATGCCAGCTTTTGCCGTTAGAAATGTCGTTTGTTCCTCGTAGTGTTGCTAAAGTTGAACTTCGGTGCCAAGACTTCTGGTGGATGTGCGTTTGCGAAAGGCACTCAAGAAATGCTGAGCAGGCATTCCTTGCATATTTGGAGAAAATATGCAAAGGTAGTGTCATATGTCCCAAACAATTCCCACGAAGCTCAAACCTCAATGTGCATGTGGCTTATAACCTCATCTCAAGACACCCCAGAAAATCACATGTCAACCTGCAGTCAAAACCTTGTGGCATACCCCGCGGTAGATGTTCAAACAGATTTCGGGGCAAGCCGACTCCCTGTCTCAATTCATAGGCAAAGTTTTGTCACATTCCGTAAGAGCTGCCACCACACCGGGTCAGTACGGTGGAAGGCTTCCGAACTCCGTTATTCGCCTATATGAGTACGGGGTGCGGGTTGTTGCGGACCTTCCTGCATTGCGCTCAGCATTCCTTATGCTGCTAGAGGTGATCTTGCCTTGCATTCCTGACGGTTAAACATTGGCTCAAAGAAAAGCCTTGCATTTGAGGTAGTGTGGGACGATGCAGAGTGAGCGGAGTAGCCACATGCTGAGATAATTAGAACTTCACATGTTAGCTTGAACTTTCGAGAATGAGAGAACAGATACTTTACTTTTCAGACCATTTTTGAGAGGCTATGGACTTCGTCGATTGCTGGTGTTGGCCTGGACAACTCGGTGGGCTCATCGAAGTAGCGGGCCAAAACAGGCCTCTGCGGAGCCCTGGTACGTTACCTTCAAAATCTCCTCAGTTAGTACGCCGCTATGGAAGAAAGAACTATCCTTGTCTTTTGGCAGAATAGATTGGGAGACAACAGGAATAATGGGAACAAATATGCCATCCTTAGCTTTCATCCGTAATGCATGCAGAAAGCTCAAAACGTTTGTTTTCGAAACAGGCAACGCTCGGTATAACTGCATTCAGTACTAGGAGTTGCACTTCCATGAAGCAGGGAGAGTTCCTGTGCATGCTCTCTTTGTGAAAAGAAAGTATGTGATAGTGGATCAGAACTCTGAAACGGGTTCGGTTACTCCCTCGAAAGTAAAGCCTAAGACTGTTAGAAGCGGACATCTTGCGCAGATCGCTTCCAGCAGATGACGATTTTCTACAGGCTAGGCAAAGACAGCCCAGAAGTCTGAGCCTGACGTTCGATAATACAGTATAGATTCACAATGACGAAGAAAACTGTGTCAGAGTCCACTGCCTCTTTCACAAATTTGCTGCAAACCATGTTTGCACGCCCATCTCTGGAGAGCTACCGGCAAGTACCTTGACTACATGCCATGGAAACTCAGGGATACACAACGGAGAGGTCTTCAGACTCTCCGAACAGACTCAATGTGTCTTTCGTTTCTTCAAAAAGGTTTTGCCATTGCCTACATGAAATGAATAGCAGATATGTTGGGGGCTGACTACTGGTGGTGATGAGAGCTGACGACGAGCTTGGAATAGCTTCAAGTTTCGAGGAAGCACAACGGACAAGCGCAAAGTGTGGGGAGAAAATACATATTTCCCTATGTCCAGAAAGTGTTGATATGGTCTAAACTGATTAGGGGGCTGAACTGGAAAGCTGGCACGCGGATCACTCGATAGCCGGGTCGAATCGTCCTGCTTGACCACCGAGTAATCATGTTGCATTCTCCAGTGAAGGCAACACACCACCTTGTCCTTGCTCGCAAAATCACTTGAATTGGGTAGCGGACATGCACCACTCTTTGCAAGCTGCAGGTCGCTGACCGTGGCTTATTGAGTAGTTCCCAATAATTTTCTCCGTCTTCTCGAGAAGAATCAGCGAATGCCAATTTGAGGTCAAAATAAACTCAACAACGAATCAAAACCAGGAGTTCTAGGGCTAAGCATGGTGGGTGAGACATTTCACCGTTTGGCAAGGACCAAGGTTTGGGCTTGGGACGCCGTCAGGTCATCTGATCTTTAGAGCCGAGCTTCACGATAGTTACGCATGAACGTTCCACGCGTATTGAATATTACTTGAAAAGATCCCCCAACCTCCCGCGTTTTCGGATGAAAGCCCCCGCAAAAGGCATGTCATATGGATGTGTCTTTCTGGCGGGGTAACTGTGGCCCAGCTTGTCCCGGCGGTTCTTGAAGCTCGCTCGGATTGTCCAAAGATACATTGGTGAAATGTACTGTCCATTGCCCCAAGATTTCTGCTGTATAATGGGCGATTCCAGATATATATGCTGTTTCTAAAGTACCCCTAAATCTGCAAAGGCCGCCTTGACCCACCCGAACGTGGAGGGTACGAAGGTACGAGATGTAAATTAATGGTCCGAAATTATGGCGTCAAAGATGTGCAGGTGATCGAATTGAAGTGGACAATTGAGTCCCGAAACGGCATCTGTGGCTTCTGTGACCCCACCGGGGTTTCGGATTCATCTCCAGGCTGACCCACGTTTGTTAGTCCAGATCTTGTCGATTCGAGATTTGATTTGATAAAGCAAAGGCCAGTTGTAGCCTGGGCCTGGAACCATATTTATGCCAAATACATTGAGGAGGCTGCGATGAAGAGAGGGGACGTTGAGTAGCCGCTGTCGGGGGATCGACGAGAGTTCGGGGGTCCGGACTGCGAGGCCACAGACTTGGAGCATCTTGAATAGTAGAGAGATCTTGTCCGCAAGAGCCGTGTGACTGCTTTGATTGCTGACTGGAGAACGGAGATCAGGCATATCCCACACCTTTCAGGACTCGGATCCAAAGCCGAACGCCTCCAATGCCTTCAAACCTGGACCCCCAAACTCGCCTATGCAGACATTGCAGAGGCTGATGCACGCGACAGTTGGAAATTGCACTTGGCATGCAAGTCCCACCCATGGCGGCGCCATTATTGGTGTCGGAGGAGGCCCTGGCATCGGCATAGAAGCGCTATTGCACAAGCTTCTCGGCCGGTTCGGCGAAGCGGTCAAGATATTCAAACAAATCTCTGCAAAGGATCGTGAAATCGCCTCTGCGAGTCTGTGACGGACATCGGTGTTGGCCTCAGGTGGGTGGAGTCGTGGAGCGAAGGCAAGGACATTTGTGTAGAGGATTTTCGGATTTTCGAGTCAAGCGGGTCGCTCGTTCTCGTCGTTTCTCGTTTCTCTTCTCTCAGCACGTCCCCCACTCCGCCTCCCTTATCGAACACTCAGCTGCGCTTTAGCGTCCTCGATAAAGGATCGTTCAATCTGGTACCGGTACCTCACACCGTCACTTTTTCCTCCACAACTTCCGGAGAAAGAGCAATTCTACAGCCTCATATAACCCTGCCGCCCCGAAAGGAGATTTATCTTTTTGACTTCTCGTTCTCTTCTTTGCGCTCTCACCAAGGCAGCCACCGGCACCCACCGGCAGCCACTGTTACTCTCCTGCAGCTACTGAGTCTCTCTTCGGAGGTACATAACGTCAGCTGTGCCACGAGAGCGTCAGCTACAAAACCCTCGACGCAAATCTCAATTGCAATCAACTTTTGGCATTCAGAGATGATGTCCTCACCTCTGCGGACTCGTTTGTCCAACGAGCTTGATCCCTATTCTGCCGCCCACGTTTACTACGACCAGAATAGCCACAAACCCAACCACTTCAGAACCCGTACCTTCTCTACAGTGAGTTCGACGGCCTGCAATCCCTTCTCTTTTACTGACAGGTCTCTTTTACAGAATCAAGCCCCTACATTCGACAGGACTGGTCTAAAAGCACCTATTCGACGAAGCAGTCATGGTAAGCTTGTGATTCCTCCTCCTGCATGTGAAGCCGAGTGCTGATTATCCGTCTGCAGATGAGACCACCATGTTTGGGAGAACGTATCTTGTCGATGTCGAGCAGACGATCAAAAACTTGAGCGAGCAGGAGGACACAGATGGCAATTTTCAAATTACAATTGAGGATAATGGGCCAAAGGTTAGCGAAGCATGTTGGTATCCTTTACTGCTCATTCAGCTGATTTATTTCTTCTTAAAGGTCATTTCTCTTCCTACTGCCGGCTCGAATGGCTTCAACAGAAAGGAGATTCGTGGGAATTACATGCTTTCGAATCTCTACCAAGAGATGTTCCTCGCCAGGAAGCATGGTCAAACACACATATTCCTCGATCATAACCGCTTGAACGAGAATCCAGTTAGCAGGCTCTCGCGACTCATAAAGCACGACTTTTGGCGAAATTTGACACGAGTCATCGACGGATCAGTGATCGAGATTGCAGGCAGAGATCCGAAGGACTGGACAGATGATCCACGCCCTCGTATCTATGTTCCCCGTGGGGCTCCTGAACAATACGAATACTATAGACAGGTTGCGAAGGATCGACCAGAGATTCGGTTGGATGTTTGCTGGCTTCCCGAGGTTATCACTCCCGAACACGTCCGGGATTTGAATGATAAGCCCGGTCTCTTGGCAGTTGCTATGGAGGAGACGACTGATGTTTTTGGTAAGAAGACGCTGAAGGGTGTTCCGTTCGTTGTTCCTGGTGGTCGTTTCAATGAATTGTATGGATGGGATTCATATATGGAGTCGCTTGGCCTCATTGCCAGTGACAAACCCGAACTTGCCAAAGCCATGGTCACGAATTTTGTTTTCTGCATTCAGCACTATGGCAAAATTCTCAACGCTACCAGAAGCTATTATCTATGTCGTTCACAACCTCCGTTTCTCACAGATATGGCTCTTCGAGTATACGAGAAGATCAGAGATCAGCCAGACGCCAAGCAATTCCTCAAGACTGCAATTTTGGCAGCTATCAAGGAATATCACACTGTTTGGATGGCTGCGCCGAGACTCGACAAAGTTACTGGCCTTTCGCGCTATCGACCAGAAGGTCTCGGTGTTCCTCCGGAGACTGAGTCAACGCACTTTACCCATATTCTTCAACCATACGCCGAGAAGCATGGCTTGACGTTTAACGAGTTTGTCAAGGCTTACAATTCTGGCGAGGTTAAGGAACCAGAGCTTGACGAGTACTTCCTTCACGATCGGGCAGTCCGTGAATCCGGCCATGATACGTCGTACAGACTCGAGAAGGTCGCAGCCAACTTGGCAACTATTGACCTAAACACTCTTCTCTACAAGTACGAAAAGGATATCGCACACACTATTCATTACTTCTTCAACAACAAGCTTCCCGTTCCGGACGAATTTCTCGTTGACAACATGAAGCCTGGCCATGTCGAATCTTCTTCCATCTGGGACCGCCGTGCGAAGCTTCGTAAAATCGCCATTGACAAATACCTCTGGAACGAGAAAAAGGGAATGTATTTTGATTATGATACAGTCAAGAAGCAGCAATGTACTTACGAGAGTTGTACTGCCTTCTGGGCTCTCTGGTCAGGAGTTGCGAGTCCAGCACAAGCTGCCCGGTTGGTGGCTGTTGGACTTCCCATGTTCGAAGTTGCCGGTGGATTGGTATCGGGCACAGAAAAGTCTCGAGGAGTCATTGGTCTCGACCGCCCTAACAGACAATGGGACTATCCTTATGGATGGGCTCCTCAGCAAATGCTTGCCTGGACTGGACTTGTTCGCTATGGCTACTCAGAGGATGCAGAGCGATTGGCCTACAAGTGGTTGGCTATGATGACCAAGGCCTTTGTTGACTACAACGGTGTTGTCGTTGAGAAATACGACGTTACCAGAACTGTCGACCCTCACCGCGTTGACGCAGAGTACGGAAATCAAGGCCTTGACTTCCAGGGTGTTGCTACAGAAGGGTAAGTTGATCTTTTAGAGGTTCCTGATTCATCTCGCTGACCGTTGCAGATTCGGATGGGTCAACGCCAGCTACGTCTACGGGCTACAACACATTGATGCGTTCTGCACACGTGCCCTCGGAACTCTGAGCACCTGGGAACAAGTGTCTAAGCAACGCGCTACCATCTTCGAGCAAGACGAGATGCACGACGAAGAGGGCAAGTAGAAGATATCCGAGTAACCACCTTTCCTACGACAAGGCTTCCGGCTTCTCATTCACGAGTTACGAAAAATTGTGCTGCATCTGATACCCGATAGACCTTTCTTCGGTTTGTGCTTCTGCTTTTTCCTACCGGTCGATCAATATCGCTTTGCATGGCATGGCGGCGGCGTAATCATTGCGACGGCATCAGGTTGTTTCAGCCTCGTGGTTTGCGTTTGTATAGTGTATTGTACAAATAGTTTTCCCTTTGCTTTGCTTATTACTAAGGTGGTTCTATTGAATTATGGGGGTGTTGATGGGTGTGGGTGTTTTTGTGGTGGAGTTGATTGCTTTCTCTTGCTGTTTCAGATGACACTTTTCGGACTGCAAATTAGGCACTTGCTTCTTCTGGTATACTTGGAAAGAAAAAAATTGTGATTGGAGCGAAAGGCAACAGACAGGGCTGAATAGATGCTTACTATAATAGCTTCATCTACACCTACGACTGGCTTGCTTGTGATACTTATGTGCCGTTTGAGAGATTCGAGATGTGAGCTGATGATAGCTTTTAGGAATTACCTTAAGAAATATTAAGAAATATAGGATCGATTTAAGCTTCGAGATACAGAAAGATCCAGGTCTGATTAACCCCAGGGAAAACGAATGGACCTCCAGCCGTGCCGAGAT
>Ga0302325_10007189_pt1 | contig 24770 bp, 13 predicted proteins | sample Palsa_T0_2_FD_201948 | JGI IMG/M metagenome (GOLD analysis project Ga0302325, IMG submission 201948) | Peat permafrost microbial communities from Stordalen Mire near Abisko, Sweden - Palsa_T0_2 | ecosystem: Environmental > Terrestrial > Soil > Palsa > Peat permafrost | place: Sweden: Abisko... | reverse complement strand
GCCGGCACAAAACGAGGAAGTGTCGACTTTCTCCAAGAAACGGTCAGCATCGCGCAAAACCACGGGGTCTGGAACTACCTGGTCCTCGTCGAGACGCTGGTCGTAAAGGACGAATAGGCACCTCCGTGAATCCCCGCAGGAAAGTCATTCATTCGGCTGGATTGACTGCGGCGAGACTCCTGATTCCCGCACTCTCGGCGGTGGCCGCGTCGCTTTGCACACTCCCGGCGGAAGCCGCCGCCCAAGACACGGACGCGTTCAAGACTGACATCTCCCGCACCGCCGTCACCACCCTGCCCGCCTACACGGTCGAGGAGCAGCAGTCGACGAAGACCCACACGCTGTTCATGGGGGCGGAGATCGCGATCAGCCTCGACAAGGACCTATATCCGGTGAGGGACGTGCTCGGCTCCAACTGGGTCATCGACATCAACGGCAGGGAACGGGAGATCTCCGCAAAGGAGGCACCCATCAAAGTGAAGATAACGCCCACCCTGAAGCTGACCGAGGCCTCAGCCACGATTCAGGGATTCAAGAGGGTTCAGGTGTACTCCTTTGCCAACGATCCCAGCACAAGGCTGACAAAGGCGCTGACCCAGGCGGGCGTGACGAATGTCATGCTCCAGGGCGTTGCGCAGGACGCGCAGAACCTGGCCCAAACCGCGTCCAACAAGGCCCTCGGGGGCGCCGCCATCCTGGCGGGAGCCGACAATCAGTTCGGGGCTGCCGCCCAGCTGTACACCGCCCAGACAGCTCCTGCGGCGACGCACCCGCCGCCTGCCGTACCTGGATTGATCGGCTACCCCCCGAACCCGCTCGCATCCTCGACACTGGGCGACGGACAGCAAATCGTCACTGATATGGCCAACCAGGCGAGCTCAGCGGCCGACAGCAACTTGGCGACCAGCGATGAGGCCACCGGACGCATCACGACGCCCGGGCTCGACGCGCTGGATGTCGAGTTCGACATCCGCGCGGCGAAGACGCTGCAGGAGCCGTACGTGGTCACGATGACCCGGTTCCGTCGGCAGGGCGCCAAGCCTGGCATGGTCCAGAACATGGTCTACGCCAAGGCGCTGCACCCGATCGATATGCACCTGTCCCACGTCCATTTCACCGAGGAGGGATTCCCGTTCGGATACGAGCTGGTCGACTTTCAGCTCCACGTCTACAACCGCGGGGAGGAGATCGCGACCAACATTGCGGCGGACCGCGTGGAGCTGACCCGCGAAGAGGCGTTTGAATACGTGAAGATGGACTACATCGGCTCCCACAAGGGCGCCACGCTGCCCGCGGAGCCCGCCATGGGAAGGCTGCCCGCCGAGCTTCCGACCAGGCTCGCGCAGGGCCAATACAGGCAGTCGTTCTATGTGAAGGTGTCCAAGGACGGCCTTGCCGACGAGGCATACTCGGATCCCGCGTGCACCCGGAAGATCGATGACCCCTTCCTCGAATCGGTCGTGAAGAGGATCCGTTTCAAGCCCGCGCTCAATGGCGGCAAGCCCGTGGACGGATTCGCGACGGTGAATCTCGGCAATTTGACGATATAGGACATCGCAGGCGAGGCCGCCTCGATCGCCGACTCTGGGCTCCGCTCGCCGAATCGTTTGGACAGCTGATTTCAGCCGGGCGAGGATACCAGCGTGCCCTTGAAGATTTGCGAGGTCGTGAGCATATTCCTGTCGGCATCGGTTGCCGGGATGTTCTTCGGGCCATGGATTGCCCTGACCCGGTCGATCGGCGCCTTCACGCCGGAGATCTTCATAGTGATCGTGCGGCGGATGAACCGGAATATGGCGCCCGTCATGGCCGTCCTGATTCCGGCGTCACTGCTGTCGATGGTCCCCGTCCTGCTGCTCTCGCATGGCGCGCGGCCGTGGACCTTCTATCTGACGCTGTCCGGATTCGCGCTGATCGTCGTCTCGCTGCTCGTGACCGTGATCGTCGAGGTCCCCATCGTTAAGCAGATCGAGACCTGGACGGCTTCAACCCTGCCGGGCAACTGGCAGATCCTTCGCGACCGCTGGGGGACATTCCATGTCATCAGGGTCGCCGCGGGTGTCATGTGTCTTGTCCTGCTCCTGGCCGGAGCAATCCTTTAGGCAGACAGGGGGCCGACGGGCCCGGCTACGGCCCGTGCGTGGCTGTGGCCGGGTAGTGCTTGCCGGCGTTGAAGACCAGCACGCGCAGGCCGGATATGTCCTCGGGATAGGCGGGGTCGACCGGGCAGCTACTGTAGCAGACCTCCGCCGGGTTGGCAAAGACATGCCCGGTCGGATCGTTCCCGCCCGTGACGTCGGGCCCGATGGCCGGCCAAGGCATCGGTCCCCACCAGACCGGCTTGCCCGGGAGATAGAAGGAGGCGGGCAGATTGTGGGTGGCCGGGACGGGGTTGCCGAGTTCGCCCAGGCCGCTCGGCACCTCCGAGGCCTCCCAGCGCGCGCCGTTGGTCGCGGTGTCAAAATTGCCCCAGCGCAGGGACGTGCTCGCCGTGAGCGGATCGTTCTTCAACTCCGACGTGTGCCCCTCGTTCCCCGACCATGCCATCGTGTAGACGGCGTGGTTGGAATCCGTGCCGTCCGGGGGAATGTCCTCGTAGGTCGTGTGGAAGCCCTTTTTCCCGAGGACATTCCCGACGAAGTTGAAATAGCGCGAGAAGCAGTAGAGGTGCACCGCTGTCGTCCCCTTGAACCTCCCCGACTCCCATCCGGTGAGCTGGTTTCGGAAGAGCGTGATCAGGTTGTGCGTCCCGTGGATGTAGTCGGCGTTGATACCCGTGCAGTCGTTCCCCTCGAAAAGGAGCATGTCCGTGCCCGCGGAATGGATGGCGATGCCCGTCATGAGCCAGTCCCGGGAGGCTGAATAGTAGTCGTCGACGGCGTAGTTGTAGGCCCAGACGCACCCGGGGCCGCTTCCGTTGACGATCATCGGCGAGACGATGTGCTGGAAGATGTTGTTTTCCACAAGGTTGTCGGCGCCCATGAAGAGCTCGATCCCGTAGCTCAGGTAGATCGAGTTCTGGGTCCCGTAGAAGTAGCTGTCCCGGACGACGCTGTGGGTCGTCAGGGAAAACCAGACATGGTTGCGGTTCGAATTGATGTCGCGGATGCCCTTCACCCAGCATCCGTAGGCGTTGAAGAACTGGATGCCCGACCGCGCGCCGCTGTCGGCGTGGTCGATCGACAGGTCCTCGACGCCGTCGCCGCTGACGACCGTGTCGGCCCACCAGGCCCCGGGGCTTTGGCCGGCCTTCCAGTTGGGCATGTAGAGGCCCGGGGAGATGGTGACCGTGTTCCCGCGGATGGCGGTCACGAGCGACATCTGCATCTGGGCGCGGCCCTTGCGGCCAGTGCCGCTCGGATTCTCGACCGCCGAGATGCCGCGTTTCTGGCTGACCCACACGGCCCCGTTGTCTGTGTCGGAATCGTCGAGCTGGTCGAGGCAGATGACGCTCTTTCCCGCCACAAGGTGGGCCGTGCTGCTGAGCGTTACCTCGGTGGCCCCCTGCGAATAGCCGCCGGTCCAGTCGGCGGTGTTGCTCGGCTTGCCCGTGTATTTTCCCTCCGGGTGCGGGAGATTGGGGTCGAAGTTCTCTATGAAGATGTCCGCGCTGAATCCCCAGTGCTCCTCGCTCCCCGTGAAGACGAGGAAAGTCTGGTCGGCGCCCGCGCCGCGCAGGGTCACGTTGCTGTGGTTGCCGAAGTCGATCCCCTTTTCGAGCTGATAGTTTCCGGGCGCCAAGAAGACCACCTGGCCGCTTGGGCAGGTCGCGATGGCGTCGTTGATCTGCTCCGCGGTGACACCGGGAGCGAACGTCTTGTAGTTCGTGGTCCGGTTCGGTATGCCCCCTGGGACGCCCGCCTTCGACCAGTCCATCGCACGCTGCGGGTTCATGATCCCGCTCCAGCTCTGGCCCTCAAGGAATGCGGGGAGGCAAATTAGCGCGATGCAGGCCGCCGCCGCCCGTGGGTTGACGATCGCTCTGGTGATTGTGATTTTCATGGCCTGGGGCTGATGGGTTGAACTGTTGCCGGCGAAGAATTAGTCCGAAACGGCGCCAAGCGCCTTGTCCAAGGCGTCAGCGGAGTATTTCTCGAAAAGCCGGCGGGACACCTCGATGGTCTCGCCCCGCGGCTCCGCGGGATACGCGTCGTGCCGCTTCGTCCAGTCCACGTCGCCCTCGCGGATCCGCGCCCGCGTCGCCTTCACGTCGACCGCCTGCCCGGCCGCGAGCGCAGATTGCAGCGCGCCGAGCCAGGCCTGCCAGCGCTCGAAATAGAAGGTGCCCACAAGGCCGGCCCATTGGCGGTTGGAGTAGTCGGTCAAGCGGTCGAATTTGTCCGGGCTGGTCCAGGTCGTGAGCAGCTCACGCGCGTTTCGCTCGCAGAGGTCCTTCTCCCCGCTCGTGGCGCCGTATCGGCGGGCGTCGGCGATCCAGACCCCGAGGAGAAATTCCCTCCGCGTCGCCAGCAGTTCGTCCATGTCGCGGAGCAGCCCGAGCATCTTGCCGCCCAGCAGCCCCACCGCCGCGGCGTCCTTGCGCATGTAGGCCTGCACAATCTCCCTGTGATAGCGCCCGGCCAAGTCGGCGAGCACCTGCCGTCCCGCGTCCGCCAGGTCGTACCGGTAGCCGTCGCTTGCACCGCAGGCGACCGAAGCATCGAGCAGCGCCCGCCACGCCTCGACGAAGCGCGTGGTGTCATAGGACGGCTTGGTGGGGGCCCAAAACCGGGACCTTGGATAATCCTCGAGCGACGGGCTCGCGCACACGACGGACTCGACGTAGCCGATGTGCGCATAAACCGTCTCGACCTCGACCTGCAACGCCTGGAGCGCGGCCGGCGACGTAGCCCCGTATCGTCGGCGCGCGTAGTCGCCCAGCCAAGTGTTCAGGTCGGGCGCATCGGTCCTCCAGGAATTGCCGAGAAAGAGCTCCCAAATCAGCGGCTGCGTCTCGCTTCCCTCCATCAGGGCTCCGATGCCGCGCATCTGTCCCTTGCCCGGCCCGGCCTCGGCAAGGGCCCTTGCGGGCTTCACCCGCAGGCCTTCGACGTCACCCCCCAGGCCGACGTTCCCTCCCCAGTTCTGGATCGTGCACCACAGCCACGGCGTGTTGCCGAACTGATCGCGCAGGCGCCAGTTCTCCTTCGACTCGCAGTTGAGGTCGAGGACGAGCAGCTTCGATTTGTCCAGGGCGTCGATCATCGGCTGGCGCGGGTTCGCGATCCATCCCTGCAGCACCCAGGTCACGCCGGGATCGGCCTTGGCCATCGCCCCGTAGATGGCCTGCCCGCAGACGGCGAGGTCTATGCCCTCCAGGCTGCCGCCCTCGTGGAAGGGATCGGCGGCCAGGAACATCGGGTCGCCCATAAGCTTGTTCTGCGCGCCGTAGAACGCCGCCGCCATCCTCGCGAACAGGGGATCGAGGGGATCGAGCATGTCAGGCCGCTTGCGGCCGTGCCAGTCGCCCTGCGGATGGATCTTCGCATCCGGGAAACGCCCCTTGAAATCCGAGGGCACGATGCCGTAGTAGCCCTGAAGCACTGGTTCGATGCCCATTTCGCGCATGCGCGCGACGATCCTGCGGCCGAGGGCGATCCGCTCGCTGACGACCACCGGCGGGATCGGGCCGCTGAAATCCTCTATGTTCGACATGAACTGCCATGGTTGGTTTGAGGGCAGGCATAGCCAGCGCCTCACGTCGGAATCGGAATAGCCGAACTCCTTGAGGGCATCGATCCAGGCCTGCTCCTGCCCCTGGATGACAAGGGCCAGGTTCACTCCCTTGAGGGCGAGGAAATCGAGCTCATGCTCCCAACGGGGCCAATCCCACCACGCCATAGTGAAGCCGTGGGTGCAGTAGTTGTAGGCGAAGCGGAACTCGTGGGGACTGACGACGTGGATCTTCCGGTCCAGAGCCGGCAGCGTCTTCGGCAGTGAAAGCTGGTCCCCGCAGTTCCACGAGATTTCGCAATGGCCGAATTCCTCCAGATAGCGGTTAAGGGCCGACGCGAGCGCAACCCCGTTGTTGCCGCGCAGGACTATCTTCCCGCCAAGGCTCTCGATCTCGAAGACGTCGTATCCGTCGGCGGCAGGAATCACCTCCACGCCGAAATCGGAGGCATGCGAGGGAACGACGCGATTTATCAGGCCCTCGGCCGCCCGTGCCGTTGCGACCGGATCCGTCGGCGGAGGGCCACCGATAGGTTGAGCCGATGCAGGCCAAATACATGTGAGCAATATGACCCCGAAAAACGGCGCTCCGATGGCTTGGCGGGCTTTCATGATTCAGTATTCCGGCCTCCGCCGGTGGCCACCTGGGATTGCGGGGCGATCATTCCGAGACGCCTGAAGTCGTGGAGGCCATGCAACGGGCGCCCAAGAAGGGTTTGCGGAATGGACATTTGCTGGGACTTGGCAGGTCTAAGGGACTCGCGGGAAGTGAACGAAGGCGATCGCACAACAGTGAAGCGTCGATTGGCCCCTTGTGGAAGGAAAATGAGTGCCGGTGTAACGATCCGGTTACTTAGACAAGGTGCTAGTCACGTGAGTCGTGTGGCCGAGATTCCGAACGCCAAGGGAGCCGAGCTCCTGGCGGGCCTTCCTGCCGCCGGACTTCCCTCGGCAAATTTCCTGCCCGCGAATCCGAACGCCAAGAGAGCAAGGGACGGGGCGAGCGCGCGGAAACGCCCAAGGAAGGGCGCCAGGAAAGGCAAGCCTCTCGGGAAAGGACTCGTGCTTGGTCGGCCAAGGGGGTCTTGGTTCCGGGCGTGCGTATTATTGCCCATTGGGGCAAAGCGCCCTTTCGTTTCACTCCAACCCTGATATCGGTCGAGCCTCCAAGCCAACGGCATGAAAAACATATTCCTGTGCATCTGCATCGGGGTGGGCGCCTACGAGGGGTTCGGCTATTTGAAGGAACGCAAGGCCGAGCAGGCCTACAGGGCGTTCGAGGCCTCCGTGCCGAGGAACCGGCCGGCAAGCAGGGCTGGCTTCGTCAACGCCTTTCACCTCGACGGCATCGATCCCCAGGTGATGACCGTGCTGATGCCGTGCGGCTGCCCGTTGGAGGCGGGCCAGCGGGGGCGGGCGCTTGTCGAGAAAATGAAGGCCGCGAACATTCCCGTGATCGCGTCCAACAAGGCCGAGGCAACGGTCAAAGGCCGCACCCAGGAGGATCTCGAGGCTCAGATAGATCTTATGAACAGGGTTATGGGCGGCGAAACCCCGATTGTGTTCTACAGGGGTCGCGCCAAGAACAACCCTTCGTTCGAAGACGTGCAACTGGAGTACCAGACTTCGCAATAGAGCGGCAGTCCGCCTTCTTGGGGCTGCCACACACACCTTGGATCAATCCAGATCGACTCGCACGTCGCGACCCACCTCGAAGAGCCGTCTCCAGGGAGGATTTGCGCGGCTCACGTGGACGTCGCGGACGAGCCCAGACGCGGGGTTCACGTCGAACGCGGCCTCGAACGACCGGCCAAGCGATCCGGCGATCTCGACCCTGAGGATGATCGTTGGAGAGAGCTGCACCACCGTCACGCCCGGGTCCGCGGATACCAGGGCCTCCGCCGCCCGGCCGAGCGTAACCGTCAGGGAGCCTGTTCCGGCCTGGGTGGGGTCGGAGATGCCAACGCAGAAGGAGCGGCCACTCGCGCACGTGATGATCGACGAGGGGGCGCTCGTCGCTATCAGGTCCGCGGTCCCAGGGCCATCTGCCCAGAAATTGGCGGCCACGATCCCCAGGGACGGCTTCTTGGCGGCCTGAACCGAGGCGGTGTTCGCGATCACCACGACGTCGGGGCCCGATGCGTAGGACGCTACGGCCTCGGCCGTTCGGTTAGGGAGGACCACATAGGAATAGGAGGCGTCCGACGGATGGGCGCCATGATTGAACCACAGCTTGAGATAGTCGTCCGTGAGGACAGGGAGCGAGGCGTCTCCCGTGTGGCCCGTGACGTCCGACCAGCGGCCGCTGCTGCGCACGAAAGCCGCCTGCAGGCCTTCCGCGCCGCCGGGGAAGTAGTACCCCCCCACCCCGTCCAGCGCGCACCATGAGACGCGGCCGAGGCGCTTGCTCCAGCCCATGACCGGCGCGAAGGGATCGCCGTCGACCGTGAAATTGCTGGCCGGCGCGTCCCCCAGCCGGCGGTCCTCGACAGTCGTGTGGATCTCCGCCGGGCCCGAGGACGTGATGCCCGCACCTAGGCACACAATCTCGTCGTCAAACATGAACCATGACTTCCTCGCCTTGAGCGAGGGAGAGAGGGGATCCGCCAGGGACATGCCGGCGGAGCCGTAGCGCCCCAGCACCTGCGCGCCCCCGACCCAGTGCTGCGAGGTCGTCTTGCCCGCGCCCTCGCTGTTGCCTCGCGGGAGGATCTCGATCGTCGTGCCCGGAAGGTGGTAGGGGTCGACGGTCGGCCAGAAGTCCCGGGTGAACTGCGTGTCCGCGTCGCCGAGATAGAGGTAGGCCATGCCCTCGCCCGTGAACCAGCCGTGGAGGTTCTCGCCGTTGAGGGACTCGTAGTTCGCGATCCGGGCGGAACACATGCTGACGCCGAACCCGAAGCCCTTGCGCAGGGCCACCACGCGGTCCATGCCCGCGAACTGGAACTGGCCCTCGGCCAGGCGCGGCGCGTCGGCAAAACGAAGAAGCGCCGCCGCCGCCTGGGGCGGGGCGAACCGGGCGATCTGGCGGATGGCGGCCAGGGCTCGGGCGCCGTCCGTCATCTCCGTCTGGTTGGCCCGCGTGACTGTCCTCCCCCGGACCATGTCCATCATGGCCCCGTTGTAGAACACCGGCTCGAAGGATTTTGACACCCACGTGATGACGCAGGCCTTGTCGGCGCCGGAGAACTGCCACGGCGAGCCCTCGAGCAGGTTGAAGAGGTCGGCGACCGCGTTCAGCATGATGACGCCGTAGGCGCCAGTGTACGCCTTGTTCGTGTGCAACACGAATGAGCCGTCTTCGTAGAAACCGTTGCCCGTCTTCACGTCGGGGAAGATACGGGCCACGTTGGCCAAGGCCGTGTGCATCCGCTCGTCGTCCCTGCCCAGGATGCCCCGGATGACCATCACGAACCCGAGGTCGACGGTGCCCGTGCTCCACTGCCAGCCCCACATGTTCGCCGGCCCGCCCGGGCTGTGCCCGTCGATGGCGGCGCAGTAGCCCGCCAGCTCCGCCGGCGTCAGCCGGGGATACATGAGCGCGATCGCGTTGTTAAAGGCCTGGGGACCGCCGATCTCCCAATCCCACCAGTTTCCGTACTCGCGGGCGGTCGGGGTGTAAACGTGGGCCGTCATCCAGTCCATGCCGCCCGTGACGGCGTCGGCCAGCCCCTCGTCGCCGTGGAGCGAGCACCCGGGCGTCGCCCAGGCGAGGGCCATCGTCTCCAGCTCCGTGAAGGTGCTGGTGACCATCGTGCTCGAAAGGGCCGGGTCGAAGGGAACCGTGCCCCAGAGCGAGGTCCGGGAGGCACCGGTGTTCATCGTGCTCCAGGCGCGTCTCGCCTTGATCTCCAGTTCCCCCGGGCTGTCGCGAAATCCCAACCCGATAGGGGCGCCCTCTCCCGCGACCAGGTAATCCCGCCATTTCGTGCGCAGGGAGTCAAAGGCGTCCGCACGGGCCGGCGAGGCGAGCCAGAAGAACATCCCCAGGGCGATCGCGAAGCCGGCCGGGCTCATGGGGGTGCCGATCGTTCGCCCGCTGGCGCAAGGGTGAGGATGGACGACCCAGCCGGGAAGTCGTGCACCGTCGTCGAGCCCGACGGCCAGCGGACGCGGATCTTCCGCGGGGGTGCGCCCTCCGGGTATCCGAAGAAGCAAGCCGCGGTGGACTGGCTGTAGTACCCCGAGCCGGCATAGACCTCGCTCGTCTGCGTCGATCCGTCGGCAAGCTCCACGGTGATCCTTGAACCGACGGCCGTGGGGTTGCCGGGGGGGCCGCTCAGGGAAATGCGGAGTGACCTGCGGCCGGCCGCCCCGTTGTTGCGGAACGCGAGCACGGAGTCGTTATTCCTGGTGACAAGAAAGCCGGGCCAGCCGTCCTGGTTGAGATCGAGGACGGCGAGCGCCTTGGCGTCCCCGGGAACGACCAGGCCGCTCTCGGCCGGCGCAACCGGGGTGAAATGGCCCCGCCCGTCGCCCCGCAGGAGCTGGCTAAGGCCCCCGTCAAAGCGCCCAACCGAGGGTATCGGCGCGTAGGAATTCTGAACGGCGTAGATACCGGCGTGCCCGTCGCCGCCAAAATCCCCCGCGACCACGCCCTGCAGCGGGGAGATCTGCGCGATGCGGGGCAGCGCCTCGAACCGGTAGGTCCCGTCGGGTTGGCTTAGGAACACGCCGCTGCGAAGCTCCGTCGCGGCGAAGCGCGTGGCCTTGGCCAGCATCTCATCCCCGAGGATCTCGCCGAGAGTGGCCCGCGCGTAGGCGCCGGTTTGCTTGTATCGTTTCAGGACCGATGGGATTGAGGCGCCGAGGCGCTTGAGGCTGCGCCAGGGGTAGAGCCTGTCGCCCTCGTAATATGCCTCTATGCACTGGGGCTCCTCGCCTTCGCCCTTGAAATCGCCGGAGAAGAGCAGTGCGGGATGCGCGGGATCGGCGTGATACTGCGTGTTGAGTCCGACGTTCCCGACCACGTAGTCGATTCGGCCGTCGCCGTTGAAGTCCGCGGCAGCTATAGAGGTCCACCATCCGGTGCCGGCGGAGGCGAAGCCGGCCTTCTCGGTCCAGTCCTCGAAGCCAGTGCCCTGATTGTTGTGAAAATACCTGACGTTGCCCCATTCCAGAGCGAGCAGCAGGTCGGGCCATCCGTCGCCGTCCACGTCGCTCCACAGCGCGGCCGTGACCATGCCGACCTCGCGGAGTCCCGGCGCAAGGGAGTCGGTCACATCCTCGAACCTTCCCCCCCGGTTGGCGAGGAGCGCGCTCTGGGGCGCCAGCGGGTACTGGCCCGTCAGGACCCGGCCTCCGATGAACACCCCTAGGCGGCCGCTGTGGTCAAAGTCGGCCGCGGCGACCGTGCCGGCGCTGAACAAAAGCGGCGGCAGGGCGTCGTCCGGAGCCGGCCTCAGGCCTCCATGGCCATCGTTGAGGAACAGCCTCGGCTGGTACTCCTTGGAGCCCGGCGGCAGGACATTGCCGCCCTTTGTCACCAGGAGATCCGGATGGCCGGTGCCAGCGGAGTCGAAAAGGAGGAGCGGCCCGTCGTCGATCGCGGCCCCCGTCGCGACTGCCGTGGAATCCTCCACCACGAACGCTCCCGACGCCGCGCGGTGGAGGATCCGCAGCGGATCCACGGTCGTGCCGCCCAAGACGACATCATCGCGGCCACTGCCAAAAAGGTCCCCAACCGCGAGGCCCGGACCGCGCCGGTTAAGGCGCACCGGGATCAACGGCTGCACGTAGGCCTCGTCGTAGTACTCCTCGCGCGACCGGAACGCCAGGCCGACCGACCCGCCCACCTCCGCAAACTGGCCCGGCGGCCTGGCCGCGTCAGCCGGCAGTGGAATCGGCCCCGACGGCTCGGTGACCGTGTAGCGCCGGTCTACGGCAAGGTTTTCAAACTTCTGCACGTGCCCGCTCGGCCATGTCACGGTCATCTTCTTGATGACCGCGTCCTTGCCGAGGCCGAAGTGGACCATGGGCTCACTGCTCGACATGTAGCCGCGCGCCAGCATGAGCTGCCGGACCTGGGCGCCCAGGGCGCTCTCAATCTTCACGGTCGCTCCGATCCCAAAACGGTTGGAGACGGTCCCGCGCAGGTCCACGTTGACGACGTGGCCCGTGTCGCAGTCGTTGCGGAGCACGGTGACGCCGGCCCCATAGTTGGTATAGACGATGTCGAGGTTGCCGTCCCCGCCCAGGTCGCCGAAAGCAGCCCCGAAACTCACCCCCTTCTTGTCGAGGCCCCATTCCGGGCCGACGCTCTCGAATCTCAGGTCGCCGAGGTTGTGGAAGGCGAGATGGGTGTCCATCTTCACCGGGCTGTCGAAAAGCACCTTGATGCGCTCGGCCTGGGACGTGGCTTCCAGCATGCGCGCTACGGCGTCCGCATCCGGATCCCGGTTGAAGCCGTTGGTGACGAAGATGTCGAGTCGGCCGTCGTTGTCCAGGTCCTCAAGGCGCACGGACCACGTCCAGTCTGTGGCGGCGACTCCGGCAAGGAAGGCCGCCTCAAGGAAGTGTTCCGTGCCGGTGTTCAGATAAAGGGCGCTGCGGTGGTACTTTGGGGGCAGGGCCGAGGTGTCGTTATCCCTGTCGCGCTCGCCGGCCATGTTCCTCTGGTCCTTTTGGTGGGTGGTCGCGGCCATGTCGGCGACGAGGAGATCGATGAGCCCGTCATTGTTCAGGTCGCCGGTGTCCGAGCCCATCGAGGTGGATGAGGTGTGCGGTAGCACCCGGTCGATGACGTTCGTGAACGTCCCGTCCCTGTTGTTGTGGTAGAGCTTGTCCGGGACGCCGTAATCGTTGGCCACGTACAGGCCGGGCCAGCCATCGTTTTCGTAGTCCCACCACATCGCCGAATGGCTCTGCGCCTCGCCCGAGATCCCGGCGCTGTCGGTCACGTTGGTGAATGTGCCGTTGCGGTTGTTGTGGAAAAGATAGCCGCGCTGGCCCGCCGGGTGCCCATCCTTCTTCAGCAGATTGGTCGCAATGTAGACATCGAGCCAACCGTCGCGGTCGTAGTCGCAGAATGCCGCCATGACGCTCGAGTCCTTTACGTCGAGTCCGTAGGCATGCGCCATCTCCTTGAAGGTCCCGTCGCCCTGGTTGATGTAGAGCAGATTGGGGGCGTTGAAACGGCACACGTAGATGTCCAGCCGTCCGCTGTTGTTTATGTCGACGAATGTCGCGCCCAGGTTCCAGACGCCGGGCGTCGCGCCGACACCCGCCTTCTCCGTCACGTCCTCGAACTTGTAGCCGCCGAGGTTGCGGAACAGGCGGCAGCCCGCGGTCTTGCTCACGACAAAGATGTCCGGCCTGCCGTCACCGTCGTAGTCCCCGATGGCCACGCCGGTACCCATCGATCCGTCCTCGAACTCGTGGTAGAGCTCGCCCCACATCTTGGGGTCGTCGTATTGGTTCTCGGTCCTGACGCCCGTCTGTTCCGGCGGAAGCTCGACAAACATGGTCCTTCCGCGCGTGAACGGGCTCGGTGCCAGGGGTTTCTCGCTGATCCCGCCCTCGGGCCCGGCGGCCGCGGCGGAGGCCCCCATGAGGGACGAAGACGCCAAGAGGGCGCAGCACATCAGGTGTTTCGCGCGACTCAGTGCCGCAGGGCGTCGGGAGTCTTCCGTGGGACACATGCGCCCGATCATGCAGGACCCGCCAAATAGGCCCGTCAAGAGCCAGCTTGGGCGCGGCTGGCCGGACTTTCCTTGCGCCTGCGTTTCCACACGATTCAATGGTCGTTTTGCCATCGCCGGCGACCCCGTCATCACCTGAATGAGCTTATCCGCCCGGATCCTGCCGCGTCTGTGGGTGATCGCCCCGGCATGCGCGCTCGGCTTTCTCGCATGGAGCGACGGTGCCCGGGTTCGGCGAATTGAGCACGTTTCCGGCCTCGTGGGCCGAGCGCATACCCCCGATGTTGTCGACGCGGGATCCCCCACGGGCTACCCGGACGGCCAGCGGGAGCTGATCATGCCCGGGGCGAATGAGGGAAGCTTCCAGTGGATAGCGCAGACCCAGCAGATGTTCGCGCGGGGCGACGCTCGCGTGCGCCGCGTGGACTTCGAGAACGCGCCCGATGGTCATGAAGTGAACTCGGCTTCCCCCTACCGATGGTTTCTCGGCCTGGTCGCGTGGATGATCCATGAGGCCTCGGGACAGCCGATCGGGTATTCCGTTGAGCGCGCCTCCCTCTACGCCGACCCGCTGCTGCACCTGCTCCTGGTCGCCGCAGCCGCGATCTTTGTTGCATGGCAGTTCGGCGGCTTTGCCGGTGCGTTGGTATCGATCGGCCTCGTCACCCTGTTCCCGCTTTCATCCGGTTTCCTGCCAGGCATGCCCGACCAGCGCGGGCTGGCTGACGTTTGCGCGGTCGGCAGCATCCTGATCCTGCTGGCCGGAATGAAGGCGCTGGACGCCGAAAGCGGCAACGGGAGCGCGGGGCGCTGGTTTGCGCTCGCCGGCATCGTCGGTGGCCTGGGCATGTGGGTGAGCGTCCAGAAACAGGTGCCGATTGCCGCGGGCATCGCCATCGGCGCCTTGCTTGCGGCCCGCGTTCGACCCCGCGGTCTGGCGGGGCCCGACTCCGAGGTGTCCTTCGCGAAGTTGTGGCGGATCTGGGCCTGGAGCGGAGGGGCCACGGTGCTCTTGGCCTATCTTGCCGAGTATGCTCCGGACCACATGGGAGGCTGGCGAATGGACTCGATCCACCCTCTTTACGCCCTCGCATGGATTGGCACGGGTGAATTGCTGGCAAGGGCGGTGGGGCGCATCCGGGGCACGAGGCAGTCCTGGGGTGTCCGCGGCATTCTGGTCACAGCGCTGGCCGCTGGCGCCGTTGCGGTTCCGCCCCTTGTCATGTGGCGCACGCAGAATTGGGGCTTCCTCGCCAGGGACGCGTCGTGGGCTCGCCTGAGCGGGCTTCCCGGAGGTGCGGAGGCGGCGAGCACCCGTGCCTGGCTTTTCCGTGATGGAGCCACGCCCGAGGCATGGGCGACCCTCCTGCCCCTGATCGCCGCTGGGCTCGCGGCCTGGCTGGCGCTCAGGCCCTCAGCCAAGCCCGGGCTTCGGGCCTCGCTCGCCGTCGCGATGGGACTCGTCCTGGTCGCACTCGGGTTTGCCTGCGAGAGGCTCGGCTGGTGGAACGAGTTCGACTGCGCCCTGCTGGCGCTGATGGTCGCGGCCGCGGCGGAGAAGTGGAGCCTTGCCCGCGTTTCAGGTCGCTGGCTCCTGGCGGCCATCACTCTGGTGATCGCCGTCGCTGGTGCGGCCCGGCTCTTGCCACGGGACTCGGCCGGGCCGGACTTGAAACTCACGGCGAGTGATACGCAGGGTCTCGTTGAACGCCATCTGGCACACTGGCTCGCAGAGCGCACGGGCGAGCAGGGTGCCGTCGTCTTCGCGCCACCCCTGGAGACCGCGGCGCTGTGCTTCTATGGAAGCCTGCGCGGAATCGGTACGTTTGCGCCCGACAACGTCGCGGGGTTCGGCGCCACGCTGGCCATAGCAAGCGCATCCTCGATGGATGAGGCGCAGGATTACATCCAGCGGCGCGAGATCCGGTACGTCGTGCTGCCCTTGTGGGACCCTTTTTTTGATAATTTCTCACAGCTCTACATGGCGAAGAAGTACTCGAGCCTGCCAAATTTCTTCGCGGGAGAGCTGCGTAACTTCAGCCTGCCTTTGTGGCTGCGGCCGGTGGCATACCAAGCGCCCGTGAGCGCCGGGAATTCGGGGCCGTCGGTCCTGGTCTTCGAGGTGGTTGCCGAGCAGAGCCCCGCGGCCGCCTCAAGCCGTCTGGCGGAGTATCTGGTTGAGATGGGGAATCTCGAGAAGGCGGCCGCCGTCGGCGACGCACTGCAACGGTTTCCGGGCGATGTCGGCGCCCTTGCCGCGCGGGCGCAGGTGCAGATCGCTCGGGGAGACGCAGCGGGAGCGGCCAAGACCGTGGACTTGCTCGTGCTGCGCCTTTCCAAGGGCGGCGACCGTTATCTTCCATGGGACAGGCGGGTGAGCGTGGCCATAGTCGCCGCCGAAGCGGGTCGGATCGAGCTGTCCCGCGATCAAGTGCGCCGCTGCCTGGCGGACGTCAATGAGGCCAGGCTGAGGTCGCTCTCCATAGGCTCCTTGTTCAGCCTGTTGGAATTGTGCCACTCGTTCGGCCTTGAGATCGGTGATCCCGGTCTGCGCGGGCTTTCGCTCGATCTATTGCCGGGCGATTTACGCAACAATCTCTAGGAAGTTTTCAAAAAGCATTTACGCATCCTGATTCAACCCGTTGCGTTTGACACGGGTCGACGGGAGGTCACGTAACTCCTTGACTACAGATGCCTGCGAGGGAAATAACGCTGCCTTTCCGCTATCGCGACTGGTGGCCGCCGAGGGAATCGAACCTCTCGGCCACCTAGAAGCTAAGTGCTTTCGGCCTGTCTCTCCGAAGCGCGGGAGCCAATCCCTAAAGGTCCGCCCGAATCGTGCGCGCATGCCAAGCATCAAGGGACCAACGGTCGCAACTCCGGAATGAGAGGAGAACCGCGTAAAAGCCAAGGTATATGAGCTGATCGCCTGCCGCGCTCCATTCCTGGACGAGGCACGTCCCAAATAGGAGGGCTATCATGAGCCAGCATCCGGCCGCTAGTGTTGCGCGAAGGGCGAAGCCAGCCAGCAGAAGAAGCCCAATCAAGCACTCCGCGCCGACAATTGCATACGCGCTCTCGCTGACTATCGCGTGGGGAAGTATCGAACGCGCAAACTGCTGGTCGAGGTGGTTTGCGAATTCCGTGAATTTGAAGACACGTGTCCATCCATGGAGGGCAATATTGACGCCGAGCCCTATGCGGGCCAGCGACACGGCCAGCTCGAGGTCCAGGCGCTGCGGAATCGTGCTCACATCGGGCATTGGAGTAACGCATTGACACCCGCCCGGCCCAGAAGTGCCGGGCCCCGCAGGCACCACCATTCCCGAATCGCCGACCTTCCGCCGCCAGCAGGTGACATCACGCTGCCAACAATCCCAATAACACCAAAGACGTATCTCCACGGCAACAAATCGCGTTAACGCGTAGTGAAACCGAATTTCGTAGCGGCCCAGCCGCGATCCATGTCAAAGCCATGCGCCCAGAAAATCGCCGAGCGTAGACCCAGCAGCATGAAGAATGAAGCACTCACTATCGGCGCGCTCCGGTTGTGTAATGCCATTTGCAGGTTAGACTCTGGAATATGAATTCATTCTCTTCGATCACCCACGAAAACATTGCTCGGAGGGCTCATCAGATTTGGGAAGAAACCGGTCGGCGAGACGGCCATGAGACAATACACTGGCTACAGGCCGAAAGAGAACTTCGCGCACACCATGATTCGACCGGAGAAGCGAAAGCGGACCATGGAAAATCGGTGGAACCACCCATTTCGGGGAGACTTTCTTCTGCACAGCCTCGGCACAGCACCGATTATGTTCATCCCGGCGTCACAACCGATTCATTGCATCACGTCCGCAATCGATAGAATATTAAAAGCCTTCTGCCTAAACTGGCGCAGGACTGGGCGCCCAATCGACGGCCTGGGAGCCGAATCAGGTGTTGCTGGCGTTAAACTGCATGAAGTAAGTGTCGGATTTATAAAAGACTAATGCACAAAGTTTTAGTGGATTCCTAGGGACTCGAGCCTCTTGGCGATCTTGAAGCGAAGCGCCTAGGAAATCCGGACTTAGTTGAGGGAATCTACTTTGGAACGAGCGACAGATTGGAGATTCGTGCGGACAAACGAATCAAGGGACTTCAAAGCGGGCTACTTATTGGGCAACCCTCACCGCAATGAGAATCACATCGAAGGCGCTTTGATATCCTCAAGTACGCTTGTTAAGGGAGATCCGCTCATCTCGCAGAATATGGGCGAAAGGAGACAGCAATGAAATCCGTGCTTTCTACGGATTGATCGAGATGATTCCCGCCTAGGGGGCCAGGTAGGCCTCGACCAGGGCGATCCCGGTCGTGCCGCCGACGCCCGACACCTGCGCCGTGTAGGAGCCGGGCTGGAGCGTGAGGAGGAGTGCGCAGTCTGCGCTGGCCGCGGGCAGCGCGAATGCGCCGACGGCCGCCGCCTCCGTGGCTATCATCGCGGCGTTTGAATTAGTGGACCAGCCCGTGTTGGTCGCAACCGGGTTCCCGGACGAGTCAAAGACGGTCAGGCTCGGCAGGGCCAGCACGCCGCTCACCGAGAAGTTTGCGAGCGTCGGCCCGACCGCGCGGATCAGCACACGGGTGGGCTGAGAGCCCCCGATCACGAGGCCGGCGATCTCGACGGAGGCCCCGACGCCGACTGACGCCCTCGTGGAAATATTGACCAGCTGGGTAGGCCCACTCCCAACCTGGTAGATCTCGGCAAGGGCCAACCCCGTTGTGCCGCCCGTTCCGGATATCTGCGCCGTGTAGGCGCCCGGGGCGAGTCTTATCAGGAGCGCGGAATCCCATTCGCCGAGCGTGGGACTGACGTCCAGAAACGCGCCGACTGACAGGGCCGTCTCCGCTACCTGCGCGGGGTCTGGGTTCGTCCCCCACGAGGAAATCGTGGCGACCTGCGTGCCGGCCGAATCGAAGATGGTGAGAACCGGCTCCGCCAGATAGTCTGCGACCTGGAATCCCATGAGCGACAGGCCGTCCCCGCGCACGAGGAGCTGCGCGGTGCTTCCCGGCGGCCCGGATATGGCAAAGCCCGCGATTTCCAGGGCTGCTCCCGTGCCGACCACGGCGCGGGTCGAGATGTTGGCAAAGGACGACGCCGGGCTACCTGGGGGGGGCCCTGGCGTTACGCCGGGGCTTGAAAGGGTGACGGAGTTGGAGGTCGCGGATCCCGAGCTGTTCGTGACCAAGACCGAGTAGGTTCCCAAGTTGGCAGCCTGCACCTCATCAATGGTCAAGGTCGGGTTTGTCGCGCCGCCGACTGCTGACCCATTGAACAGCCATTGGTAGCTCGGCACCGGCACACCGGCGGCCGCGACCGAGAACGTGACCGAGGAATAGAGGGCGACGGACTGGCCCGTCGGCTGGGTGGAAATTGTCGGAGCCGTGTTCGCCGCAGCGTAGCTTTCCCTGAGGGTGTCATTGCCCGTTTCCGTCACAAAAAGGTCTCCGCTGGCGTTCACCGCGACCCCGTAGGGGTTGCTGAAAAGGGCGGAGGCGCCCGTGCCGTTCGACGAGCCGGTTACGTTGGGCGCGCCCGCCAGCGTGGTGACGACGCCGGCGCTCGTGATCTTGCGGATGGTGTTGTTGGCATCCGCGACGTACAGGTTCCCATTGGCGTCGATGGCAATCCCGTTCAGGGCATCGAATTGGGCGGCGCTCCCGGTCCCGTCAGCGGAGCCGAGCACCCCGGCCGTCCCGGCGAAGGTCGACACGAGGCCCGCGGGCGTGATCTTGCGGACGACGAAATTGCCCGAGTCCGCGACGAACACGTTGCCGCTTGCGTCAACGGCGACCCCGGTGGGATTGCTGAACCGGGCCGTGCTCCCGGTCCCGTCCGTGTTGCCGAATTTCGTGGCAAGCCCCGCCAGGGTGGTAACGTTGCCACTCGGCGAAACCTTCCGAATGGTGTCATTGCCGCTGTCGGCGACGTACAGGTTTCCGCCGGCGTCAATCGCGATTCCAAGGGGATTGTCGAATTCGGCGGCCGCCCCGATTCCGTCCTGCCCCGGGCTCCCAGTTCCTGTCAGGGGCCCCCCAGCGAGCGTGGTGACCACCCCGGCGGCCGTTACCATTCTTATCGTGCCACTTCCATCGGTAACGTACAGGTTCCCCGCGCTGTCCGCCACTATTCCGCTCGGCTGATCGAAATGGGCCGCGCTCCCGGTCCCGTCAACGGGAGGCCCGGGGCTTAGCGAGATGCTATTCGGCGGCGTGAGGGCTTCGGGAATGCCCGCAAGCAAGGTGACCACCCCGGCGCTGGTAATCTTGCGGATGGCGTAATTTTGGGAATCCGCAACATAAAGGTTGCCGCTGCTGTCCACCGTCACTCCCCTGGGGCCGGAGAATTGGGCATTCACGCCGGTCCCGTCGTTAAACCCCGCGACGCCTGCCTGGCCCGCGAGCGTCGTGAACGTTAAGGGAGTGGCGTAGTCGCTCTGGGCGCGAAGGGCCGCCACACCGATAAGCGCCGCGAAGAAAAGAGAAGGGGCGCGTGTGAGTGCGCCGGCACAAATCCCTTTGATATTCCGAGCGGGAGCCGCTGACGGGATTGAAAATCGGTCACGCGATCGAATCAGGGGCAATTGATGCGCATTCACTTTTTGGGGCGGCCCACTTGGCTGCGTCAAATCGGCTGCCAGCGTGAAATGTTGAGGCGATTTCGGAAAAACGACGAGGACAATCACCGTGCGTGCGACAGGCCACGTGCCAGAGTAGTCTCATAATCTATTCAATGACATTAACCGTTCACTATGAATAACTAAAGCAGCGGACGCCGAGGGACTCCATCGTTACCGAGTGAGACGGAGCTCCTAATTGCGGCCGGTCGCATCATTTTGCACACCGGGTCGTCAGCGCGCCAAAGCATCGATTACATTGCACTCGGATCGAGAGCCTACGGCGCGACATTTCATCCTTCCTGAAAAGAGGCGTCGCGACCACGCTTGATCACCCGTTCCGGGCCAATCCAAACGTTCATGACTAATTCAATGACCTACAGGAGGGTCCTGTCCCTAGCCACGGTACTTGGCTGCCTTAGCTCCACGGTCCTCGCGCAGAACGACCTTCGCTATCAGCTTCCGCCAAAGGGGATCGTTGACCTAATAGACGTCCAACCGACACCACGCATCGATGTATCCCCCCAGGAATCCGCCAGCAACAGGTGGGTGCTTGTAAAGCACATGCACGGGCTGCCGCCCATCTCCGACCTGGCCCAGCCCGAAATGAGGCTGGCCGGACTTCGCTTCAATCCGAGGACCAACGGCCCGAGCCGGATGAGATATTCGACCGCGCTTGGACTCCAGGCCCTGCCGGCCGGCAAGGAGATACCCGTCATGGGCCTTCCGGAAAACCCGAGGATACTGTACGCATCCTGGTCGCCGGATGCCCGGCATGTGGCATTCGTCGACATCACCGACGCCGCAGGCGATGCCGGCCTGAGCCTCTGGGTGGTCGACGTGGCGACAGCGCGGGCCCAGCGGATTCCCGGGGTCCTTCTGAACGGGCTATTCGGCGCGCCGTACGAGTGGATGCCCGACAGCCGAGGACTGCTGTGCAAGGCGATCCCCGCCTCGCGCACCGAGCCCCCGAAACGGGACGGTGTGCCCGTTGGGCCCGTGATCCAGGAAAACCTCGGCAAGGTAACTCCAGGCGCGACCTACGAGGATCTCCTCAAGAATCCGGTCGACGAGCAGACATTTGATTATTACGCGACGTCACAGCTCGAGCGGGTCGGCCTTGACGGCGTCATAACAGGTATCGGGGCGGCAGGGGTCATCACGGACGCCTCGCCCTCCCCGGACGGCGCCTACGTCCTAATCGACGAACGCCATCATCCCTACACATACCTGCTGCCATACCGGATGTTTCCCGAGAAGGTTTCTGTCGTCAACCTGGCTAGCGGCGCCACGCGCGAGCTTGTCGATAAACCCCTTGAGGACACGATTCCCAATGTCCATGACGCCGTGGCTACCGGCCCCCGCGACTTTGAATGGCGAAGTGACGCAGCGGCCACGGTGTCCTGGGCGGAGGCTGGCGACGGAGGAGATCCGCGAAAGGACACGCCGATTCACGATTCCGTATTCCTGCTTGCCGCTCCCTTCGATGGGGCTGCGTCCAAGCTTATGGACCTTCCCATGCGTCTCTCAAGTGTCAGTTGGTCAAGCGAACGCCTGGCGCTCATCGAGGAGCTCCGATGGAGCGACCGCAAGCGGATCATCCTTGCGGCCCAACCCAACGGCGCCTCGGCGCCTGTCAAGATCTTCGAGGGCTCCTTCGAGGACATTTACCACGACCCGGGGACGCCGTTCACTGTTTCCAACGCTTCCGGCAAGAGCGTCCTGCTTTCGACCCCAGATGGTTCCTCGGTCTATTTTTCGGGCGAGGGCGCTTCGGCCGAGGGCGACCGTCCGTTCGTCTCATCCATAAACGTGCTGACAGGCGAGTCACACAGGATCTGGCAATCAGCGCCCCCCAATTTCGAGTGGGCCGAAGCCGTGCTCGACGCCTCGGGACCCGTCTTTCTGATTAGCCGCGAGTCGCCCGAATTCAGCCCCAACTACTACCTCCTCGACGTCCGCAGCAGCCACTGGAGCCAGGTCACGTTCTTCCCCAGTCCCTACGGAAGCGCACCTATACCCAAGAAGCAGGTTCTCAAGTACAAGCGCGCGGACGGCGTGGAGCTGAGCGCCAACCTCTATCTTCCCGACGGCTATAAGGCGGGCGAAGGTCCGCTGCCGACCCTGATCGAGGCCTACCCAACCGAATTCAAGACCCGGGATGCCGCGGGCCAGATCAAGGGCTCGCCCTTTGAGTTTCCGGCCATCTACTCGGGGTCGCCGATCCCGTTTGTAACCCAAGGCTACGCTGTGCTCGAGAACGCGACCATCCCGATCGTCGGCGAGGGCAAGTCCGAGCCCAACGACACCTATGTCGAGCAATTGGTCGCGAGCGCAAAGGCAGCGATCGACGAGGGCGTTCGTGTAGGAGCCGTTGACCGCAACCGTGTTGCCGTCATGGGCCACTCCTACGGGGCCTTCATGACGGTAAATCTCCTCGCCCACAGCACGCTGTTCAGGGCCGGGATCGCACGAAGCGGAGCCTACAACCGAACGCTGACGCCCTTTGGCTTCCAGAACGAGGAGCGAACCTACTGGCAGGCGCCCCAGGTATATTACAACATGTCTCCGTTCTCCTACGCCGACAGGATCAAGACCCCGCTGCTGCTGATCCACGGCGAGGCCGACAACAATTCAGGCACATTCCCGATCCAGAGCGAGCGCCTCTACAGTGCGATCAAGGGCCATGGGGGCACCGTCCGGTTCGTCCTTCTTCCCCTCGAGTCGCATGGATACGCTGGCCGCGAATCCGTGCTCCACATGTTTTGGGAGATGAACACCTGGATGGATACTTACGTTAAGAAAGCTCCGGCGGCGTCCCCGCAGCCCTAGCGCTGAAGGCGCCAACCTCCTGGGCACTAAACGCCCTTCTTCCCCATTGATAAGAATCCTCCCGTCCCCTGAAACGGCCCGAGCCCGCCTCGCGTTCACCCCGAAGACCCAATTTCCATTATGGGCAAGATTGATCTATTGGGCGGAGTTGCAGACTGGTGGACGCCGAGGGACTCAAACCTCTCGGCCACCATGAAGCTAAGTGCCTAGAAAACTAAGATTTAGTTGAGGGCTCGTATTCTAGAGCGAGAGCCAAAATGAAGATCCGTGCAGAAATATGAAGAAAGAAACACGGAAACGGGCAACCTTGTGGGCAGCCCATCGGCCGTTTACTGCGAAGGCAGCGGTTGCAGAAAGACGTGCGCGACCCCGTGCGAATCGGTTAGTACGATCAGCTTATCGACGAATGGACCTCGTCCATTTACCTTTGAAAGCAGGCGGCTTCCGTTTGACACCTGAAAGATTACCGGGGCGTTCACCCAAGGCGCGCCGTCTGGATGGCGAACGAGCGAGGTTATTTCGGGATCGCTAACCACCATCTTTGAAGGAAGGGGCACTACCGATCCGTAAAATCTAGCAGCATCCTGATCGGTAATGATTTCGGGCATCTTTACATCATCCGGTTCCTTGGGGAGGGGCTCGATCCAACCTGTCGGCTGGCCATGATCCTGAATCTTCGGCGGGTCGTTCAGCGTAATCACATAGTCTCGAATCCAGTTGTAAACAGGCCAGTTTCTTCGCTCGACCGTGTAAGTCTGCCAGTTTCCCACCACGTCATTCTGTGCATACTTCTGGCCCGCGTCCGCAACGGCGGGATTCATGGTGAGTTGGGCGGCCACGTTGAGCGCAAAGTCCCATGGTAATTTGGCGCGCGTCGGATCGTTGAGTTGGTCGACGATACTCTGGACAGCCTTCTCGGATCCGCCCTGGTTGTAGATCAGGTTAACGATTGCGTTCTCGCGAACTCGGGATCCCCGAACCTCGTAGTCGAGTGCGTCCTCAAGCGCTTTCTTGGCTGCTGGCGTTCGGATGGTCCCAAGGCATTCGATCGCCTCGCTCTCGGTAACTCCATGCGCACCCCCAGGGTCGCTTTCGCCAGACGAGGCTTCTTGCACAAGGTAGTCTATGGCGCCCGTGTCACCTGTCATTGTTGCCAGTGCCCATGCAGCGGCCACTTTCACATCGGCATTCGTCGTCTTATGAAACGTCGCGTCGATATTGGGAATGAACGGCGTAGCCTTCAATTTGCCATAATGGATAAGTGAATACTTATCCTCATTGTACCCCCTGTTCTGAATGATGCGGAAAGCCTCACTTGGATCGAGTTCATCCAACACTTTGATCAACTCCCCATCCTCGGTCGTCTTGAAGAGATCAACTATGGCGTTAGTGGCATCCTTCTCCCCATATTGACCCAATATCGATGCGGCTTGCATGCGCAAATCGACTCCGAACACATAGAAGGGGACGCTGGATTGCACCAACGCTAGTAGCACCCAATAGCCGCTCGGATCTCCGACCCTGAACAATTCCTCCGATGCCAGGAAGCGAACATAGGGAGCAGAATTGTCTAGATAGGCCCTCAGGGCGGGAATCGCCTCATTCATTTTCCTGTGGTAGCAGACGTCTTCAAATGCCCGCAGGATTCTTCCCTGATCTCCGCTTGCGACCTCCTCCTTAAGATATTGTGCGGCAGGAGGGGCTTCGCGAAGGACTCCAGCTTTCTCCAAACCGTCGACCAACTGCTTCATTGGTTCGACGCCATTCTTGCTGCCGGGTTGCGACCGGGCAGAATCTTGGGCGTATGCGACACGCCAAGGCATAAAGCCAGAAATCACAAGGATTGTGGCTTGACCGGACCGCATTTGTTGAGCCACCCCGAGTGAGAGTCTGGGCGGGTTGTTGATCTCAGTTCAGGTTGTGGTTGCTGGTGGGAACGAGGGCAAGCTCCAGGCGGAGGGAGGGC
>Ga0302325_10007188_pt1 | contig 24770 bp, 24 predicted proteins | sample Palsa_T0_2_FD_201948 | JGI IMG/M metagenome (GOLD analysis project Ga0302325, IMG submission 201948) | Peat permafrost microbial communities from Stordalen Mire near Abisko, Sweden - Palsa_T0_2 | ecosystem: Environmental > Terrestrial > Soil > Palsa > Peat permafrost | place: Sweden: Abisko... | reverse complement strand
AGCTTACGCAATTGCGGGATGAGGCAGGTCGCGGGTCGGAACTCGACGTGCAGCGCAGTCGCGCGCGCCTCGAAGCCACAGAGGCCACGATCCCGCCGCTCGAAACTGCCGAAAGCCAGGGTAAGTACCGACTTGCGGTTCTGTTGGGCGCGCGTCCCGGGATACTCGATGATGAGCTGCAGCCCGAATCCGCGGCAGTCTATGCAAAGCCGCTGCCCATCGGCGACGCGACCGAACTTCTGCGCCGTCGCCCGGATGTGAGGATCGCGGAACGCCAACTCGCCGCCGCCACGGCGCGCGTGGGTATCGCAACCGCCGACCTCTTTCCGCGGGTCAATGTTACGGGCTTCGTCGGCTTCCTGTCCGGAGATCTCGGACGGCTGTTCAGCACGACGCCTCCTGATGACGCGCGTGCCTGGTCGGTCACGCCGACCGTGACGTGGGCCGCGTTCGACCTAGGGTCCATTCGCGCGCGCCTGCATGCGAGCGAGGCGCAGTCCGATGCGGCGGCGGCGAACTACGAGAAGGTTGTGCTGCTGGCGCTCGAAGATACGGAGAACAGCTTCCTCACCTACAGCAAGCGCCAGGCACAGCTCAAGAGTTTGAATGCGCAGGCGCAGGCGTCCCGCCGCGCCGCAGAACTTGCCGACATTCAGTATCGCGAAGGCGTGGCGGATTTTTTGGTGCTGCTCGATGCACAGCGTACCCAGTTGGAGGCGGAAGACGCGGTCGCGCAGGCTGAGACCGGCGTCAACGTGGCGGTGATCGCCATCTATAAGGCACTCGGCGGTGTCGCGCAGCCGACGAGCGATTTACCGCCCCCGAGAGTCGCACAAGCGCGGTAGCGGCGGCCCCATTGCTGCGGGAATGATGAGCGCGAGCGACCCGCCCCAACATTTTCCTTGACGATGCCCCGCGTCAAGTTGGATTGGTCCCTGAACGTTCGCAATGACATTCGACTTTGGTCGTAGTACGGGATGATCTTGCGGGTTCCCATAGGCCATAACTCGACCAAGGTCGTAGCCCCTGGCGATGCGCGCGGTGCTACAAGGGACACTAGAAGCAGGGGGAAGTGCACATTGAGCCACGCTACGGCAGCGGGCACGACTATGCGCAAAAAGACCTTGACCGTTGCCGATTCCTCGATCGTGTCGCAATTAGGCCGCCACCCGGATCACAATGGTCGCAAACCCGCTTCCCCCGAATGGGGCACCGATAGCTGCAGATGAACTACGAAGTCCTCATTGTCGACGACCATCCTCTGTTCCGCGCCGCGCTCAAGGGCGCCGTTGCGGCAACATGCACAAACTGTGATTTCCGCGAGACCGACAGCGTCGCCGGCTTGTTTGACACCCTCGAGCAACACCCGAACACCGATCTGTTGCTTCTCGACCTGAACCTGCCGGGCGCCTACGGCTTCTGTGCCCTGGCGCATTTACGCGGTTCTCATCCGGAGCTTCCCGTAATTGTGGTCTCTGCAATGGACGACCCGCGTACCGTGCGTCAGGCACTGGCGCTAGGAGCGCAGGGCTTTATATCCAAGTCCGCTGATGCGGGCAGCATCGGTCGCGACGTACAGTCAGTGCTGCTCGGTGAGTACGTGGCTCCAGCGGGGCTCGACACACATGCGGAGCCGGAGGCCGACCGCGCTGCACTCGATTTCGCGCAGCGCCTGGCACAACTCACCGCACAACAGTTCCGGGTGTTCGGCATGCTGTGCCTGGGGCGCCTCAACAAACACATCGCCTATGAACTGCAGATCACGGAAGCGACTGTGAAGGCGCACATGACCGCCATTCTGCGCAAACTCGGCGCCGCCAACCGTACGCAGGCCGTGCTGCTGGCCGGACGACTGCTGCTCGATCCGCACGAGATCAGAGCGCCCCCGGAAGAGGTCGAGTGAACTTCAGGCGGCCGAACCGCGCGTCAAGCGCAGCTTGAAGGCGCTCAGCAGCGCGCGCAGCGCCGCCGGCCGCAGCGGCTTGCGCAACAGCGGTACGCTCGCCCGGCGCGCCGCGCGCGTTAACTCCGCGCCGTGATCAGCCGTGATAAGGGCGGCCGCGAAATCTGCGCCCCTGACTTCCGTGATCCGCTTGATCAGCTCAAGCCCATTGCTGCCATCGCCGAGATGGTAATCGGCCAGCACTGCGTCGATGATCTCCGAGTGTATCAACCGCAGCGCTTCGCTGGATCCTTGCGCCTTGAATACGCGGATGCCCCACTGCTCGAGCAGCGCTTGCATCGCATCGAGGATGGTCAGGTCATTATCCACGACCAGAACTTTGAACTCGCGCAGTCCGGCGGGATCCGGCGGAACGGCCGGCGGCCGCAACCGTTCGGGGCGTCTCGCCTGTGCAACACGTGGAACGCGCACGCCAAACACCGAGCCGTGGCCCGGTTGGCTATTTAAAGTCAGCTCATGATCGAGCAGCCGGGCAAGTCGATCACAAATAGAAAGCCCCAGGCCCAGTCCCTTTTCACCCCACGGGGAACTCTGCTCGAGGCGGCTGAACTCGACGTAAATGTGCTCGCGCTGGTGCGAGGCAATACCGGGCCCGGTATCGTAGACGCGAATTTCGAGCTCCGCTCCACGCCGCCGGCAGCCGATCAGGACTCCGCCCCGTTCACAGTAGCGCAGCCCGTTGGACAAATAATTCTGCAAGATACGCCGCAGCAGCACGCGATCGCTGCGCACTGTCTCCTGGCAGCTGACGACCCGCAGCCGCAGACGCCGTGAGAGTGCCAGGGGCGCGTATTGGCGCCGCAAGTCGTCCAACAGTTCCCCAATCGGAAAGGTGGTGATATCCGGGCGCATCACTCCAATGTCCAGCTGTGCAATATCGAGCAGATCCTTCAGTAGCTCCTCGGCGGCACGCATCGACCCGTCAATACGGCTGGCTAGTTCCACGAGCTCCGGATGCATCGCAGCCCGCGATTCCAGGGCCGACACGAATAGCCGGGCGGCATTCAGTGGTTGCAGCAGATCATGGCTCGCAGCCGCGACGAATCGCGTCTTACCGATGTTGGCCGCCTCGGCCTGCAATTTGGCCGTGCGCTGCGCGTCGAGTGCGTCGCTGAGTTCCCGAGTCCGCTGCTCGACGCGCGCTTCAAGTTCCTGCTTCGCATCCAGCAGCGCCAGCTCCGTACGCTTGAACTCCGTGATGTCGGTATACGTCGAGACAAAACCACCGCCGGCCATCGGCTGGCCATTGATGCTGAACACCTGGCCGTTTTTACGTGTGCGCTGGAACGTGTAGGCAGTCCCGGCGCGCAAGTGGGCAAGCCGTTTTGCCACCTGTTGCTCTGGATCTCCTTCGCCGAACTCGCCGCGCTGCGCATTCCAGCGGATGAGATCCGCGACGGGACGACCGACGTAGACCATATCGCTCGGATATTCGAACAGCTCAAGATAGCGGTGATTCCAGGCAACCAGGTTCATGTCGGCATCCACGACGCTGATGCCTTGCGTTACGTTCTCCATCGTTGCGGCCAGCAGCTGGCGACTAAAGCGCAGCTCCTGCGAGGTTTCGTCCAATAGCTCGGCGACCTCATCGACGTCGAGCCCCTTGCGCTTGAGTGCATGAGTCAAGACGATGCGAGCCGAGGAGGCGCCTATGGAGCCGGCCAGCACGCGTTCGACGTGCTGCAGCATGCCCCGATCGGCGGGGTCGGATGGTTTGGATGGCGCGCGCGCCGACAGGACGGCATATTCGTCGAGCGAGCGGCGCGCCGCTGCGTGGCCGATGATACGGGCGGCCACTGCCTCAAGATCACCAACTTTGGCAGTAGTCGTGGGCCGCATAAGCGCCGCAAACACGCGCGCCGCCCGTCGTTCCTGCAGCGTAACGCCCCGCAACAGTGAGGCCGTCACCAGGATTAGGACATTCAATGTTAAGGATGCGAGTGCGGCCGGGCCGACAACGCCTAGGCTCGAGTAATCCGTCACTGCACGTGGCCAGAGCCATGCCAATGACTCGGGAGGCGCAAAGGCCTGCGACGACAACACGCCGCCCGCGACCAGGTTCGGCAGAAACAGCAGATAGCCCCAGGTAACGAACCCGGCGAACATTCCCCAGAAAACTCCGGCGCGGCTCGCGCCTCCCCAGTACAGCCCCGCCAATATTCCGGGCGCGAACTGCGCCACTGCCGCAAAGGCGAGAATGCCGAACGACGCCAGGCTTGCCGAGCCTGAGGTGGATCGATAATAAGCGAACGCCAAGAGCGCCAGCCCGAAGATGACGAAACGGCGCAGCCACAGGATGCGGCGCCCGAGGCTGGCGCCAGCCTCCAGTCGACGACGCCATAACAGCGGAACCGCGATGTCGTTTGAAATCATTGTTGCGAGAGCGATGCTGGATACCACCGCCATGGCCGTCGCCGCCGACAGCCCGCCGAGGAAGACGAGCACGGCAAGCCATGGCGCGCCGTAATCGAGTGGCAGCGTCAGCACAAGCATGTCGGACCCGGCCGGGACCGCATGGGCACCGCTAACCGCGAGCGCGACGATCGGCACCACAAACACGGAAAACATTCCCAGATACAGTGGCAATATCCACCGAGCGCGCTTCAGATCGCCGCTGTCGGCACATTCAATAACGCTTACCTGAAACTGCCGCGGCAAGCAGAAGATGGCGGCCGCTGCCAGCAGCGTCGCAACGAACGTGTTGCCGTTGAACATCGTCGCGGGGCTCTTGAGTCCCGCGGGCAGCTCGAACGGATGTCCACTCAGTTTCAGGCACGCGTAGAGTCCGACTGCCACAAAGGCCGTGAGTTTGAGCAGCGATTCGAAGGCGATTGCGAGCATCAGGCCTTCGTGATGTTCCGTGGCATCGACTCGCCGCGCGCCAAATAACACCGCAAACAATGCCATGAGCAGCGCCACGGCGAGTGCGGAATCGTGATACCAAGGCTCCGGCCCCGCGGCGGCGGTTGTCAATGTAGCGATGCTGGCTGCTACCGCCTTGTACTGCAGCGCCAGATACGGTGTGGCCGCAGTCACGGCGATCAGGGTCACGAGTACAGCAAGCGAGCGGCTCTTGCCGAAGCGCGAGGCGATAAAGTCTGCGATCGACCCTACTTTATGGGCGCGTCCAACTTCGACCAGACGCTCCAGAAAAGGCAGTGCAAGCAAAAAAACCAACGTCGGGCCGACGTAAATCGGCAGATAGCCCCAGCCGTCGCGGACGCCCGTTCCGACGGCACCATAAAATGTCCACGACGTGCAATACACGCCGAGCGACAGACCGTAGATATAGGGTCGCAGCCGTTGGCGATTGGGATAAATCGAGCGGCGATCGCCGTAAAACGCAATCGCGAACAAAAACCCCAAGTACGCAACCGCCAATGCGGACAGCAGCCAGCCAGACAACATGAGTCCCTATCCTGTTGTTCGATGCGTATGCCTCGGCACGCCGCCGGTTAAAGTATTAGGCAAATCCGGCGTGTGGGACAAAAGCATTCTAGTATGCCGGATAGCCTACCGCCATACATGGACTCCGCCGCCCGCCAAGCGTTATTTTTGGTTTCACAGAATCCGATTGGCGGCGTTCGGCGAGGGCCGCCCTGAGCACCGGGCTGCTGGCGAAGACGCGCCAGGTTCTGCGGTCAGATCAGCCAGACGCTATTGCCGGCGACTGCATCTGCTGACACGATCCCATGTGCATATGATCCATCACTGACACGAGCCTCTCGAATGAAAGCCGGATCTGGCGCAGGCAACGAACGCCACCGGTAGTGCGGAGCTTCATGAGTTTCGAACTCGATATTGCCGAGGCATTGGAGCGAGCCCGCACATTGGCCGCGCAGGCCGACGACGAGGCGGCAAAGGACGCATATCTTGCCATCCTTCGCCGGGACCCGACGCATTTTCCCGCACTCAATGAGCTCGGTACGCTCGCCTACTCCGGTGGGTTTCGTTCCGCGGCGCGCAGCGCCTACTCGCAAGCCGTGCGACATCATCCCGACAATAAGATCGCGCGCGTCAATCTCGCGAATCTACTGCGTGATGAGCAGGATCTGGCCGGAGCCAGGCTGCATTATGAGGCGGCACTCGCCATCGATCCCGATCTGCCTGAGGCTCATCAGGGCATGGCATGGGTGCTGGACGAACTTGGCCAGGAGAATGCGAGCGAGCATTGGCAAAGAGGATATTCAGGCCACGCAGTAGTCAGCAAACCTTATAGAGGTATCGGGATTGGCGCGCCGCTGCTTATGCTGGTCTCGGCACGCGGCGGTAATATACCCACTCGGTGCTGGGCCCGCGTGCAATGAATGCATTGAGTCTGATCTGCGCGACGCTGGGGCTCGAATACAGCGGTATAGACTTTGCGCTCGCGACTGACGGTTCAATTCTCGTATTCGAAGCCAACGCGACGATGATCATGTTTCTCCCGACGCCGGATCGGATGTGGGACTATTGCAGGCGCGCAATTAGCACGGCGCTGGAGGCGGCAACGCGAATGCTGCAGCGCCGCGTCAGTAACGCTGCGGCCTCTGCGCGTACTTCCCAATAAAACCCGCAAAAAGACGCGCTCGAATCTGCGGCGGGAGTCGACCCAGACACCCGGCCAGATCGCCGCGGCACCTTGACGCGAGCAGGGGATCAAGGCCCGGGGCCACCCGCGCACGCCGCGGCCACCAAATTCTCGCAAGGCAATGCGAGTGGTCGGATGCGCCCGATTATCTGACCAAGTCCGCGTCGCGAGTTGCCGCGGGGATTATCCGACAAGTTCCCGCTCCGCCCGCGTCTGCGTGCAAGACGGCGCCCAGTCCACGCTCCGTGAGCTAGCTCACAATTTTCTTCCCTTTACGTAATGCTCGAGCGTGTTTTGCGAGGTATTGCCCAGGCCTCGACGCGCGGATCCTTACAATTCGTTGAGTTCTGACGGCGTCCTCAAGGCTTAAGATATGGCGAAGGAAATCGTCGAGCTCCCAGTTGAGCAGCTCAAGCTGGGCATCTACGTGTCCCGCCTTGATCGGCCCTGGGAGGACACGCCATTTCTCTTTCAGGGATTTGCGGTCGAAAACGACGAGGAACTAGAAACACTGCGCCGATTGTGCAAAGTTGTTTTTGTGGAAGTCTCGCTCGCAGAAGCCGAGGAGCTGAGATCGGCGGCGCGCAAAAAGCCAGTTCCGTCTCGCACCCCCCAACCGTCCGATCCGCTCGAGGAATTGTCGACAAATCCCGGAGCGCTCGTGGGCCACGTTCCCGTCAAGGATCCAGTGGCACTCAAGACGGAATTGACGCTGGCCACGACCACCTTCGGAGAGGCAAAACGCGCGGTGGGAGCCATCTTCGACCACCTGCGCCGCGGCGGCGGACTCGATGTGCCGCACCTGCAGACCGTCGTCGGCTCTATGGTCGACAGCGTGCTGCGCAATCGTGATGCGATGGGCTGGCTCGCCCGTATGAAAAGTAAGGACGATTATCTCTACACTCATTCGCTTTCGTCCTCCGTATGGGCTCTCGCCTTCGGGCGGCACCTCGGTCTCGATAGGGAGACGCTTACCTCGGTTGGCACCGGCGCCATGCTGGTCGACATCGGCAAAACCGGATTACCGACGCAGCTGCTGAAGAAATCCGGCAAGCCGACCGATGCGGAATGGCGACTGATCTACACGCACGTTGACCAAGGCGTCGAGCTATTGCGTGCGGCACCAAATGTGGATAGCCGCATCCTGACGATGATAGCGACCCACCATGAACGCTTCGACGGCTCGGGATATCCGCACAAGCTCAAGGGCGATGAGATTCCGCTGGTCGGGCGCATCGCCGGAATCGTCGACTGCTACGATGCGATGATCTCCGAGCGCTGCTACGCCAAACCCAAGTCAACGTATGACGCCGTACGTGAGTTGAAGCGCCTCGGCAGCAATGCATTTCCAGCAGAATTGGTGGAACTGTTCATCCAGGCTGTGGGTGTCTTTCCCACTGGAACCCTCGTCGAACTCAACAGCGGTGAAGTGGGCGTCGTGACGGGCCAGAACCGCTACCGGCGCTTGCGGCCAGAAGTGATGCTGATCCTCGACGCGCAGAAACGAGTCCGCGACGAATTTACGACGATTGACCTGCTCACCTGCGATGAGAACGCCGGAAAGACGCCGCGCTTGTGGATTACGCGGGGCCTGGAACGTGGGGCGTACGACATAGATCCGACAGAGTACTTCCTCTGAGCGCCGTGCCGGACAGAACAACCGTTGCCGAGGTGCGCGGACTGTCTCACCAGGAGTTGCTGATAGCGCTGCGCGGCGCCGTACAGGGAGCAAAAGGTTCCCTCGCTCTACTGCTCATCGATATAGTCGATCTTCCTACTCTGCAGGCTCGGCTCGGCTTCGAGGTAAGCGCCGCGCTTCTGCAGGCCCTCTCCGAGCGTTTTGCTCTCGCGCTAAGCGACCGCGGGACGGTGTTCAGATTTGGCGATGCCCGCTTTTGCGCTGTGGTCAGAGCAATCCGTAATCGCGGGCACGCGATTCTGGCTGCCGAAAAGCTGGCACGTGCCGCCGAGGAGGCTATGACCGACGCCGCAGTAACCATTGCGCCGGAGATAAATATTGGCATTGCGCTCTACCCGCTGCAGGCAGCAGACGCCGAAGGTTTGCTACGCAAGGCGCAGCTGGCCGCCGTGGCAGTGCACAAACGCGCTGCAAGACTGCAGGTATTTGACGAAAGCTGCACTGAGCAGGTGCTCACGCCCTGGGAACTGGGCGATGCCTTTGCAGAAGCGCTTCGGTCGGGCGAGTTGCAGGTGCACTATCAGCCCAAGGTGTGCATTGCCAGCGGCCGCGCTGTTGGTGTGGAAGCGTTGATGCGCTGGTTGCGCGACGATCAGCCCGTGGCGACACCGGATGTCTTCATTGCGCTGGCGGAGGAAGCCGGCCTCATCCAGGATACAACGTGGTACGCACTCAGCAATTCGCTGCAACAGACTGCCGCGCGCGAGGGCCTGGGAGTGGCGGTGAACATTACCCCGGGCATGCTGCATCATCGCGACTTCGTGGAAATGGTGCGCAGTGCCGTGTCCACATGGAGCGTGAACCCCGGCGGACTGACGCTGGAGATTACCGAGGGAGCGCTGATTGCAGACTTTGATCAGGCCACCTCGCGGCTTGCGCGGGTACGTGAGCTCGGTGTGCGCATCTCGATCGACGACTTCGGGACCGGGTACTCCTCGCTGAGCTATTTCAAGAAGATCCCCGCGGATGAACTCAAGATCGACAAGTCCTTTGTTAGGCGCATGCTGTCAGATGAGGCAGACCAGCGGATCGTAGGGACAATCATCACGCTCGCGCATCAATTTAAGCTCGGCGTGGTAGCCGAGGGAGTCGAGGATCGGCCGACATTGGACTTGCTCGCGCGTATGGGCTGCGACTGTGCGCAGGGCCATCTGTTCGCGCCGGCTCTGAATGCAAAGGAGCTGGGAGTATGGCTGCGAAGTAATTCCGGCCAGTCGTGATTAGGCGCAGACGGCATGCATGCGGCCGCCACCACGCGGACGGATTAAATTCCTTCCCGCAACGCCGATGACCATGGGCTAGGCGCGCCTACCTCGGCGGCAAGTTGCCCTGCGCCTCGATGGACACACCGTTCCACTTCTCCCAGAGCGCGATGCGCCGGGCATATTCCGCGCGCGTCATCGGCAAGCCGCCGGAGCCGAAGAAGATGCGCAGGGGTGGATCCTCCGCATCGACAATATTAAGGATCGCCGGACCCGTCGCGTCCGGGTCGCCGCGAACGTTGTTGCTGCGGAACGCCGCGATCGCAGCGCGAGCGCCATCGTAGGCCGGCATTTCGGTAGCACGTTTGGCCGACGCCCCGCCCCATTCGGTGGCATAGCCGCCCGGCTCGATGATTGTCACCTTAATGCCGAAGCCTGCAACCTCAGCAGCCAAGGATTGGCTGAAGCCTTCCAATCCCCACTTCGAGGCGTGATAGAGGCCGACGGTCGGGAAGGCGTTGACGCCACCAATGGACGAAACCTGGATGATATGACCGGAGCCCTGGGCACGCATGATCGGCAACGCCGCCTGGGTGACCCAAAGCGCGCCGAACAGGTTGGTTTCAAGTTGGGCCCGGGCTTCGGCCTCATTGACTTCTTCGATCGTACCAAACAGCCCATAGCCCGCATTGTTGACCACCACGTCGAGACGGCCGAAACGCGCGTGCGCCTCCGAGATTGCCGCATCGACCTCAGCCTTGTCTGTTACATCGAGCTTTAAGGCGGCGACTTGGCTGCCATAGCGCTCGACCAGCGGCGCGAGCGTTTTGGTATCCCGCGCCGACGCCGCAACGCGATCTCCTCGCGCCAAAGCCGCCTCAGCCCAGACGCGGCCGAAGCCCTTGGACGTACCAGTAATGAACCAGACCTTGATTGGCATCGTGATTTTCCCCTGCGCTACGGCACATCCGAATTCGGTGGCGCCAGTTGCGATGACTTCCAGTCGCCGGAGCTGCAAGCGAGATTTGCGCTAAGCAGACGTCCAGCCGCCGTCCATCGACAGGTTCGCGCCGGTGATCGATGCGGCACTCTCACTGCACAGATACACGGCCAGCGAAGCGACCTGCTCAACAGTTACGAACTTCTTCGTTGGCTGCGAGCCGAGAAGAATGTCATTCATCACCTGGTCACGCGTGAGCCTACGTGTGTTCATTACATCCGGTATTTGTTTTTCGACGAGTGAAGTCCAAACATAGCCCGGACTGATGCAGTTGACGGTGATTCCAGCCTGCGCCACTTCCAGCGCAACCGTCTTGGTGATCCCGGCTACCCCGTGTTTGGCGGCAATGTAAGCCACCTTATTGGGGCTCGCCACGAGCGAATGTGCAGATCCCGTATTGATGATGCGCCCCCAACCTTTCGCCTTCATCCCCGGGAGCGCTGCACGTATTGCATGGAACACCGCCGCAAGGTTTATCGCAATCAGTTCGTCCCATTTTTCGATCGGAAACTCATCGATGGGCGCGACGTGCTGGATACCTGCATTGTTAATGAGTATGTCAGGCTGACCAAGTAAATCTGCACAGCTCTTTACCATCACGTAGATCTCATCAGGCTTGGCCACGTTAGCACTTGAATATGCCGTCCCGGAGGCGCCCATATTCAAAAGCGTGGCGCGCTCGGCCTCGATCGCGGCTGCGTTGCCAAAGCCATTGATCATGACACTTGCGCCTTCGGCCGCGAGTGCCCTTGCATATGCAAGTCCGATTCCAGAGGTGGAGCCAGTAATAAGAGCGGTTTTACCCTTGAGAAACATGATGTCTTAAATTCCCGGTACGTTAAGGGGCGCTCCCGAGTTCGGCCGCGACCACGATGGCGGCGGGCGCATGCCCCCCGTCGCCAGCCGTAAGATCACGCAGTGCTCTCGGCGCCGCAAGCAAGCAGCAGTCCCACCATTATGTTTCCTGCCTTTCTTAGTCCCGACGCGGCCACTCGCCTATGACCTCCATTACGCCCGAGCGATCAGGCCGGCTGCCAGCACATTTTTCGACACTGAGGCCCAAAAGAGTTTACCGTCTAGGATATTCGAACCGGGAACCAGAGCGTAATCCCGGGAAGGGGGGGGCGGCGCGATGCCGTTAACACGGGACGCGATCCTTGAGACACACAGTCTGGTCAAGGCATTCAAGGGATTCATTGCTGTAGATGACGTGTCACTGTGTGTGCGACGTGGGGAAATCCACGCCTTGATCGGCCCGAACGGCGCCGGCAAGACCACATTCTTTAATTTGCTGACCAAGTTTCTGCAACCGACATCGGGGACCATTTTTTATCACGGCAAGAACATTACGGGAGACAGACCCGCCGAAATTGCCCGACGCGGTATTGTGCGATCCTTCCAGATTTGTGCTGTCTTTCCACATCTTTCGGTTCTTGAAAACGTACGCGTGGCGCTGCAGCGCACTCTCGGCACATCCTTCTATTTCTGGCGGTCGGAAAAGAGCCTATGTAACCTCGACAATCGAGCGATGCAGCTGTTAGCCGAGGTCCGCCTCGAAGCGTGGGCCCACACGCTGGCGGCGGAACTGTCATACGGCCGTAAGCGCGCGCTGGAGCTTGCCACGACCCTAGCGCTGGAGCCGGAGTTGATGTTACTTGACGAACCGACGCAGGGCATGGGGCACGAGGATGTGTCGCGCGTCACGCAGCTCATCAAGCAAGTCTCGGCCAACCGCACGGTGCTCATGGTGGAGCACAACATGAGTGTCGTGTCGTCCATCGCCGATACCATTTCCGTGTTGCAGCGGGGCCGGGTGATCGCCGCCGGCCCCTATTCTGAAGTCTCGAAGAACCCGCTTGTCCTCGACGCCTATATGGGCACCTCGGGTACCGAACTTAAAGGACACGGCTGATGGCGCGAGACGTGCTGAACATCGCCAATCTTGAGGCATGGTACGGTGAATCACACATTTTGCATGGTGTGGAACTGACCGTGCACGAAGGTGAAGTCGTCACGCTTCTGGGGCGTAACGGGGCGGGACGCACGACGACGCTGCGCGCGATCATGGGATTGGTCGGCACACGAACCGGCTCGGTACGCATCAACGGGGTAGAGACGGTGCGGCTCGCACCGCATCGGATCGCCCGCATCGGCGTGGGTTACTGTCCAGAGGAGCGCGGCATTTTCTCGGGATTGTCGGCCGAGGAGAATCTGCTACTGCCACCACGGCTCAAGTGCGGCGAAGCCATGCAGATTGAGGAGATCTTCGCCATGTTCCCTAACCTGCGCGAGCGCGCCGACAGCCCTGGCACGCGCCTATCGGGCGGGGAACAGCAAATGTTGGCGGTGGCGCGTATCCTGCGCACGGGAGCGCGATTGCTGCTGCTGGATGAGATATCAGAGGGTCTCGCGCCGATTATCGTGCAGAAGTTCGGCGATGTAATCCGCACCCTAAGGGCAAAAGGCTATACCGTAGTGCTGGTTGAGCAGAATTTCGGTTTCGCGGCTCCGCTAGCGGATCGGTTCTATGTCATGGAGCATGGCAAGATTGCCAAACAGTTTCACCAATCCGAGCTGCCTTCCCAGACCGGGATGCTCCGCGAGTTTCTAGGCGTGTGAGTCAACTTTTAAAAATGGAGAACAAGGTGATACTCAAATCATTGACTGTTGCAGTCTGTACGGTGTTCTGTCTGTGCGCATCCGGGAAAGCTAGCGCCGCCGGCGACCAGATTGTCATTGGCGATATCGATGACCTGTCGGCCGTCTATGCGGATGTCATCGGCCAGGGTGGCATCGAGGCCGTCAACATGGCGATCGCTGACTCCGGAGGTAGTGTACTGGGAAAGAAGGTCGTCTTTCTCAGCGCCGACCACCAGAACAAGCCCGACGTCGGCGCGTCGAAATTTCGCGAGTGGGCCGATCAGAACGGTCTGAACATGCTCCTCGGAGGATCAAACACCGGCGTTAGCATCGCAATGGCCAAAGTGGCCGCCGCGAAAAAAGTGCCGTTTATTGCCATCGGGGCGGCAGGTGCCTCGTTGACCGGCGCCGATTGCACACCCTACACAGTGCACTACTCTTATGACACAACTGCACTGGGCAACGGCACGGCAAGCGTAATCGTCAAGGAAGGCGGCAAGAGCTGGTTTTTTCTGACCGCCGACTACGCGTTCGGTACCCAACTGCAGGAGGCTGCTACACGTGTCGTGACTGCGATGGGCGGCAAGGTAGTGGGCGCAGTACGCGTGCCGCTGGGCACCACTGATTTCTCGTCCTTCCTTCTGCAAGCGCAATCCTCAGGGGCGCAGGTTTTGGGACTTGCGAACGCCGGAACGGATTTTTCGAACTCACTTAAGGCGGCCAACGAATTCGGCATTACCAAGACGATGAAGCCGGCGGCGCTGCTCGCATTTCTCAGCGACATACACAGCCTGACACTGCAGACTGCACAGGGTCTGTACCTGACGACTGGCTGGTACTGGGACCTGAATGACGACACTCGCGCATTCAGCAAGCGCTTTTTTGCGAAGACGAATAAAGAACCGACCATGAACCAAGCGGCTTACTATTCCGCGACTATGCAGTACCTGAATGCGGTCAAATCCATAAAATCAACCGATCCGGACTTGGTCATGGCGCAACTCAAGAAGACCAAGATCAATGACATGTTCGCCAAGAACGGCTACATTCGCGCCGATGGCTTGATGGTCCATTCCATGTACGTCATGCGAGTGAAGACTCCCGCGGAGTCAAAATATCCGTGGGATTACTATAAGGTCGTCAAGGTCATGTCGGGTGAAGAAGCCGACGGGTCGCAACCGGATCCCTCCTGTTCTCTTGTGAAGAAGTAAGCTCGCCGCGTGAACGTGCGACCGCACGGGATTGCACTTGATGACCGTGTTCGGTGTGCCGCTACCAGCGATTCTCGGCCAGCTCATGCTGGGGCTGGTCAATGGGTCGTTCTATGCTCTTCTGAGTCTAGGTCTAGCAGTAATCTTTGGGCTCCTCGGGATCGTCAATTTCGCGCACGGGGCCTTCTACATGCTCGGCGCGTTTGCGGCGTACATCGCTTTACAATTCTTTGGAGTCAACTACTGGGGCGCGCTCATCCTCGCACCACTGGCTGTGGGACTTCTAGGAGTCGTCATCGAGCGCCTTTTCCTGCGGCGTCTGTACCGACTCGATCCCTTATACGGGCTATTGCTGACGTTCGGCATTGCACTGATTGCCGAAGGCGTCATGCGCGGGCTGTTCGGCGCATCCGGCAAGTCCTATCCAGTACCGACTCTATTGCAGGGAGGGCTTAACCTCGGCTTTATGGTGCTGCCGATCTACCGGGCGTGGGTAGTTCTTGCATCGTTGACTGTGTGCGGCATGACCTGGTTATTGATCGAGCGGACGCGTCTTGGGGCAACGCTACGCGCGGCTACCGAAAATGCCCAGCTCGTGCAGGCCTTTGGCATCAATGTTCCGCTTCTGGTAACTAGCACCTACGGAGCGGGGGTGGCACTTGCTGCACTGGCCGGCGTACTCGCGGCGCCCGTAGTTCAGGTGAGCCCATTAATGGGCTCATCGCTCGTTATCGTGGTCTTCGCGGTGGTAGTCATTGGCGGTAAAGGTTCGATCACCGGTGCCATCGTAAGCGGCCTTGTCCTCGGGCTCATCGAGGGCCTGACCAAGGTCGTTTATCCTGAAGCATCAAATATCGTGGTCTTCGTCATCATGGCCGTCGTGTTGATGTGGCGGCCCAGCGGGCTCTTCGGCAAGGAGTAACCGAATGCGTGCCCACACGGTGGTGTATGTCGCCCTTGCGATCCTGGCATTGGCCGCGCCAATCCTCGGCCTCTATCCGGTATTTCTGATGAAGGTGCTGTGCTTCGCAATGTTCGCCTGTGCATTCAATTTATTGCTCGGTTTCACAAAAATGCTTTCCTTCGGTCACGCGGCGTATTTCGGGTCGTCAGCATACGTCACCGGGTGGTTGGTGGCCGTTAACGGTTGGGGAACAATTGAGGGGATCCTTGCCGGTGTTGCAGTCGCCATGCTGCTCGGGCTCGTGATTGGCGCGATCGCCGTGCGTCGTCAGGGTATCTATTTTGCGATGATCACGCTGGCTTTGGCCCAACTCGTCTTCTTTGTATGCCTGCAAGCGAAATTCACGGGCGGTGAGAATGGCCTGCAGGGCATACCGCGGGGCAGCGTTTTCGGGATGATCGACCTGGGTCGCGACAAGACGATGTATTACTTCGTCCTCGCAGTCTTTGTCGCGGTATATATACTCATATCTCGCATCGTGCACTCGCCGTTCGGTCAGGTTCTCAAGGCAATCCGTGCGAACGAGCCGCGCGCAGTCTCCATTGGTTACGAGATCGAACGCTACAAACTAGCGGCCTTCGTGCTGTCAGCCAGTTTTGCAGGATTAGCCGGCTCCCTTAAGGCTTTAGTTCTAGGTTTCGCGACGCTCTCGGATGTGAATCAGGGAACCTCCGGGGAGGTGATTCTAATGACCTTATTGGGTGGCAGCGGCACCTTTCTTGGACCGGTGGTCGGAGCGAACATTGTCGTCACGCTCCAGGAGTACCTTTCCGACCTAGTCGGCGCCTGGGTTTCCGTGATCATCGGCGCCATTTTCGTGGTGTGTGTGATGATCTTTCGACGCGGGTTCGTGGGTGAAATCCAGCGTATGTACGCCGCCCGAAAGCGACCCTGATCAAATCGGTAGCGCGGGTCGGCTTCTAAGCCGGCGGAAAACTCTGATCGCCGGAAATCTCGTGAACGAAACACCCCGCGCTGCGCTCGCGGAGGTTCTTTAAGAACTCTCTACCGCATCACACGACAGGCTCGATGGCTTCCTGGTGAAGCCGCACCGAGTGCTTCTGAAAAACTGTGCGGCCGATAAGCCAGCGCGTACCATCAGATCACCGAAATTAATCTGGACCTTCTTAAGTGGTCGAATCTCGCCTGAATCCGGGGAGCGTTGGAACGCCCGGAGCGACGGACTCTCCGCCTCGATGGGCTGTGGAACTCGGCACGCGAGCGCGGAAAAGCTTCCTCGTAACGTTAATCGGTACCACTCTCTTCAACGGGATCTTCTTCATCGGCTATTTCTACGTGCAACGCCACCCTGCGTACACGCCGATCTTGATACCAGTGACTGCACTCGATCTGATGATTACTTTCCAACCGCACGCTTTATTGGCCTACGTCTCGCTGTGGATATATATCGGTGCGGGGCCAGGACTACAGCGCACTTCCAAAGAGATTGCCGTGTACAGCCTCTGGATGGCCGGACTTTGCATCACTGGACTTGCAATCTTTTATTTCTGGCCGACTCAGATGCCGCGGCTGACGCCCGATTCGTCCAACCTCTCGGCCTTTGCCGTGCTGCATCGACTAGACAAGACGGGTAACGCGTGCCCGTCGATGCACGTGGCGGTCGCGATTTTCACGCTGGGGCGCATAGACGATGTGCTACGTCTAACGAGAGCGCCGCGTTGGCTGCGCATGACCAACGTTGCATGGTTTGCTGTCATCTGCTACTCGACGCTGGCCGTAAAACAACATGTAGTGCTGGATGATGCCGCGGGCGCGCTCCTCGGCCTGGCATTTCTTGTGCCTTCGCTGCGGTGGCGCCCGATAGCCAATCGCGAAGCCAACCTAGCGGCCCCATAGACAAAATCCCCAGCAACGCGGTGCAGAACGGCGCGGTTCTCAGCAGCCACCCGTTTGCTGCGGTCCTGCAAGACAGTCATCATCGGGTTTCCGCAGCCACCGAATTCACAACTCCGGTCACGCCCGGGACCTTACGTGCGATCGACTCAGCGGTGCTTATCTCCAAGCTAGAACTCACCAGACCATACAGATACACCACATGATCCAGCGTCTGCACTGAGATCGCATTTGGTTCCAAGTCCAAGCGTTGACTAAACTTCGCCAGTACATCCGAGGTAATTTTTGCGTCACCGGGACAGCCGCGGAAGCCGCATTTCTCGTACGTATTGTATGCTGCACATCCGGAAACAGCGCCGGACAGGGTAAGGACAAAAGCCAATGCACAAAGTGATCTGCGCATCCTGATGAGGGTATGACTAATTTTGATTGGCGGAAAGGGAAGCGGGCCATTCGCGAATCCGTAATTTGGCGATGGGCATACTTCGCCACGCTGCTCGGAGACCTGAAACATCGGCTGGGTGACATTACGGGACGGGTGCCTATCCTCCAGGTCGCAGTTTGCCGCTTCCGGCTCAGACCGCGGGAGACGAAATCTTCCGACCCCTTGATGTGCACCCACTATGGTTGCAAACCAAGTAGTAGACCGCGGATCTAGACCGGTTCGGGCCGGAGTCTGCTCCACATAATTGGCCTGCGAATATTGTTTTGGTGTGTCGATCAAGTCTCGATCACACCTCGATAAAAGATAGCTGATCAGGTATGCTTGGCACTCAAGACGTGCCGCACCCGGCACGCCGGTGCCGCAAGGGGCGCTGCGACTGGGTATAGACCAGCCAGGCTTTCGGTACCGTGGCTTTAGGGCCAACGGCGCTCACAACACTTAACTTAGGAGTTGGAGTTGCCATGAACGCCGTTACCAATACTGCTGCTGTTACAAGCGATTTCTACGTCGCCGACCCGTCGCTTGCGGACTGGGGTCGCAAAGAAATACTCATTGCCGAAACCGAGATGCCGGGCCTCATGGCAATTCGCGACGAATACGCACCGCTGCAGCCCCTACGCGGTGCACGGATAGCCGGTTCGCTGCACATGACCATACAGACCGCGGTACTTATCGAAACCCTGTTGGCGCTGGGTGCCGAAGTGCGCTGGGCGTCGTGTAACGTATTCTCTACGCAGGACCACGCAGCCGCCGCGATCGCCGCGCGAGGAACATCGGTGTTTGCCTACAAGGGCGAAACGCTGAATGAGTACTGGAACTACACCCATCGCATCTTCGAATGGCCCATGGGCCAGCACGCCAACATGATTCTCGATGACGGCGCGGATGCGACCTCGCTGATGCACTTGGGCGCGCGCGCCGAGCGCGATCCGACCTTACTCGAACTCCCGAGGAGCGAAGAGGAAGCGGCGCTGTTCGGAGCCATCAAGATGACTCTCAAACGTGACCCGCGCTGGTATTCGGTGCGCCTCAAGGCCGTGCGCGGCGTGTCCGAGGAAACCACCGCCGGCGTCAAACGCCTCTACCAGATGGCCAAGGCCGGTCAGTTGGCCATTCCGGCCATCAACGTCAATGATGCGGTGACGAAGAGCAAGTTCGACAACATTTATGGCTGCCGCGAGTCGCTGGTCGATGGTATAAAGCGCGCAACCGATGTCATGGTGGCGGGCAAAATTGCCGTCGTCGCTGGCTATGGCGATGTAGGCAAGGGTTCAGCGCAGGCGCTACGCGCGCTCTCAGCACAAGTTTGGGTGACCGAGATCGATCCGATTTGCGCGCTGCAGGCGGCGATGGAAGGGTATCGCGTGGTTACCATGGACTACGCAGCCGAGCATGCCGACATTTTCGTTACTGCCACCGGCAACTTTCATGTGATCACGCACGACCACATGAAGCGCATGAAGAACAACGCCATTGTTTGCAACATCGGTCATTTCGACGACGAAATTGACTGCGCCGCGCTCAAGCAATACTCGTGGGAAAACATCAAACCGCAGGTCGATCATATTATCTTCCCGGACGGCAAGCGCATCATTCTCCTGGCCGAGGGTCGGTTGGTGAATTTGGCCTGTGGTACTGGTCACCCAAGCTATGTCATGAGTTCATCGTTTGCCAATCAGATTTTGGCGCAGATCGAGCTATTTACGAATTTCGCAAAATATCCGATCGGCGTGTATGTGCTGCCTAAACGACTGGACGAAAAAGTGGCGCGTTTGCAGCTGAAGAAACTCAACGCCGAACTTACAATGCTTACCGACTATCAGGCGCGATATATCGGTGTCGAGCAGGCCGGTCCTTTTAAAGCCGATCAGTACCGCTACTGATCTCGGTTCCAAGCGAAACGTACCCTGGGTGCGTTCGGGCACGTGAAAGACACGTCATTTCGACCCCGGTGCCAACAGTGCGGAGCCTTCGTCTGCAAGCACTTTAGTCGCCTGTTGACAGATCGCCGCCTGTATCTAATACTTCACCGTATAGAAAAGTATTGGAGGCATTTATGCTGACAAGAGATTGGTCGATTGGACTAGCCTTTGGGCTGCCTCTCCTGTTTTGCACCATCAGTTTGGCTGAGAGCGAAGGCGGCAAGCCCGCCTATCCGGCCATGGCGCCCATCGCGCAATATCGTGTGGCAACCCGGTCGGACGAGATTACTTTGGCGCGAAGCGCCGCGCCGACGTCAATCTCCGGCAACGCCGACGTTCTCACGCTCGGAAGCCGCGGCTATGAAACGGCAGTAAAGGGAAAGAATGGGTTCGTCTGTGTAGTGGAGCGGTCATGGGCCAACAACTTCGACGATGCGCAATTCTGGAATCCCAAGATTCGCGCGCCGATATGCTTTAACCAGGCCGCTGCACACTCCTTCCTTCCCGAGTACCTGCAGCGAACAAGCTGGGTCCTCGCAAATGTCTCAAAGTCCGTAATGCTAGCTCGCACCAAAGCCGCGCTTGCCGCAAATACCTTGTCGTCGCCGGAGCCCGGCGCGATGTGCTACATGATGTCAAAGCAGGGATACTTGTCCGATGCCGACGGCCACTGGCATCCGCATGTCATGTTCTACCTTGCCCACACCGACAGCGCTGCCTGGGGCGCAAACCTTGAGGACTCCCCAATATTTGCAGCGCAGGGCAATCCGGAGCCCGTGACGACATTCATGGTTCCGGTGACAAAATGGTCGGACGGAACACCGGCAGTCACGGAAATGCACTGAAGGTGCCGCTGGATCGCGTTGCAACGAGGCCCCTCGCCGCCACAAGTTGCGGAAGCATGAGAAGTATCACCCGGCAAATGCCGGGAGTGTCGACAAGAATGTCCAAGTACTAGAGCCTAATCATGCAGATGCGCCTCGGGCGAAATGCGCTTCCAGCTTGTCGAGCGCACCCGCCCAGCCTCCTTCGTGGCTGCGGCGCGTCTCCTCGTCGCGCAGAAGCGAATGAGTGAAGGTGAGTTCGGTGCCCTCTGGAACGGCCCTGAGCATGATCTCGATTCGCGATTCGCCCGGGTCCTCCTGGCCGCCTTTCCAGCGCCAGCTCATGACGATTCGCTCCGGTCGCATGATTTCGAGAAACTCGCCGCTACTTTCGTGCTCGGTACTGTCGAGTTTGCGGAAACGCACTCGATAGCGGCCGCCGACGCGCGGGTCGGATTCCGCCAAGAGCACGGGCCCCGCGTCTGGACCCCACCAGTGCGCGATGCCTTCGGCCGTGGTGACCGCGTCGAAGACGACCTGTGGCCGCGCCTTGATGCGACGTACGAGCGTGACGCTTGTCATCGCCCCCTCCGCCGCGCTTCGGTCTCCTTACTCTCGGCGTAGGTTGCCAGTCGGTCGAGGCTTCCCGACCAGAAGTGCTCGTACCGCCGTAGCCATTCCATTGCCTCGCGCATCGGTTGGGGGCGAAGCCGCACCGTCACTGTGCGGCCGGATTTCGAGCGGGTCACGAGACCCGCATCATCAAGCACGTTGAGATGCTTCATCACGGCCGGTAGCTTGATCGCAAAGGGTGCCGCGAGTTCACTGATTGACGCGCCATCCTTGCGTTCGAGCTGTGCGAGAATCGCGCGTCGCGTCGGATCGACGAGCGCCCCAAATGTGCGGTCCAATCGTCCTTTATAGTTCACCATATGGGAAAGTATTGGTCAGCACGGCCGGACTGTCAACCACCAGTTATTTTGTCGAACTGACGACGTCTTGAGGAGTTCGCTTTGGCGCGGTTTAGGGCCTGTCGGCCCCCAGGTCGTCCGAATGCGCGGCCTTCAGGCGAGACCATCAGGCGAAAAATGGCGGTTGCCATCTCGCTGGCCTGCGACGAAGCCCTGACTGCCTACGCTCGCACATAAGCCCACGCTCGCAATCCCGACGTCAGCGTCACTCGCACACGCGTGTACTCCGAGACTTCATATCGATCCGCGGCGGCGAGCTCGTCAGGTGTAATCTTAAAAACGGTCCCGCGCACCTCATCAGCGGGATTCTCGCTGCGCTCGGCAATCGTATGGTGTGTCTTACCGCTCGTAGCCACCACCCTCACATCGCGAATGGCGATCAGCGATGTCGAGTACCCCGGCAACGAGTCCGAAGCTCCCGTCAGCTCTCGCCCGAAATTTGCCAGCTGCACCGCTCTATCTTGCAGAGTGCCGTAAGAAAAGATCAGCTCGGTAGTGTTTAGTGACTTGTCCAAGGAGTTCTCCTGCGGCCGCGGTGCCCGACCCTTTAAGACCTTGTGTCGCATGAGCGCTACGGCGGCAATCGTCTCATGCTCTCCAGAGCGTTATGCGCTCGGTGGTTAACTCAAGGTAACCTGTACATTCAATAACTCGCCAAGGGCACTCGTTGCATTTATCACCACGAAGCACAATCGAGCATAACTGATTCCGGCAAGGCTCCCCGAAGGCAGCAATGCTGTCGTATGCGACGCCCACTCACTAGCAGTTCGCGCGCTCGGGCACGTTCCGACAAGGGGCTCTCCAGGACAGCCGGAGCCCGGTAGCGAGAATGATGTCGGCGGCTGTCGTAAAATTCCGAAGGGGCTGCTGCCCGTTATGCTGGGGTCGAGATCTGCTTGCAAAAACCGGCGAGGACGAGACACGCCGACGGAAGTAATATTTGTATATGTGAGGAAGGCGTCATGAAATCGAAGAAGATTGTTTCGCAAGAGGAATGGCTCACCGCACGGAGGACGATGCTCGAGAAGGAAAAGGCTTACATGCGCGAAGGGGACCGGCTCGCCGCCGAGCGACGAGAGCTTCCCTGCCTGAAGATCGAGAAGAGCTATACGTTCGAAACCGAGCAGGGCCGCAAGACGCTCGCAGACCTGTTCAACGGCCGCGGCCAGCTCATCGTCCATCATCTGATGTACGGCCCGGATTGGAATGCCGCCTGTCCCGGTTGCTCCTTTCAGGCCGAGCACATCGACGGGCCGGCTCAGCACCTCCCCCACCACAACGTGTCAATAGTGGCTGTGTCCCGCGCGCCGCTCGCCAAGATTCTCACGTACAAGTCGCGCATGGGCTGGCGCTTTGAATGGGTGTCATCATTCGGTAGCGATTTTAACTATGACTTTCACGTCTCGTTCACGAAGCAGCAGATTGAACAGAGCCGGATCGATTACAACTTCGGAACGATCACGACCGACGGTCGATACCTAAGCGAGGAGCTTCCAGGTCTGAGCGTCTTCTTGATTGACGACGACGGCAACGTCCTACTTACATACTCCACGTATGCCCGCGGGCTCGACATGCTGCTAGGCACGCATCATTACCTAGACCTGACACCGGAGGGCCGCTGCGTTGCAGGGTATCCCGAGTGGCCACGCCGTCACGACGAATACGCGGCTTCATCGCCGAGGTGACGGAAGTCGCCGATGGGCACTCAACTAGCGAATGACCAGAGCGAACAGTGACCGTAACAGCGGCATCAACTGTTCCCCACCCAACATACCGAGAAGGCCCAGAAGCGCTATCGTGGGCGGCGCCGGTGACCTGACGCCGGCGGCGCCGTAAAACATGCCGACCAATACACCCATCAGCAAGGAGACAAAGTAAGATTTCATGATTCTGTCCGTCATTTGAAAAACAATAGATGATTTAGCACGCAATTAGATATTGACAACGACTCGCCCGTTCGCACCCGAAGCTACCGCCTGATAGGCCTGCCTTGCCGCCTCGAGAGGAAATCGCTGCGCGATTAACGGCGGCTGATACACACCCTTGCTGAATTTGAGTTCCAGACATTCCATGATTGGCGCCGACTCAACGACGCCGAGTTTTGCGCTGTCGACACCGAAGAGCTGTGTTTCGTTATGGTAGAAGTCGATCAGGTCGAACTCGACTCGCCGCTTGCCGACCGCACTGATCTCGACGACACGTCCGCGATGTTTCGCCATGCGAAGCGCCTGCTCGAAGGCGATGCCGCCCACTGTGTCATAGACCAAATCCGCCCCGCCCTGCGTCAGCTCCCTGACTCGCTCGGCCAGCGAATCGTCAAAGATCAACCAATCGTCAATTAGTCGCGACGCGGGTGATGATGCGGCGGGGGGGATACGATCAACTCCGATGACACGGCAGCCACGCGCTTTTGCAATCTGCACAACGGCGCCGCCTACTCCGCCGCCTACGCCGATGACGACGACCGTCTCGCCCTCGACCAATTTGGCATAGTTCATCGTTCCTAGCCATGCAACGACAAAATTCACTCCGACTGCCGACGCCTGTTCATGGCTTAAAGAATCGGGCTTACGCGCCAGCGCCGCCGCTGGGATACTCAGAAACTCCGCTAGGCTGCCGTCACGCGTAAATCCGATGTCGCCCCCGGTTCCCCAGACCTCGACACCCAACCAGGTCGACGGACCCTCTACTACCACCCCGCTAAAGTCCCGGCCTGGGATGCGCGGCAGAGTGGTCTTTTCGAACGATCCGGCCACATTCTTCACGTCGCTCGGATTGACGGACGAGCTGCGTACCTGAACGATCGCGCTGCTTTCGGCGCACGTTGGCTTGGGTAGCTCGACGAGCTCCAAAACATCGGGTGGGCCAAACGATTTGAACTGAATCGCTTTCATGCGCTTCTCCTTCAAAGGGTATTGCTATGGCATATAAAGTTACTCAAGGATGCCCCGACGAACAATGAGCGCTCACGGACCCGATATTTACACTTCTGCAAAAGATAACGGCTGCCGAGTCGTGAGCAATAGCTCAGTCGCTTGGCACGACTAAGTCGCACGCTGGTGAAGTTGCAATGGCCCGCGGAACTGAGGTGATCGCTGTTCGCTCCTGGGATGAATCCTGCGTAACCGGGTCCCGACCCCCGAAGACGCACCCGATCGAATTCGGACTTTCCGCGAGGGTGGTCTGCGGAGTGACGAACGTCATCCCACGGCCCCGAAGAATTTGTAGTGGTGGGCACGAATCCGGGACTCGTCTTGTCGCTGACGGGTGCAACGACCGTGCCGGGATGATGAACCATTCCGGCTGGTACCTGCGCGTGCTCCGGAGATGGAGCATCAAAGCCCTCGCATAGCTCCGAAGCCTTGCATTATTATTTCGTTATCATTCCATGATTTTTGCATCATGGCATTCGCGCGCACGCGTACACGCAGCCTAAATGACTTGCCAACGACTATTAACTCGGTTACTTTATGGCGCAAAGCCTATAGATACCACACAACGCAAT
>Ga0302325_10007187_pt1 | contig 24779 bp, 19 predicted proteins | sample Palsa_T0_2_FD_201948 | JGI IMG/M metagenome (GOLD analysis project Ga0302325, IMG submission 201948) | Peat permafrost microbial communities from Stordalen Mire near Abisko, Sweden - Palsa_T0_2 | ecosystem: Environmental > Terrestrial > Soil > Palsa > Peat permafrost | place: Sweden: Abisko... | reverse complement strand
ACGCGCTCCGAGAACGAACCCCGCGCAAACCTCGCAGGAGATCCGCGAGCGGGTGATCGAGCTCCGTCAGCGGCTGACCGCTGACGGGCTGGATGCCGGGCCGGTCACGATCGGCTGGCACCTCGAACAGGAGGGCCACACGCCGCCGGCGCCGGCGACGATCAGCCGGATCCTGACGCACGCGGGGCTCATCGTCGCGCAGCCGCGCAAGCGCCCCCGTTCGTCCTACACGCGGTTTGAGATGGCGCAGCCCAACGAGATGTGGCAGTCGGACTTCATCCACTGCCAGCTGGCCGACGGGACCGATGTGGAGGTCCTGAACTGGCTTGATGATCACTCCCGATACCTGCTCTCCTGCACCGCCCATCAGCCGGTGACGGGCGATGACGTGGTCGCCACCTTCCTGGCCGTGATCGACGATCACGGCCCTCCACAGAGCACGCTGACCGACAACGGGCGGGTCTACACCGCCCGGTTCGGCGGCGGCCGCAACGCCTTTGAATACCTCCTCCCGATCCTCGGTATCCGCCAGAAGAACGGCTCGCCGGGACACCCCCAGACCCAGGGCAAGACCGAACGGTTTCACCAGACCCTGCAGCGCTGGCTCAGAGCCAGGCCGCCCGCCCGCACCATCACCGAGCTCCAACGACAGCTCGACGAGTTCCGCCACCATTACAACGAGCGCCGCCCTCACCGCGCGCTGCATCGCAGAACCCCCGGCGACGCCTACCGCGCCACCCCTAAAGCCACACCGGCCACCAACCGACACGCCCCCGGCCACTACCGGCTGCGCTATGACCGGCTCGACAGCACCGGCAAGATGAGCCTGCGCCGAGCCGGACGCATGCACCACCTCGGCGTCGGCCGCGCGCACGCCGGCAAACGCGTCCTCGCGTTCGCCGACGACCACCACATCACCGTCGCTGAACTCACCACCGGCGAGGTCCTCTCAACCCACCAGATCGACCCCACCCGCGCCTACTGGCGCAACCAAAACCGACAGCCCGGCCGCTGGCCTGCACCCCAAAACTGAGACCCATGTCCCGAGACATGTGAGACCCATGTCCCGAGACATCACAGGTGGAGCTAGGGGGACTCGAACCCCCGACCTCCTGGGTGCGATCCAGGCGCTCTCCCAACTGAGCTATAGCCCCGAGTGGCGGCCGTGGCCGCCGGGCCGAGCCAGTTTAGGCGATCGGTGACGGCGATCGTGCATCGGAGCGCTGCCGTTCGTGGCATCGTCAGGCCGTCCGACCTTCCCGCACGGTGGAATAACGTCCGGTCTGACTCCGACGCTATCGTGTGCCTCTGGGGAGTACGGTTTAATCATGGGTCTTCTTGACGACGCAATCCGAGATCACCTGGATCTGAAGCGGCGCCGTGGTGCCGATCCGGCCGAGCTGGAGCGAGCCGAACGCGAGGCTCTGGGCCCGGTTCGACGCAAGGGCGATGTCGCCACTGCGAACTATCCCGATGACGCCGACGAGGCGTTCGAGCCCGAGGCGGACGACGCCCTTGCCGGATCGAGTCCGATCGCCTACGACCAGGCCGAGGAACACGATTGGGATCCCCGCGACGAGGGGCTCGCCGTCCACGACGCCGAGCCCGAACTCGCACCCGAGCCGCCGCGTCGCTCACGTCGTTCGGTGGCCGACGACGGTGCCGATCACGATCAGCCACGGGGACTTGCAGCTCGCTTCGGTCTCCGGGGACGGCGGTCCGAGGAGGACGAGCTCGAGTCCGACGCGCCGTCGCTATCCGACGATGAGGCCACCCGGGTACACCGCCCGAGCGCTGTCGGTGACGATCCGGCCGCGTCGCCGATCGACGGCGACACCGCCGAGCATGACGTCACTGGCGGCGCCCACGACGAAGGTGACGAGGACGAGGACGTGCTCGAGGAGACTCCTGAGTTCCTCCAGGACACGCCGGAACACGACCGGCTGTGGTTCGAGCAGCGCCCTCCGCGCGATTTCGACTTCGACGGCTGAAGGCGAGCCGCTCCGGCCACGCCGGTGGGTCGGCGCGGGGTTCCCTCGGGTCGACCCAGCGCCCGGGCGGAGGCTCGCGGCCACGCCGGGACGATCACCACTGCGCGACGCTCCGCGCGCTGACCGCTGAATCCCCTCAAACGCAGGTGCTTTTCGCACCATTGACGATCTCAAGATCGTCGGCTATACCAAGTGCAGTGTTCTTGTTGAGATTGCTGGAAGGGGACTGAATTTGTTCTTCCGCCAGGTTCTGTATCGCGATCTGGGTTGCGCGTCCTACATCATCGGCGACGCCGGTGAGGCAGTGGTCATCGATCCACGCTGGTCGATCGACGTGTACCTGGAGACGGCGGCGACCGAGCGACTCCAGATCACCCATGTGATCGACACCCACGAGCACGCCGACCACGTCTCAGGCCGGCCCGCGCTCGTGCACGCGACCGGTGCTCAGCAGCACCGTCCCGCGATCGCCGACGAACACGCGTCCAACCTGATCCGGGCCGGGGACGAGATCGAGGTCGGCTCGCTGGTGATCCGCGCGATCGCGACGCCGGGCCACCGCCCCGAGCACCTGAGCTTCGTCGTGGCTGACCGTTCGCGCGGCGACGACCCCTGGCTGCTGATCACCGGCGACACCTTGCTGGTCGGCGACGTCGCCCGCCCGGATCTCGCGTACGAGCCCGCCGAGGGCGCTGAGGCGCTTCACGCGACCTTGCGCGAACTGCTCGACCTCGGCGATCACGTCGAGATCTGGCCGGCGCACGTCGGCGGATCGCTGTGCGGCGGCGCGGGCCTCAGCATGAAGACGAGCTCGACGATCGGCTACGAACGGCTCCACAACCCGCTGCTGTCGATGGACGGCCCCGGCTTCGTCGACGGCGTTACCGCCAGCCTGCCCTGTCGCCCGCCCAACATCGATCGGATCGTCGGCCTGAACCGCGGCTCCGGCACTCGCCTTCCAGCCGCGCCCGTGACCCTCGAGCTCGCCTCACTCGCCGAGCTGTTCGCGGGCGGCGTGACCGTGCTCGACAGTCGGTCGCCGGCCGAGTTCGACGCCGGCCACCTGCCCGGATCGATCAACCTGCCGGTCGCCTCGGCTGGCTTCGGCACCCGCGCAGGCTGGGCGCTCGATCCGAACGAGTCGCTCGTGATCGTCGCCGCCGATGCCGCAGAGATCGACGCGACCACCAGCCGTCTGCAGGCCGTCGGCTTCTGGAGCCTGTCCGGCGCCAGCGTGGCCGATCCGGGTGCGTGGGCGCAGGTCGGGCTCACGGTCGCCGAATCCGATGCCTGGGACCTCGACCGCCTGGCCGTCGGCCTACTCGACGACGCCGTCGAGCTCGTCGACGTGCGCGAGCAGAGCGAATGGGCCCAGGGTCACGTCCGCGGCTCCCACCACGTCCCCCTGAACCGCCTGCGCAGCGTCGGCTCCGTCCCGATAGCTGTCGACGGCCGGATCACCGCGGTCGCCTGCGCCGCAGGCGTCCGCGCCGCGTTCGCAGCCAGCCTCCTGCGCCGCGCCGGCCGCCACGACGTCGTCCGCGTCGCCGGCGGCGGCGTCCCGGACCTGCCCAGCCGCGGGATCAAGCTGGCGCACGGCGACTGACCGCCGACGCCGCGGCCGATCTGCGCCTGTCCGGGCCTCGACCGGCGGTCCTCGACCCGCCGGGCCTGCTCCGGCTCAGCGTTAGACTCGACGCCTGCGGGGCCATAGCTCAGCTGGGAGAGCGCCTGCTTTGCAAGCAGGAGGTCGCCGGTTCGATCCCGGCTGGCTCCACTCAACGAAATGCCTGCATAACGCGGCTTTCAGGGTAGAGTGCAGTACCAGCTCAAATGGGCTGGGTTCAAGTAGGGTTCAAGTAACTGCATCGATTCGGATGCAGCGAAGGCCGTTCAGACGCCAGCGCCAACCCGTGGTGCGCCGCCCGTGTCGTGCTCGCGGCACGCTGCGTACCGCTCGCTCCACGCAACGCGAGCGGACAGAGCGGGATCCGACTTGCCGCAGACGTCCGTGGCGGTCGACGGCTTCCGGAACGCCTCCTAGGCCCGTTGCCACGGCCAGGTCTCCTCGCCGCGGCGACCACCTGGCCCGCGGACCTCCCGCATCCGGATCCAGGAACGAGAAAGACCGGGTTGCAGCCCGGTCTTTCGAAACATAGGCGTCGTCAGCGCCGCACAAAAACCCTGCCCGGAAATGTACCGGGCTCTCGGACGGACAGCAAGACCGCCATGAGGATCTGCGCGCAAAAACCCCGACTGAGACTCATCGCGAACACCCGCGATTCGGGTGCTGGCGATGGCTCTTGGCCACCAACCCAGATCCTGGCGCCCGACCACCGTCCCGACCGATGGCGCGGCGCGCCGTTCTGCCAACACCTCTTCACGGCGAGGGGGTGGGTCCCGATGAGCTACCGGACGATCGCTGCCGCGCTGGAGCTCCGCGAGGTGTCGACTGGCGAGCGGCTGGCCGCGTTCTCGCTGGCCAGTTATGCCAACAGCGACCGGCAAGCGTGGCCGAATAACGAGGTCGCGGCAGCCCGCGCCGGACTGGCGCGCAGCCGTTACCTCGGAGCCCGCCGGTCGTTGGCCGAGCGCGGACTGATCCATATCGAGCACTCAGGCGCCGGCCGCGGCAAGTCCTCGCTGGTGACGCTTCTGTTCGCCGAACACAATGCCGGGCACGACGGCGAGATCAACGCCGAGCTGTTTGAAGCGGTGCTCTCCTACAGCCGCACCCGTGGCTCAGACAGACTGTTGCTCGCGGCTCTGGCCGCGCTCTCAGATCCGATCGGCCTGGTCATGGACATCGGCACCGAGGAGCTGCGTTCGGCTGCCGGTCTGAGTGATCGCAGCTACCGCCGAGCGCGCGAGCAGCTGCTCGCCGGCACCGAGGTCGAGCTCGAACAGGCAGGCGGCGGACGAGCCAGAACCAACCGCTGGCTCGTCCACGACCCACGGAACGCCGGTGTGCCGCCGATCGACCCGCCACCGCGACGGCCGCGTCGACCAACCGGTCACAACCGACCCCTGCTCGTCGGCCACCGCGGCGAGCGCGAGACCGGTAGCTCACGACGGCCCACAGAAACCCCGGTCAATCCCGGACCCTTTTCCGAGAAATCCCGGCAAGAACAGGGCCCTTTCTCCCACGACGAGCCTCAAAACCCTGGCCAATACAGGACCCTTTCACCGGAAACCCCGGCAGAAACCCCGGCAGAAACCCCGGCGCCCTACGTGCGCGCGGGAAAGGAACCCCAGAACCCGGAACCCTTAACCCCCAGCCCCCAAACCGAGGTCGCGCAACCGACCGCCACGGATGACACCGCCTTGCGGATGGGGGGTGCGGAGCAGCTGATTCAGGAGTTCTTGGAAGCGTGGGCGCCAGTGCTCGGCGTCGAGCTCGCCGACCTCTACCGAGGCGATCAGGCACGTTGGACCAAGGCCGCCCATCGGCTGCGTGTCCGGCATTCACGAGAGCGCCTGCGGGCCGCGTTTGCGCAGATGCTCGAGGACGAGATCATCGGCTCACAAGCCACAACGCTGCCGAAGTTCGAACGCGTGGTCGATCGGCTTCTCGCCCGCCGCAACGCCCTGCAGAACAAGCGACCGGCCAGCGCCCCCCGTGGCGACGCGGGCTGGTCGCAAGCCCGAGCCCGCATCGAACACGCGATCAAGCGCCACGGACGCGACCAGCGCAAGCACGCCGTCGAAGACCTGGCCGGTGTCGACCCACGGCTGGTCGCGTTCGTTGAGCGGGTCGGGTGGCCGGCGCTCTGTGAGCAGGAGATGCGCTTCGTCGAGCCGCGCTACCGAGCGATCTGGCTCGAGCTTCCGCAGACCCATCACCCGCAAGCAACCGAGGACGTGGCATGACCACAACAACCAGCCCTACAGCCACCACAATCACAGTGCCGCCGCACAACCTCGAGGCTGAACGATCGGTGCTCGGAGCCGTGCTCCTGACACCCGTCTGGCTCAACAGGATCACGCTCGATGTCGGGCTGACCGGCGAGGACTTCTACCGCCCGTGGCACGGCCAGGTGTTCACCGCGATGTGCGCGCTTGAACAGGCCGGCGAGCCGATCGATCACCTGACCGTCGCCGAGGTCATGCGCGGCCGCGGCCAGCTAGGTGATGACCTTGAGCCGACGGCGGTCGAGCAGTTGCTCAGCTGGGTCCCCACCGCTGCGCATGGCATCCAGTACGCCCAGATCGTTCGCGATCACGCGCAGCTGCGCCGGCTGTTGGCGGCCACCTACGAGATCCAGGCGATGGTCGCCGAGCGCGGCGACTCAGTTGCCGAGTTGATCGACGCCGCCGAACAACAGATCTTCAAGCTCCGCGGGGACGCCCTGAAGACGAACCGGCGACGGCTTGAGGACGCCGTTGATGAGGAGATCGACCGGTTGCAACAAGCGGCCTCGGACGGACGTGAGATCCCGGGAGTCGAGACGGGGCTTCCGCAGCTCGATCGGCTCCTTGGAGGGCTGCAGGACGGCCGGCTCTACGTGGTGGCGGCGCGCCCATCGATGGGCAAGAGCCTGTTCAGCCTTCAAGTCGCCCGCCACGTCGCCCGCTCCCGGGCGGGGTCCGTGCTGTTCGCGTCGCTCGAGATGAGCGACGCCGAGACGGCGCAGCGACACCTGGCGGCTGAGTCGGGCGTTGACCCCGACCGCATCCACCTTGGCCAAGTTGCCGGCGCGGACTGGCCGGCGCTGCTCCAAGCGGCCGCCGGGACTGTCGGGATGCCGCTGCACCTGATCGACGATGGGGACCTGTCGCTGTCAAAGCTCCGCGCCCAGGCGCGCCAGCTCGCCGTCCGCGACGATGGCCTGGGGCTGGTCGTCGTCGACTACCTGCAGCTGATGCGCGTTGAGCGGCCAACCGGCAGCCGCGTCGAGGACGTTTCTGAGTTCAGCCGCGGCCTCAAGCGCCTAGCGCGGGAACTGCGCTGCCCGGTGCTGGCGGTCTCGCAGCTTTCGCGGGCAGTCGAGCAACGGCCTGACAAGCGCCCGCTGCTGTCAGACCTGCGGGAGTCCGGTCAGATCGAAGCCGACGCGGACTGCGTGCTGATGCTCTACCGCGAGGACTACTACGACCCCGACTCCGACCGCCAAGGCGAAATGGACATCATCGTCCGCAAAAATCGCCAGGGAGCCATCGGGGAGATCACCTGCGACCGCGATGAGCACCTGCGTTTCGTAGTCCGCGACCGACACCACCGAAGCGTGGAGATGAGTCAGACGGACGCGCTGACGGTCGGTGCCGGAGACCGGGGACAGGGGCGATGAGCACATCGAGCGTTCCGGCGCCCACGGGCAGCCAGCGGCCCGCGGTCAGCGCCGCCGCGCGCGAGCTGGCCGCCCGTCTTTCATCACTGTTCGACGCGGACCAAGCAATCGCCATACGGCTGAATCACGCGCAGCGGCGTCTGACTGACGCCAACGACGGGTTGTGGTCAGGACTTCACCCTGACGCGCTGGGGCGGATCTATGACGACGCGGCGCCGGCGGGATACAGCCAGATCGCGACGCTGGCCGAACCTCAGCCGGGCATCGGCGGGGCAGCCCCTGAGCAGACGGCGCTGCTCGGCGCTCTGCAAGAGGCTCACTGGACGATCCACCGAGCATTCTCTGCCTACCAGTCGGCGTGCGAGGAACGCCGCCAGCTCGCCGCCGAGATCGGAGAGACGATTCGCGAGTTCGTCGACGCGCTAGTCGCGACCGGCTGGAGTGAGGATCAGGCTCGCAACGCCAACGTCCATGAGCTCGCCTACGGGACCGTCGGTCGGGAGACACGGCGATGAGCCATCTACTACAGATGGAACTACAGAAACAACTACAGAGTGCATTTCTGGGGTTGCTCTGTAGTAAAGGGCGCCCGCCCGCCGTCATACCGGGCAATTGCAGCTGCGACCGCTGCACAACTACCCGCCCCCCACGTAGTTCAGAAGAAGGGGTTTCGGGTAGTTGTGCAGCGGTCTAGTCATATGCCCAATATGACGGCGGGCGGGCGCCAAAAGTGCTGAGCAACTCAAGAGGGTCAGAAAGTTAATGGGGAGGCAAGAGGTGAGTGTTGGATGTCGAGTGCAGGATGGTGTCGTTGTCGGGCTGGATGGTCGGCGGAGGATCGGCAGCCGGAGTCAGTAGCGAGAGTCGAGTCGTATCGGAGGGACGCATGAGTAAGGGGCGCGCTGTCGGGCCGGGACGCAGATCAGTCGAGGGTCTGGCGTGGCTGGCGCGAGTCGGGGCGTCCCCAGCGGAGACCTGGGCGACCGCGATGGGGTGGGCGACCTCGACGACCGCCTCACATGTGCAGCGGCTCGAGCGGGCCGGTCTCCTCGATCGCTCTCCGCGGCACAAGGGCCAAGGCGGCGCTTTGCTCCACGCGACGCCGCTCGGCGTCCAGTTCGCCGGCGTCGAGGCCGCACCGCTGCGCACGCCGCCGCGCGCGGTTACCTGGCCGCACCTGGAGGCGTGCGCGCAGATGGCCGCCTACCTCACGATCCGCGGGCGCGCGATGATCGCGCCCCGCGAGTTGCTGGTTGACGAGCGATGGGTTGGTGAGCTGGAGTGGACCGAGCGCGGAGAATCGCGGGGGCGCCGACATCGCCCCGACTTGGTGGCGACCGCCGAGGGTGGGCGGTCGATGGCGATTGAGGTCGAGCTGCGGGCGAAGACACCTGAGCGGCTGCGGGCGGTCCTGGGCATGTATCTCGAGTGGCTCGGCGACGGACGAGTCGATTCGGTGCTGTACGTCGTCGGCAGCGACCGCGAACGCCGGCAGCTGCTGCGCGAGGCGCCCAAGGTCGGGCTCGAGCTCGCAGGTGGCCGGTTCGGCCTGCAGCGACTAGAGGAAGTTCAGGCGCGACTGGCGGGGGCCCACAAGTCTCGAGCCGCATAAGACGATCTTGCGTTAGATCAGATTTATGATGTACGATCGCAGATGGTGAGATCCACCCGCCCGCACGCACACCGCAGGCAGCCGACGCGATGATCCTTATCGGCGAGCACGTGATCGAAGCGGTCGCGTTAATACTCGCTCTCACGCTGGCCGGCCAGGCGGCTACTTGGCTGATGCACAAATACACCTTGCTCGGCGCCTTCAACCTCTACCCGTTGCTTGGGGGTGCGGTGGCGATCCTCAGCGGGGCGGTCGCACTTCACATGGCGACCCTCACGGTCGCTACCGTGATCGCGCTGGTGCCGATCGCCGCCATGACGGTCACCGCTGGCCGCCGACGGATGCACGCGCTCGGTGCCGGCGGCGACCTGCGCACCCACGAGCTCGAGCGCCGGTGGATCTGGCAGCCAGCTCCCGCGCGCACGCCAGGGGAGCGGCTGTACCTCGACCGCCAAGGCGAGATCGTGCACCGAAGGCCGTGGTCTGACCGAGTGCCGTACGTGTCGATGACCGAGCAGCGCGACGCCGGCCCGCGGCTACCGCTCGGTCAAGGCCAGCACGTGTTCCTGGTCGGGGCCACCGGCTCAGGCAAGACGACCACCGCGCGGCGGTTGATCGCCGCCCGTGTTCTCGCACAGCGCTCGTCGCTTGTGGTGCTTGACCAAAAAGGCGATCTGGACGATGTCGCGCAGATGCGGCGCCTCGCAGCCGCGGCAGGCGTCCCGTTTGTTCTGTTTGACGCCCAGGACCCCGCCACCGATCGCTGGCAGCCGCTCTGGGGCACACCCGGGTCGGTCACCGCCCGGGCGACCGAGGCGATCAAGGAGTCAGAGCCCTACTACTACGACGTGCTGCGCAAGCACCTCGACGTCGTCTGCAAGGTGCTGCATGCCGCCGACGTGTGGCCGCCGTCAGTCGCGTATCTGATCGATGCGTGCGAGCCCGAGAATTACAAGGCAGTGCTCGCGATATCGCGTCAGTTGGCCACCCAGCATGCCGACCTGGCCCGTCGGGCTGCGCGGCACGCCGGATGGGTGAAGTCACGCAAAGGGACTGAGGATCTCGGCGGCGGCACGCTCCGGCTCGAGGCCGCGCTCGCGCTTGCGTCGCGCCGGGTGGTCACGCCGCGGATGACGCCGGAGGGCAGCATGGTCGCCGTCAGTCTGTCCGACGCACTCAAGCACCGTGCAGTGGTGATGTGGCCTACCCACGCCGATGAGATGCCCGATGAGGCTGCGGCGCTGACCGCCGTCGCGCTGTCCGACCTCCACGCTGCCGCCGCGCAAGGCGTCGGCCCGTGGACACTGCTGCTCGACGAGTTCGGCGCGGTGATCCAACACACCTCATCGCGGGCCTTGGGGATCCTGCAACGCGGGCGCAGCCACGGTGGCCAAGCGCTCGTCGCGACCCAATCGGTCGCCGACGTCGAGGCACTCACCAACACCGCCGGGCTGCTCGACAGCCTAACCGACAACTTCGCCGCAGTTGTTGCGCACCGCCAGAGCTCGCCCGACAGCCGCGATTGGCTGTCACGGCTGATGGGCACCCGCGAGCTCTGGCAGTCCACCAACCAGACCGACGGACACTGAATCCGCCTCTCGGGGCGCGGCAGCTCCCGGCGAGTACGTGAGTTCATTGTCCCTCCCGACATGTTCGCGACGCTCGACGTCGGCGAGGCGGTGATCTACACGCCCGAAGGCCGCCAAGCCCGGCGAACGGCGATCAGACCACTCACGCTGCCCGAAGCGGCCGCCGAACGCATCGACCCTGAGGGGCCGCAACACCCGATCGAGATGGCCGTGCACCCTGAGCAAGTGATCAACCTGCCGGCGACCGTCGGCGTCAGCACGACCGAGATCGACAATGAGGGGTCCGATCAGCTGGACCTCCGAGACGACGACCAGAACCCATTCGAACAGCTCTGACCATCAGCGGAAAGCGCGAAACCGCTCTGACGCGTGAGCGTCACGTGTGGCGGTGGAACGTCCGGCTCGACACGCTCGACCGCTGGCGACGGATCGGTGACCAGCATGCCGGCCTTTTCTGGGAGTGATCACAGCCGGCGTAATTGAACTGACACCTGCACCCAGGGCCGAGCACAAAAGCGATCGTCCGTTCCCTTGGTCGCCTCGGTGCCACCCGCCGCACTGAGTGAGGCTTCAGGAGAGGCGGACTGTCCCCTGGCCGGGTGCTCGAGTCTCCTGTGGGAGGTTAGGCTGTCGACTGCAACGTCATCGACAACATTGACCGAGAACCCATGCCACACGACAAGGATCAGCCTGCCGAGAAGACTCTGTTCGACGCGGCCAACGATCTCCGCGGGAGCGTAGAGTCGGCGACGTACAAACATCTTGTGCTCGGCCTCGTGTTCCTCAAGTACGTGTCAGATGGCTTTCGGGCACGGCGGGCTCAGCTCGACGTCCTCACTCATGATCCGGAAGGCGAGTGGTACGCCGATGACGAGGAAGACCGGGTCGCGATCCTCGAGGATCGAGATGCCTACGAGGTCGAGAACGTCTTTTGGGTTCCACCTGATGCCCGCTGGGATGCGTTGCTGGCGCTTGGCTCTCAGCCCGACCTTGGCGCCAGCTCGATCAGGCGCTCGATCTCATCGAGCGCGAAAATCCAGCGCTCAAGGACGTCCTTCCAAAGGTCTACGCCGGCGCGGCGCTGTCACCGGAGACGCTCGGCAAGCTCGTCTCGACCATCGCGAAAATCGGCTTCGGGTCCGACCCAGAGAAGGCGCGCGACGTGCTTGGCCGTGTCTATGAATACTTCATCAAGGAGTTCGCTCGCTCCGAAGGCCATCGCGGCGGGGAGTTCTACACCCCTGCCAACGTCGTTCGGCTGCTCGTCGAGATGCTCCAGCCGTACAAGGGCCGGATCCTCGACCCGGCCTGCGGATCGTGCGGGATGTTCATCCAGTCCGCGAAGTTTCTCCAGGCCCGCGCCGGCACCGGTGACGAGCTGGCGATCTACGGCCAGGAGCTCAACCAGGCGACATGGCGAATAGGGCGTATGAACCTCGCTATCCACGGCCTCTCTGGCAACGTCGCGATGACGCAGGGCGGCTCGCTCCTAAACGACGCCCATCCGAGCCTCAAGGCCGACTTCGTCATCGCTAACCCGCCGTTCAACCAGAAGAAGTGGGGCGCCGGGCAGGTCGCCGATGACGCCCGGTGGAAGTGGGGACTGCCGCCGGACGGAAACGCCAACTACGCCTGGATCCAGCACTTCGCCTCCCACCTCGGCCCGAACGGTCGCGCCGGCTTCGTTCTTGCCAATGGCTCGCTCACATCGACGCAGTCAGGCGAAGACACAATCCGCCAGGCGCTGATCCGCGACGACCTTGTTGACTGCATCGTCGCTTTACCGGCTCGGCTCTTCTACACGACGGGCATTCCTGTCTGCCTGTGGTTCTTGGACCGCAATAAGGCTCGAGCTGATGAACGAGGCCGGAGAGGCGAAACGCTCGTCATCGACGCCCGCGACATGGGCCGAAAAGTCAGTAGCACCCAGATCGAGCTCAGCGACGACGAGATCACCCGTCTCGTGACCACATACCAGGCTTGGCGCGGCATGAATGGTGCGAGGGAGTACGCAGACGAGCCCGGCTTCTGCGCAAGCGCCGCGCTGGTGACGATCGAAAAGGCGGGATTCACGCTGTCACCTGGCCGGTACGTCGGCGCTCCACTGGAGGAGGAAGACACCGTCGCCTTTGAGGAGCGGATGGCGGAGCGCGTCGAGAAACTCGAGGCCGAGATGGCCCGAGAACGAGCGGCTGGCCGGAGAGGTTAGGCGTGTACTCGCCCGAGTCGGCTATGGCGGATGAATGGCCCGTGGCCTCTGTCGAAGCGCTCGAGGCGCGAGGGGTGCTCCTGGTGCAGGACGGGAATCACGGCGCGTACAGACCGCGCGCGAGCGAGATCGTCACTGACGGGATCCCGCATATTCGGGCGGCGGACATCGACGACGGCGGACAGATTCACTTCGATGGCGTGCAGCACATCGCCGAGTCGGCCTGGGCTCGCATCAAGAAAGGGCGAGCCCGCGGAGGCGATGTTCTACTGACGCACAAGGGCACCGTCGGTAGGGTTGCGACTGTCCCAGCTCGCTTCGACCGCGTGATGTGCTCACCGCAGACCACGTTCTGGCGGTCGCTCGACTCGGAGCGGTTAGACCAAGGGTTCGTCTCGGCGTTCCTTCGCTCCGAGGTACTCCAAGGGCAGCTTCGTCGCGTGATGCACGAATCGGATATGGCGCCATACGTCAGCCTGACCAACCAGCGTGGCCTGTCGGTGACATTGCCGCCTATCGCTGACCAGCGTGCGATTGCGGACGTCCTGGGTGCGCTCGACGGCAAGATCGAGAGCAATCGGAGAGTGGCCGATGCGGCGGACGCCGCTTGGCTCACGGAACTGACGCATACGCTTCGTGAGGTCTCCGAGGTTTCCGTGGCGGACCTCATTGCCGCTGGAACACTCGTCGTGAACGATGGCTACCGGGCCAAGAACTCGGAGCTGGCCGATGCGGGCATACCATTCTTACGAGCTGGCAACCTCACCGCGGCCGGTCTTGCGCTGGACAACGCCGACATGGTGCCGCCTGACGTGGTGGAGCGTGCGGGCTTCAAGGTCGCGCACGCATGGGACACCGCTTTCACGTCCAAAGGCACGGTCGGCCGGATAACGCTGGTCGGCCCGGAGCCGGAACCCTTCGTGTACTCGCCTCAGATCTGCTTCTGGCGGAGCACCACACCCGACGTGCTCTCACCGCTCGTGCTGCACGCCTGGATGCGCAGCGCGCGCTTCGTGGCTCAGGTGGATTCCGTGAAGGGCCAGACCGACATGGCGGACTACGTGAGTCTCCGGGATCAACGGGCGATGATGATCGACCTCCCGTCCGAGTCTGCCCAACGGGAGGGGCACGAGATGGCGGAGCCCATGGCGAGGATGGCATGCGGTCTCCGCCGTGAAGCCCGCGCGGTGGCTGCGATCCGGGACGCGCTTCTGCCCAAGCTCGTGTCCGGCCGGATTCGCGTCCGGTCCTCCGAGGACCTAGAGGATGTCGCGGGCGTTGCCGTGGAGGCGCATGGGGTCGAGATCCCTGGATGATGGCCACGCCAAAAGTAACTGAGGACGCGTTTGCCGAGAAGCCGGCGATCGAGTGGCTCCAGGCAGTGGGCTGGTCCCTTCGCCATGGGATCGAGATGATCCCAGCGGAAGGTTCGGAGCGAACGATCCTTGCCGACGTCGTGTTGCGCCAGACCTTCCGGGCGGCAGTCGCGAAGCTCAACCCGGCGCTGCCACTGGAGGCGGTGACGGGTGCGGTGGAGCTGGCGCTGACAGGGGCCTCGCCGGTGAGGATCCTCAACCATCAGGCCTTCCACGAGTTGTTGCTGTCGGGGGTGCCGGTGACCTGGTTGGATGGCGCGCACGGCGAGCGGTCGACACGGGCGAGGCTGATCGACTGGGACGATCCGAGTTGCAACGTTTTCGAGGTAGTCGACCAACTCACGATTGTCGAGCAGGGTCACAATCGTCGGCCGGACCTGCTCCTGTACGTCAACGGGTTGCCGCTCGGGCAGATCGAGCTGAAGAACCCTGCCGACCAAGAGGCGACGGCTGAGGCGGCGGCCAATCAGGTCAAGCACTATGCGCACACGATTCCGGGGCTATACCGATACGTTGAGGTGATCGGCGTGTCAGACCTCCTCACCGCGCGGGTGGGGACCGTATCGACGCCTGCGGAGCACTTCGCTGAATGGAAGACGATGGACCCGAAGGAGATGGCGGATCGATCTCGGTTGGAGGTGATGATCCGGCAAGTCTTCACGCCGGGCGGTCTTCTGGACCTGATCCGGAATTTCGTGTTATTCGAGACCGACGGCGCGCCTACCTGGAAGGTGATGGCGAAGTACCACCAGGTCGATGCGGTGAATCGGGCGGTGGAGACGACGTGGACGGCCATGCAGGACAAGACGAGGCGTGCCGGTGTGGTCTGGCACACACAGGGAGCCGGCAAGTCGTACTCGATGGTGTTCTTCGTGACCAAGTTGCGCCGCGATCGGCGGTTCGCCAACCCGACGATTGTGTGCATCACTGACACCAACGACCTGGATAACCAGCTCTCCGAGACCTTCGAACGCCAAGCCCACCTCGCTGCGGCCGTTGCCCGCGCCGAGCGCATCCAGCCGGCTGATGGCGATCCGCGAAAGAGCTTGTATGAGTTGCTCGATGTCCCCGCCGACGGGATTGTGTTCACGACGATCCAGAAGTTTGGTCGGACGAAGGACGAAGGACCGATCCAGGTCCTCTCGATGCGCGAGAACGTCGTGGTAATTGCCGACGAGGCACACCGGTCGCAGTACGCGCAGCTCGCACGCAATCTGATGCAGGCGCTCCCGAATGCGACCCGGATCGGATTCACGGGCACGCCGATCGAATCGCTCGACCGCTCAACCCAGGCTGCATTTGGCGACTACATCTCGGTCTACCGGATGTCCCGAGCGCAGGAGGATGGGGCGACTGTCCCGATCTACTACGAGTCGCGACAAGTTCCCGTCAATGCCGACCGGGCGGAGATCGATCAAGTCCAGACGATCCTGGATAAAGAGAGCGACGAGGCGCAAACGGAACTGAGCTCGGAGTTCGCACGGATGGACGCGATTATCGCTGCCCCGGATCGCCTCGATCGAGTCGCCGAGGATCTCGTTGCCCACTTCACGGACCGGTGCAAGACGTTTCCCGGTAAGGCGATGGTTGTCGCCTACAGCCGGCGGGCGGCTGCCGAGTACGCCAATCGACTAAAAATGGCGCTGGGGGACGAGTCGGTGGACGCCGTGATGGGAGCGACTGCCACCGACCCTCGACCGATCAGCGATTACCGCAAGACCAAGACAGTGCTCAAGCAGGTCGAGAAGGATTTCAAGAACCCCGACCACCCACTGCGGATCGTGGTCGTCAAGAACATGTGGCTGACCGGGTTCGACGCACCCGTGCTTCACACGCTCTACATCGACAAGCCGATGCGCGATCACGGCCTGCTGCAGGCGATCGCGCGAGTCAACCGTGTGTTCGAGGGGAAGCCCGGCGGTCTAGTCGTCGACTACATCGGCATCGGTGATGACCTGCGGGCGGGGCTGACCGCCTACGCCAAAGGCGACGTCGAGGACGCGGTCATCCCGCTCGAGGTTGCACAGAAGAAACTCGGCGAACAGCACGAGGTGATGCTCGATCTCCTCCACGGCATCACCTGGACCGCCGCGCATGATTCGACTCCGGGGCAGCGAGCTACGGCCTTCGCGACCGGGGCGGAGGACGCGGTCGCCCGGTTCGTGCTCGATGACGAGAAGGCCGGCCAGTACTTGGAGCATCAGGCCGAGTACGCCAAGTGGTTCCGGCTCGTCTCGCCGAACCAGCCGTCGGTCGACCAGCGGTTCGACCACGACTTCTTCGCCACCGTGGGCAAGGTGCTGCGGGCGGCACTTGCCGACGACCACGACGACGATGGCGGCGGCTCCTCCGGCGAGGCCCGACGTGCGGTCGAGCAGTTCTTCTCGGAGGGCTTGGCGGGCGGCGAGATCGTGGACGTGTTCCAGATAGCCGGTGAGGATCGCCCGGAGATCAGTGTTCTTTCGGACGAATTCCTGGACGATATCGGCATCCGCCTGACGAGTCCGGAGCTCCAGGTTGCCCTCCTGCGCAAGCTTCTGTCCGGCGAGATAAGTACGCGACTGAGGGCCAACCGGACCCAGAGCAAGCGTTTCAGCGACGAGCTCCAAGCCCTGCTTGACCGCTACCACGGTAAACAGCTCACCTCCGCTAACGTCGTGACCGAACTGGTCAAGCTCGCCAAGAAGCTCCGGGAGCAGCGCAACCGCAACGAGCAGCTCGGCCTAACCCCTCAGGAGCTGGCGTTCTACGACGTCCTGGTGGAGCAGGGCGAGGAATGGCCCGATGACCCCCGACTTAAGTCCGTCGCCGCGGAAATCGTGCGAAGCCTGACTCGCCCAGACGACCCGGCGCTCGGCGTCGACTGGACGGAACGGAGCAACCTCGAGGCCAAGGTCAGGCTCCGCATCAAAGGCATCCTGCGCGCCAACAAGAAGTTCCTACATACCAACAGCGGCGGTTTCGACGCGGTCGTGGAGCGGGTTTTTGACCAGGCTCGCACGCTCTATCAGCGCTGGCCCGAGGTCGAGGGCGACCAGCACGGCGGATGGTAGAAAGTTCGCCGGCGGGGTCGGCACTCGCACGAGGGGATTGCTCGAAGAACGATCTGCTGCGCTTGGGGTTACGCCCGACCGAGTCTTCCTCCGCCTGGACTACGAGGCGTCCGAATCCTTCCTCGCAGGCGCGTCACCTGACCTGTGCGAACGCGCCGGGTAATCGGTGGTGCAGTCGGCCACCCGTCCAGCGCGAGCAACAAATCGCACGGTTCGCTACTGGTTCCTCTACAGTACCCCCCATGAGCGACCTCCCCGATGCCCGCGAGGTCTACCCGAACGCGCCATTGAAGCTGGTCGTCTGCGAACTGCGCCTGCAGCTTGCCCCCGGCTCGGCCGCGGCAGCGGCCGAGCTGCCGCTCTACGACGAGATCGGCGACGACTACCCGCTGCAGGGCCCGCCCGACCAAGGGTTCCGCGTCGACCTATCCCCAGCCGGCCCAGTGTCCACGCCCGTGCGAGGCTTCCGATACCTGACCCGTGATAAGGCCCGGTCGGTCGCGGTCAGTAGCGAGTCGCTGATCGTTGAGACCAGCTCATATCTGCATTTCGAGCAGTTCAGCGATCAGATCGGTGACCTGATCGACGCGCTCGGCCGCCATCTCAAGGTCGTGTCGGTCGAGCGCATCGGCTTGCGGTACATCGACGAACTCCCGATCGCAGGATTGCCGGGCCAGACGGTTGAAGCGTTCTTCGCCCCGTCAGTACTGGCCTGCGGAAGCGAGATCCCCGGGCTTGGCGAGCCGGCGGAGTTCCTCAGCACCAGCAGCTACCGGCTCGGCGACGACCGCGTCGCCGTCATGAGGGCTGGGCTGGTCGACCAGCCTTTTGTCACGTCGAACGGCCCGCTACGGATCCCGCATCCGTCGACCGGCCCGTTGTTTGTCATCGACATCGACTGCTCTTGGACCGCAGTAAACACGCCGTCGTTGCCGTTTGAGCGACCCGCTATTACGGCGGTCCTCGCCGACCTGCACATCCCGGTCCGTTCGTTGTTCGAGAACACCATCACCGAGAAACTGCGTAACGACGTTCTGCGCAAGGAGGGCACGCCCACATGACCATCCAATCGTCCGTTGGCTCCAGCATCGCCCGTCCGACCCGCGACGAGACACGCACTGCGCAGGTCGAGCCGCCTGCTCTGCTCGTCGCTGGCACTGCCGAGCTGCGCCGGGATGTCGACGACCTCCACGGCCGGGCAAGGGGACTGCACCGCGATAGCCAGGAGACGCAGTTGTCGCTCCTGACCCATCAGCTCAACCTCACGGCGCCGCAGGCGCTGCTCGACGAACTCGCGGATGAGGGTGTCGCGTGGGCGCTCGTTGCTCGGATCGTCGGGGTCACGCCGGCGGCCGTCCGCAAGTGGCGGCGCGGCGAAACGGTCACTCCGACGTACAACCGGGAGCTCGCAGAGTTCGTCGCCTTCTGTCGCCTGCTGCGCGAACGCAACCCGCTCCTGGACGACGTGGATCAGTGGCTCGACACCCCGGCGGCCTCACAGGCCGACGTGACACACGCCAACTTGTACATCGACGGCCACCGCGCCGAGCTGCTGAACATCGCCAGTTCCGACACGACCGGCGACGCAATCCTTGACGAGCACGACCCTGGGTGGCGGGACCGCCGGGCGCGCGCGCGGCGCTGGAAGGTCGTACACCACGAAGACGGCACTTCATCGATCGTCGACGAGACGGAGGCCAGCTGATCGGTGCGCGTCGAGGCCCTCGTCAGCCCGAGGAACCAGGCGGAGATCATCGAGGACGACCCCGACGCGCTGTTCCTCAAATCTTTCATGACCGGAGACATCTTCACTGACGTCTCTGACCCGGACGCGCCCGACAATGATCCAGATAGAACGATCACTGTTGCGATCGTCGGTCACCCGTGTGCGATCCGCCAATCAGGCGGCAAGCTGGCCCGGCGCGTCCCGTGCTGCCTCGTCGGTGTCAACACCAACCCGATCGAGTTCGACGAGTGGCCGGAGCGCCAATTCGACCTGTTCCCGCTTGGCGACGTGTTGGGGACCGGCGAGCACCAAGCGGTCCGTCTCGCCGAGTTCAGGCCGGTCCGCGACAATCAGTTGCTCCGCTCCCGCCGGATCGCCGCCCTGACACCACGCGGCATCTACCTGTTCCAGCAGCGCTTCGCGCATTCGCTCACCCGGGTTGGATTCCAGCTGAAGGCTTTCGAGGACGGCTCCAAGCACATCGTCGAAGAGGCCGAGCTCGAGGTCGAGTGGGTTGAGGAGTTCGCCGCCGACGAGCGCGACGACAAGGTGATCGGGAAGCACGTGAAGACCTTCCACTCCTTCCTCGACCAAGAGGTTGAAGGACAGCCGCGTCGCGCCATGCTCAAGCGCGAAGGTGGCCAGAGCGCTCTCCGCAAACAGCTACGGGCTGAAATCAAGCGCCTGGGATCCGAGGCCAGGTGAGGCAACGCAGGCGCGTCCGGGAATCTATCCCGCGCTCGACCGGAACATCCCGCGCGCGACGCCGAGGCCGTTTGACGGCTGGTGGTTCGAGTGGCTCGCGACCCTCCTGTCGCAGCCTCGACAGAAAGTCGAATGAAACAGGTTCATCTCGGCGCGATGGAGCGCTGAACGGACAGCGGTTAGGATCACACCGTCCGTGGGAGGTAGCAGTCGAAAGATCGAGGTGGTCGGGGTTTACCGGTTTCCAGCTCCTCTTGGTCTAACCCAGGGATGCCTCGGCAAGACGCTGAAGATCGCGATCGGAGGCAACGACGGGCGCGCGACGATGCCGATCTTGACTTGGACGGACGAGACACCGCTACTCGCTCTGCCCTCAGTCGAAGATCAGTGGATGCCAGCACTCTTGGGCCAGCTCGAGAAGCCCCCACGGCCATCACCCCTCTCGACCGCGTTCGGCCGGGTCACCGGCTGGACCCCGAGCACGCGCCAGGCGCACGAGATTCGCGTAACCGCGTGCGTTGTCTGGTTCGCCCTTCGGCCGAGCGCAATCGCCGTCCCGCAGGAGTACTTGGGCGGTACCTCCTACAAGGCCAAGATTCCCGATGAGATCCGTGCCGGGATCGACCCATGGTTCGACCGTCTTCGAACATGGCTCGAGGTCGCGGTTGATCAGGACACGGAGCCTGGAGACCTGGGTCCGCGCTCAGCACACAGCGGCGGGTTGTCGTTGTGCGCTCGCATCGACGGGAGCGTTGCGGATCTCGCGTCTTGGGGAGGAATGACTGCGTTCCACGACCGGTTTGAGCCGCTGAATCTGCGCAGACTCCGACTTGCCATACGTGAAGCGAACGACGAGCGCCTGCCGGAATCTGCGCACCTTCTCCTGCGCGACGCCCGCGCAGCCTCTCGGCGCCAGAACACCCGGCTCGCGGTCATCGACGCCGGCACAGCAGTCGAACTGGTTCTCTCGCCGTACAACCAGACCGGCACCGAGCACACGCTGGGCTGGTACGTGAATAGCTCCGCCATCCGAGCAGCCGCACAGTTGCCAGCAGAGATGGACCAGACCTGGGTCAAGCTCAGAAATGACGTGATCCACCGTAATTGCCGTCCAACTCGCAAGGAAGCGCAGTGGTACTTAGGCCTCGCGACACGCGTCGTTTGCCAGCTCAGTCCGCTCAGGGTCTAGGCCTGATCGGCACGCCGGAACCCTTCCGTACCATGGCCTGATGCCAAAACGCACCCGACAACACGTCGTCGGAGATCGCGCCTCTCACGCGGTGCAAGAGATCATCGTGCGTGCTGAGTTTGCTGTCGAGACCGTTCAGAACGACTACGGCGAAGACCTTCTTGTGCAGACAAGCCATGCCGATGAGATTGACGCAAGCCGGCTGTGGTTTCAGGTCAAGGGAACGGAGCACATCGCGCGGCACCGTCGACACAGCGGCGAGCTGGCCTACTCGGTTCCTTATGCACACGCGATCAAGTGGGCGCGGAGCAGCGATCCCGTCGTGGTGGTCCTTTGGGACGTGCCGGGAGAAACCGGCTACTTCGCACGACCTGTCGAGCAGGTCGACGAGTGGAACTATCTGCAAACCCATAGAAAGACAACTACTCTGCTGTTCAGTCCCTCAGATCGGTTGGACGTGGATGCCGTCCGGAAACTGGCATGGGCATCGCGCTTGAAGAGATACGAGCTACTCATTCTCGCCGCCCGCGAGTCGGAGCACAGCCGACACCTCAGTGGCTCCGATCGCCGCAGTCTCAGCCCGATTCTCGCGCTGGATCTATTAGAACTGCTCGGGTTTGTAGAAATCCAGGGATCTCCGCCGAGCGCTTACCGCGTCAACCCCATCGTGCGCAAGGCCTTCCTCGCTCACTTACAGCGCTCAACCGAGCTTGGTGATCGCGAGCGACTCTACGACGCTACGTATTCCACGGTGCTGGAAGTCGTCGCCAACGTAACCGACGAGGCGCCACTGCCGATTGTCGTCGTCCGCGTGCTGGGCGAGGCTTTGATCGGGGCGCTCGACCTGAAACAGTTCATGGGCAGCGGCTGAGGCAAGCGGCGGCCGGGGTTGAGAATCGCAGCACTTTCGGCCTCAACGATAACGCGAGCTACCCGGTCGCCGGACTGTTCCTGACTGACGCCTGCTCTCCAGACTTACGGCTGTTGTCGCTTAAACGAGGGATATTGCGACACGGCGTGCGCGACAACACGGCCTCAGCGAACCCTGGCCGCCGAACGTCGCAAAACCCTGTCGCACAACTGGGAGACCGTCGCCTGTAGCTGTCCGAGACTTATGCGACGCTCGGCTCATGGGCAAGTCAGTTCAGACACGTGATGCCTTGCTGATCGGCTACGCGCGCGTCTCGACCGACCTGCAGAACCTCGATTTACAGCTCGACGCGCTCGCCGACGCAGGCAGCGAGCGCGTTTACCGCGACACCGGGTCGGGGTCGCTCAAGCATCGCCCCGAGCTCAGCGCGTGCCTTGACTACCTGCGCGCTGGCGACACGCTCGTGGTCTGGCGACTTGACCGCCTAGGACGCGGGCTCAAGCACCTGATCGAGTTGGTCGAGCAGCTCCAGGAGCGTACGATCGGATTGAGATCCCTGACCGAGCAGATCGACACGACGAGTCCCGCCGGGCGCCTCCAATTTCATCTCTTCGGCGCTCTCGCCGAGTTCGAACGCGAGATCATCCGCGAGCGCACCCGCGCCGGTCTGGCAGCCGCCCGGGCACGCGGCCGCACCGGAGGTCGACCTCTCGCGCTGACCCCGGAGAAAATCGCGGCTGCCGAAGCGATGCGCGGCGGCGGACAGCCGATCGCGCAGATCGCCCGAGTGCTCGGGGTGCACCGAGCCACGCTCTACCGCCACCTCGAGCAGGAGCCACAGACGTGAGCGGTGTGCCGTTTTCGGCGTAACGAGTCGATGTTGGCTCCCGGGTGTTCGGCCTCGAGCCCTGACTGCCGGACTCTGCGGCGAGCAGAAGTCTCAGCCAGACTGCCCAGACACCGACGATGAGCAGGTGCGGCGCTCGTCGACCGTCGGCTCCTGCTTTGCCGGGGCAACGTCCGATCCGGATGTCAGCGTCGTTTCTCAGATGTGATGTCCCGTTCGACGGTCGTCCACCGGGACAACGGCCGGAGGACGGCGAGCAATCCGGACGCTGCCCCTATGGCGCGATGCGGCAGTCTCGAGTGACAGGATCCGAGGGGTAGCACAATCGCTGTCACAAATCAGGCGATCATCGCAAGGAAACAGTGTGAGCAGATCGCGGCGACGAACGGACCCAGAACTGGCGAGCGCGGTGGTGTCTGATCCGCGGGCGTTCGGCGAGCTGTATCGCGAGCACGAGCAGGCGGTCGTCGGCTATTTCCTGCACTGGACACGATCCGCCGAACTCGCGGCCGATCTCACAGCCGAGACGTTCGCCCCCGCGTTGGACTCGATCGAGACGTTCTGCCCTGACCGCGGTGAGCTGCGCGGCTGGATCTTCGGGATCGCCCGCCACGTTCTCGCGCGCAGCCTCGACCGCGGTCGTATCGAAGACGAGGCACGCCGCCGGCTTGGGATGAACCCGATCGCACTCGACGACGAGATGCTCGAGCGCATCGAAGCAGTCGCGTCGCTTGACGGCGGCGCACTTGAGTTCTTGAGCGAGCTGCCACCACCGATTCGAGACGCCGTCCGCGGACGAGTCATCGAAGAGCGCGGGTACCGGGAACTGGCGCAGTCGCTGAAGTGCTCGCAGAGCGTGGTGCGTCAGAGAGTTCACCGGGGCCTTGCCCGCCTGCGCGACCGCCTGGAGGTCAATCCATGACGCTGATCCCGCCCCTTGAGCGTGAGCTCGTCGACGCAGCCAAGCGGAACGCTGACGGCCAACAGCGACCCAGATCAGGTCGATTGCAAACGGTCGCTCGAACAATCCCCGCGCTGGCGGCGGTTCTCGTTGTCATCATCGTCGCCGGCGGAGCCGTGGTGATCCTCGGTGCGCACAAAGATGGACCTGCCGGTCAGGTACAGCGGACGCATGAGGGTCACAGCGGACTCTCGCGCAGCCACCGTGCTCATCAGCGTCCTTACGCTGCGACGGCGGTGCACGTCGAGGTCGTACACGCCGACCGGTACTGCACGTCCAGGCACGGTGATCTGATCGAGCGGTGCCCGTCGAACCCACATGGTTTGGTGCGGTTGGGCGGCGCTCACAGCCAGTGGCTGGTGCTCTTCACGATCACCGCCCCGATCTCCGTGGACAATCCCGACTACTACTACCACACCGCCGACGCCCCGCCCGGCTGTCCCAACGCCAGCCAGTTCGGCGAATACGACGAGCCCGTTCACAGGGGCCAGTCGGTCACCCAATACGCTGCCTTTGCCAAGGGATGCCCGGGTCTAGGACACGGGACGATCAGCATCGTCGCTCCCCGCCATGGTGAGGACTGGCCAGGCGCCGGCACCAGTCGGCACGTCGCAAGTTTTCGCTTCACCATTCCCCCAAACCCATAGTCCGCACCAACCGAAACCCCCCAGCAATCACCGCATGCTCCCGCTCTCAAGGGCAGGTGAGTTCGGAAGCGAGATGCGGACCTCACACCTGGGTCGGTACCGAACCGATGCCCTCGCACGGGAGAGCCGATGCTGAGCTGGGGCGCGAGGCGTGGCGCTTCTGGTTGCACGAAATCTCAGGAATCCTCAGTCGGTGGTCCCGCGCTCGGAACGGGCCCAGAAGGGTGCCCGTTAGACGCTCGCTCACCGGACAGTCGGGGCGGTCCCGGCCACGCCCGCGAGAGTGCTTCCTACGGCGAGGCGTACAGGGCGGATATGCCAGCCACGATCAGCGTCCGCGCGTTGTCGCGGGACGCATCAGACCGCCGTGTCGTCCTCGGTCTCGCGCAGCCAGCGTGCTGCCTCGGCGGCCTGGGCGTCGTCGACGACGATCTTCTTCCCGGCCGCGTAGTACTTGTCGATCTCCGTGAACAGCTCCTCGACGAGTTGCTCGATGGGGACCGTCCTCAGCGGCTGACCCCTGGCGTAGATCATGCCGGTGTCCTTGGCTCCGGTGATTCCGAAGTCGGCGTGACGCGCCTCGCCGACCCCCTTGCGCACAGAACCCAACACCGATACCTCGATCAGGCCGTCGTAGGGTTCAAGGCGCTTATCGACCTCGGACACGACGGTGTCCATGTCGAAGGGCCGAGGCTCACGATCCATCACCGTCCAG
>Ga0302325_10007185_pt1 | contig 24785 bp, 18 predicted proteins | sample Palsa_T0_2_FD_201948 | JGI IMG/M metagenome (GOLD analysis project Ga0302325, IMG submission 201948) | Peat permafrost microbial communities from Stordalen Mire near Abisko, Sweden - Palsa_T0_2 | ecosystem: Environmental > Terrestrial > Soil > Palsa > Peat permafrost | place: Sweden: Abisko... | reverse complement strand
AGGTTCTGTAATTCCTGGTAGTAATACAGGGGAGTCGGCCGCTCTTCGTCGAACCGCAGCCTCTTTAGAAAATCGATCTCTTCCTCAAGGGCCCCGCCGCTAAGGAGAGGGTCCCGAAGAAACTGTTTGAAGCCCGGTTCCTCTTCATAGGCCCCCCCGATTTCCCGTTCGACAAACTCAAATCTCCTGCGGTGTGCGGGGGCCAGTCTTCGATTCAGCACGATTTCCACGGCAAAGGTCGTCAGGTCGATGTCCCAGGATTCGATCAGGGGATCCAGGAAGGAATCGCAGTTCTCCACGGATACAGTGAAAACGTCGGAGTCCAGAAACTCCAGGACGATAACGCGCATCTGTTCATAGCTTTTGCCGATCAGTTGCGACACCTGGCGGACCCAATTCTCGTTTTCCAATTCTTTCCTGGCGATTTCCTTGGCGACATCTAAAAGTTTCTGGGTGACCAGCCGCTCCAGTTCGCCGAAGGGCTGCTTCTCAAAAATCGCGCGTATTTCCGAATGCCTGTCCGGCGCGCATTTGCGCAGAACCAGTTCCCGGACTTCCTTCAACAGGGGCGCAGGCGGCTCCCCGAAGTGGCGTTTTAATTCTTCCTTGCGCTGGTCGTCGGCCAGCTTGGAAAGCTTGCCGCTGGGAAGCTTCAGGAAGTCGGCCATCTTGTCGTAAATGTCCGTGCGGTCCGGTGCGGGGGGCAATTTCTTGCGCGTCAGCAGTTGGGAAATGTAGGATTCGGTAACTTCGGCGGCTGTCGCCAGGTCCCTCTGTTCCAGTCCCAATTCGGTCAGCCGCTGCTTGATGACCAGGCAAACGTCCACGGGCCCTCCCCTGCGATTAACTGAGGATAATTAACCACCAACAATGTATCAGAATAGAATTGACACATACAGTTAATTCACCTAAAATAGTTAAGTTCCGAGACCCCTCCGGCCGGATTGCAGGCTGATCGCAAAACGCTCCCTGGCCTCTGCTCGCAACAGTCTCTGAAGGAATGCCAGACCTGCCACACAAGGCGGTCTGCCGGGGATTTTTCAAATGGAAATGGAAATGAAAGCGATTCGCGGCTCGATTGCTTTGGTTGTGCTGGTTCTCGTTTCGGCCCCAATGCTTCGCGCCCAGGACGTTTCCAAATACCGGAACTTTTCGTTGGGCATGACGGTGGCCGATCTGGCCAAGCGGGTCGACGCGAATCCGGCCGATGCCGCGGTGATTTACGAGCATCCGGCGCTGATTCAGGAATTGACGTGGTGGCCGCCACAACCGTATGACTCCTCGCACCCGGCCGAGCCCGTCGAGCAGATTCGCTTCTCTTTCTACAATGGCGCGCTTTACAGGATGCTGGTGAGCTATGACGCTTCCGCCGTCGAGGGGCTGACCAACGAGGACATGATTCGGGCCGTTTCGGCCGAGTACGGGACCTTCACAAGGCCCGTGGCCGAGGTCAGTTTCCCCACCGACCCATTGTATGGAACCAGTGAAAAAGTGATCGCGCGCTGGGAAAACTCCCTGGATTCGGTGGACCTTTTTCGATCCTCGTCCTCGAACGCCTTTGGCCTTGTTCTGTTCAGCAAGCAAGCGGATGCCCAGGCGGGCGCCTCCATTGCCGATTCCTTGAAACTGGAGCAGAATGAGGCCCCGCAAAAGGAAGCCGCACGCGCGAAGAAGCAAGCCGACGATCTGGAAGCGGACCGGCAGAAGAACATCAAGACCATACACCCCTAAGTTTGGCGATCTTTACAAAGGCAATTTTAACGGAGGCTTTGAAGATGACCGTTCAACTCGCACCTCTGCACGACCGTGTTCTGGTAAGGCGACTCGAAGAGAAGGAGACCGCCAAGGGCGGCATCATCATCCCCGACACGGCTAAAGAGAAGCCGCAGGAGGGCGAAGTGATCGCCGTGGGGCCTGGCAAGATTGAAAAAGGCAAGCGCATCCCGCTGGATGTGCGCGCGGGCGACCGCATCCTGTTCGGCAAATACACCGGCAGCGACATCACCATGGAGGACCAGGAGTACCTGATCCTGCGCGAGGAAGAAATTCTGGCGAAGGTCGGCGGCATCGCCAAAGCGGCAAGCGGTAGGAAGTAGCTCCTCTGCCCATGCGCAGGGAGAAGCAATTCTTATTCACCTGGGAGGGTGGAATCCAATGGCAAAGCAAATCGTAATTGGTGAAAAATCGCGTCAAGCGATTCTGCGCGGGGTGAATATTCTTGCCGACGCCGTGAAGATCACGATGGGGCCCAAGGGCCGCAACGCCGTCATCGAAAAAAAATTCGGAGCGCCGGTCATCACTAAGGACGGCGTGACCGTGGCCAAAGAGATCGACCTGCAGGATCCGCTTGAGAATATGGGCGCGCAGATGGTGCGCGAAGTCGCCTCCAAAACTTCCGACGTGGCCGGTGATGGCACGACCACGGCCACCGTATTGGCGCAGGCCATCTTCCGCGAGGGCGTGCGCACGGTGGCCGCCGGCGGGAGCCCCACGGCACTGAAGCGCGGCATCGATCGCGCCGTGGAAACCGCCGTGGAGGAGATCAAGAAGCATTCCCACGTGGTGAAGGGCGAAATGATCGCCCAGGTGGGCACCATCAGCGCCAACACCGACCAGCAGGTCGGCAGCATTATCGCCGAAGCCATGAAGAAGGTAGGCAAGGACGGCGTCATCACCGTGGAGGAATCCCGCACCATGGAAACAACCCTCGATGTCGTCGAGGGGATGCAGTTTGACCGCGGCTACCTGTCGCCCTACTTCGTCACCGACCCGGCGCGCATGGTGTGCGTGCTGGAAGACGTCCATATCCTGATTTACGAGAAGAAAATCAGCGCGATGAAGGATCTGCTTCCGTTGCTGGAGAAGATCGTAAGCATGAAGCAGCCTCTGTTGATCATCGCCGAGGACATCGAGGGCGAAGCGCTGGCCACGCTGGTGGTGAACAAGTTGCGAGGCACGCTGCTGTGCGCCGCGGTCAAGGCTCCGGGTTTCGGCGACCGCCGCAAAGCCATGCTCGAGGATATCGCCGTACTGACCGGCGGGAAAGCCATCACCGAGGACATGGGCGTCAAGCTCGAGAACGTGAAGATCGAGGATCTGGGCCACGCCAAAAAAATATCCATCGATAAGGACAACACCACGATCGTCGAAGGTGCCAGCAAGAACAGCGAAATCGAAGGCCGCATCAAGCAGATTCGCGCGCAGGCCGAAGAGGCTACCTCCGACTATGACAAGGAAAAGCTGCAGGAGCGGTTGGCCAAGCTGGTCGGCGGCGTCGCGGTCATCAAAGTGGGAGCGGCAACCGAAACCGAGCTGAAGGAAAAGAAGGCTCGCGTCGAAGACGCCATGCACGCCACTCGCGCCGCGGTCGAGGAAGGCATCGTGTCCGGCGGTGGAGTTGCCTTGCTGCGCTGCATCCCGGCTCTCGACAAGCTCAAGGTGCATGAGGATGAGGCCGCCGGGGTCAGGATCGTCCGGCGGGCATTGGAAGAGCCCATGCGCCAGATCGCGCAAAATGCCGGTCATGAAGGCGCCGTGGTCGTGAACCGGGTGCTGGAGTCCAAGGACGATAATTTCGGCTTCAACGCGCAAACCGGAGAATTCGGGGACATGCTCAAGGCCGGAATCATCGATCCTGCGAAAGTTACGCGCCTGGCCCTGCAAAACGCCGCGTCCATCGCCGGTCTGATGCTGACCACGGAAGCTTTGATTGCCGACATCAAGGAAGAAGAAAGCCTCGCCGCGGTGGGCGCAGGCGCGGGACATGACGGCGGCATGGGCGGCATGTACTAGGGCGTACCCTGGGTTCAGGACTCGAAAACGTTCGTTGCCGGCCGTATGGTGGTAGAATGTTTGTGTCTAGCGCCTCCCGAAACGGCTTCAACGCCAGGGCGGCTCGAAACAGCGTCCAGGTCTCGTCCTCTGGGAACAGGCCGCCTGAGGTTAGTCCGCATCCGTAGATATGTAGATAAAAGGAGAAGTGAAGTATGAAAAAGCTTTTTGTTGGCAACTTGAATTTTCAGACCACGGAGACCGACTTGCGCGCGTTGTTCGAACCGTTTGGGCAGATTACGCGCGTGCACATTGCCATGGACCGCGAGACGGGCCGCCCCCGCGGCTTCGCCTTTGTGGAAGTAGCGGACGACAGTGCCGCATCCAAGGCCATGGCCGCGCTCAACGGCAAGGAAGTTGGCGGGCGCGCGCTGCGGGTGAATGAAGCGGTACCCAAGACGGATCGCGGTGGACCTCCGTCCGGTTTTGGCGGGCCTCGCGGGGGCAATGGCAATAGCCGCGAACGGTTCTCCAACGAGGATTATCGCGAGTCGGCTCGCCAGCCGCGTGAGCCCCGCTGGTAACTTTGTTCTCCGGATACCGGTAGAATCGGAGAGTTGCCTGTGCCGCCAGAGTCGCTTGGCCTCGGGCGATCCGGGGCTGCATGTCTCTGTGGAAAAATCGGTCAGCTTTACGTCGGCTCCATGCCGTTCCTCTGATGGAATCAATAGATTTATTGACTTTGACCCCCTTCCCGCCCTCCGGTATCGTTCTGCAAAGTCGATGGAGGAAGCAGAGCCGTGGGGCCGCCACGACCGATGAATAGGGTGACGTGTCTACCAAAGATAGCTATCAGGAACAATCGTCACGGACTCAACCATCGCTCGGCGAAGTGGCCGCGCACACTTCTGCCGCGGGGCCCGCGTCCAGAATGAACCTTCCAGAGAGCTTGTCTTTCGATTCGCCTGCGCTGCGAAATTATCTCCTCGATAGCGCCTATGACGAGATGTTCTCCGCCGACCACGTGGTGCGCGAGCATTATCTTCGCGTGTTGGAGACGTTCATGTCTCTCCCCGCCGATGAGATTCGCCGCCGCAAACACTCCGCCGATATGTCCTTCCTGAACCAGGGAATCACCTTCACGGTCTATGGAGATGAAGAAGGCACGGAGCGAATTTTCCCCTACGACATGCTGCCGCGCGTCATTACCGGCGCCGAATGGGACATTATCGAGCGCGGGCTGACGCAGCGCATCACCGCGCTCAACGTATTCCTGCGCGATGTGTACAACGAGGGACACATTCTTTCCGACGGCATCGTTCCACGCGAGGTCGTCTACAGTTGCAAGCATTACCGCCGGCAGATGCGCGGCCTGCAGGTGCCTCGCAATGTCTATATCGCCGTGGTCGGTTCGGACATCATGCGCATGCCCAACGGCGACTTTGTCGTCTTGGAAGATAACCTTCGCGTGCCCAGCGGCGTTTCCTACATGCTGACCAACCGCGTGGTCATGAAGCAACTCTTCCCCCTTCTCTTTCGCAGTTGCGGCGTGCGGCCCATTGAGCATTACAGCCAGGCGCTTCTGAGCACCTTGCGCTCGCTGGCTCCCGAGGGCCGTCCGGAACCCACCATCGTCGTGCTCAGTCCCGGCGTGTTTAACTCCGCCTATTTCGAGCACTCTTACCTGGCTCGCCAGATGGGCGTGGAGCTGGTCGAGGGCCGCGACCTGTTGACGCACGACAATCTGGTCTACATGCGAACCACGGTGGGTTTGCGCCGCGTGGATGTCATCTACAGGCGCGTGGACGACGATTTTATAGACCCGCTGGCGTTTCGTTCCGACTCCATCCTCGGCGTGGCCGGCCTGTTCAACGCCTATCGCGCCGGAAACGTGACCCTGGCCAACGCTCTGGGCACCGGCGTGGCCGATGACAAGGCCATCTACGCCTACGTGCCGGAGATCATCCGCTACTATCTCGGCGAAGACCCCATTTTGGGCAACGTCGAAACGTATCAACTGACCAACCCCAAGCAGCGCCAGCATGTCCTGCAAAACCTCAACAAGATGGTCGTCAAGGCCGTTGGCGAATCCGGCGGGTATGGCATGTTGATCGGGCCGCACAGCACCGCGGAGCAGCGCGAGGAGTTTCGCGTGCGCATCGAGGCCGATCCCCGCAACTACATCGCCCAGCCCACGGTTCTTTTTTCGCGCGCTCCGTGCCTCATGGAAAACGGGTTTGAATCCCGGCACGTGGATTTGCGCCCATACGTTTTATATGGCGATAAGGTGACCATCGTCCCCGGCGGCCTGACGCGCGTCGCGCTGCGCAAGGGATCTCTGGTGGTGAACTCCTCGCAGGGCGGCGGCAGCAAGGACACCTGGGTGCTGGGACAATAACCATGCTATCCCGAGTCGCAGACAGCCTCTACTGGATGAGCCGCTACCTGGAGCGCGCCGAACATACCGTGCGGCTCCTGAACGTCAATCTGAACTTGATGCTCGACGAATCCTCGTCCAGCGTCGAGCAGCGCTGGCTGCGGGTTCTCGGCGCTCTCGGCGATCCCGGAAACATCGCCTGGAACGGCGATCCCTACGCTCTGGCGCAGGAATTGGCCCTGGATTCCACCAGCCAGTCGTCGATCACCGCGTGCATCGTCTCCGCCCGCGAAAATGCCCGCCATGTGCGCGAGCAGATCAGTTCCGATCAATGGCAGTGGCTCAACCGCTTGTATCTGCGGGTGACCAAGTTCCGTCTGGAGGGCGATGCGGATATGCAGCTCCCCGCGTTCCTTTCCTCCATCTACGAGGGAGTGCATCTGTTTCAAGGCGTGACCGATTCCACCATGAGCCATGGCGAGGGCTGGCACTTCATTCAAATGGGGCGCTACCTCGAGCGCGCTTCCGCGACGGTCAAGCTGCTCGAGGTGTACTACCGCGAATTCGGAGAGACCAACCGCCCGCCGCAGGGCAGCGACTTCCTCGAATGGATCGGATTGCTTCGTTCCTGCACCGCCTTTGAGGCCTATTGCAAGTTCTACACGGCGGACTTGAGCCACGATCGCATCATGGAATTTCTTTTGCTCAGCGCCGAGTTTCCGCACTCCGTGCGCTTCTCCGTGGATCGCTTGTACACCGCCATTGAAGCCGCGCACCGCGAAGGCGACCGGCAGCGTTCCCCGGCCCTGACGCGCATTGCCGGAAGGCTGCAAGCCTCGCTGAATTTCGGGCAGATCCAGGAAATTCTTGCGCAAGACGCGTACGCCTACCTGGAAAGCATCCGGACGTGTTGCCGGCAGATTCACGACACCATCTATCATGCGTTCATCGATTATCCGATCCAGACGGCGCTGACGGGCTAGCGGCGGGAGGAAGCGTGTTCTATTCGGTCCGGCATCTGACGAAATTTCATTACGCCTCGGCGGTCAGCGAGAGCGTGATGGAGGTCCGCATGCACCCGCGCACCGACAACAGTCAGCGCTGCATGAACTTTCATCTGTCGGTCAGCCCCAGGTGCCGCCTTTTTTCCTACCGCGATCATCTGGGCAACCAGGTTCATCATTTCGATATCCCCATCCCTCACGAGCAACTGGTGATCGTGGCGGAGTCCTTGGTGGAAATCCCGCCCGGTCCGGAAATCCCCGCCCGCATGGCCCCGGAGGGCTGGGCCGAACTGGATGCCCTTGCCAGGGATCAGGATTGCTGGGAGATGCTCCTGCCCAGCGAATTCATCACCCCCACGCCGCTCCTGGAAGAGATCAGGCAACAGCTGAATGTTTGCCGGCGGGACGATCCTCTCAGTGTCCTGCGCCAGCTCAACGAGGATTTGTATAAGACCATCGAATATGTCCCCAAGAGCACCAAAGTCGATTCCCCGATTGATGAAGCATTACGCAACCGCAAGGGAGTCTGCCAGGATTTCGCGCACATCATGATCGCCCTGGTTCGCGGCGTGGGGATTCCTTGCCGTTATGTCAGCGGGTACATCCATACCAGAAAACAAGACAGCGATCGTTCAGGCCAAAATGCCAGTCATGCCTGGGTGGAGGCTCTGCTGCCGCATCTGGGTTGGGTGGGATTCGATCCCACCAATCGCATCCTTGCCGGCGAGCGCCATATCCGCACGGCCATCGGCCGCGACTATGCCGATGTGCCGCCGACCAAGGGCATCTACCGCGGGCAGACCGCCAGCGAACTCATTGTTGCCGTTCGCGTAAGCTTTTCCACCGAACCCCCGCCGCTCGATCGCGAGCTCCCGGTTCCCGAGGATTGGTCCATGCTGGTGGATAAAGTTGCCGAACCGCCTTCCAAGTCCGCGTTGCAACAGCAGCAACAACAGCAGCAACGGAAGCATTAATTCGCCGTCGCTTTTCCCGCGCGCCTGGCGATCCCGCCTCGATCCTTCGTCCGCCCTTCCCCCCTGAGAACCTGCCCTAAGAACTCTGCCCTAAGAACTTGATGGAACCGATGCATTTAATGCGTTTGACCGTTTCCCCTGCAGTCTGTAGCTTTCGAGGGGAACGGCTCTTGTATCGTCGCGTGGGAGTTGTCTCTGCCGGCAATGCTGACAAAATGTGCAAATGCGGATTGCGGAGCCCCGTTTGATTATCGGGAGGGGCGTCTGGTTAGGCAGCAGCCGCGCTCCGCGAACAAGGGCACGCCCTCCGGCGGCCCGGTCTTGCATTTTTGGCTGTGCTCCAAATGCGCGGAATCGTATGAGCTCGACTATTCCGCTGTCGCCGGCATCGCGTTCCTGCGGTTGAAGGCCGGCCGCGCCGGAATATACGCGGAACCCGATCAAGCGTGCGAAAAAGTATGGTAATCGGTCCTCGGACACCCAATCTCGGAGATCCTGCATGGAGGTTGCCATGATGGAAGAGAAGATTGGCACTGCTGCGGGTGCCATTTGGGAGGCCTTGAACAGCCACGGCGGTTCCACGTTATCCAAATTGAAGAAACAGGTGGAAGGCAAGGCTCCTGTTTTTGACTGGGCCATCGGATGGCTGGCGCGTGAAGACAAGATTGCGATTGTTCCCAGCAAGCGCTCTTTCCTGGTCCGGCTGAAGGACTCTCACGGTTGTGCCGCGGGTGCCCCATAGATTACCGCGGCCGAATTTGCTGGAAGGTTCGAATCCATACGTACTTTCGATCCCTTCGATTGTTTCATCCTCACAAACGTTTGCAAGACGGTGGCGCGAGGCGGGGCCCATTCGTCATAATAGGCAAGTTCGGCGGAGCCCGCGGAGTCATTGGAAAATTGAAATCTTGATGCCAACCACGACATGAGCCAATCTGCCCAAACGCGCGAAGATGGATATGTGCTGACCCTGGAAGAGATTTCCCATTTAACGGCTGAAGGCGGCAAGCCCGCCGAGACGCTTACCAACGTTGTCGCCCTGATTGCCAAACGCTTTAAGACCGACGTTTGTTCCGCGTATCTGCTCGAACCGGACCGTGCCAATCTGGTGCTTGCCGCTACCCTCGGCCTTCGGCGTAGTTGCGTCGGCACTCTGCATATGGGGTTGCATGAGGGGCTTACCGGACTGGTTGCCGAACAGGTGCGGCCGGTTGCCGTGGCCGAGGTCAAAACCCATCCCCGCTACAAATACTTCAAGGAATCCGGTGAAGAAGCTTACCAGTCCTTTCTGGGTGTCCCCCTGATTGATCGAGGCGTCCTCCAGGGTGTTCTCGTCGTTCAGACGGCGGAACCCAGGATGTTCCGCGACGACGAGATCAAAATGCTGACCGACGCCGCCGCTCAGGTGGCGCCCACCGTCAGTGAAGCCCGCACCCTCGATCGTTTCATCGCCCCCATCCAGGAGCGCCTGTGGTCGTTGGCCCGAAATCTTTGGTGGACCTGGGACCAGGACTCCACCAGCCTGTTCCGTGACGTCGATCCGGTACGCTGGAGGCAGATGAATCACAATCCCATCTCCCTCTTGATGGATACGCCTCTGGCGGATCTCGAGCGCCGCGCCCGGGAACTCGTCCTGCACAGCCGCATCAATTACACCTACCGCCGCCAAAGGGAATATCTCGAAGCGGGCAGAACCTGGGGCGCCAGGCATGCCGGGGTTCTGCGGCCCCGTCCCGTCGCGTACTTCTCCGCTGAATTCGGACTGCACGAATCCCTCCCCATCTATTCCGGCGGCCTGGGCGTGCTCGCCGGCGACCACATCAAGAGCGCTTCCGACTTGGACATTCCCTTGATAGGCATCGGGCTGTTTTATAGCCAGGGGTATTTCCGCCAGCGCCTGGATGAAAACGGCTGGCAGCGGGAAGAGTATATTCCCAACGATGTCAATCAACTGCCCATGGAACCGGCCATCGGTTTCAATGGCCTCCCCGTCACGGTCGAAATCCAGACCCGCAGCGGCATCATCAATGCCCGGGTCTGGCGGGTCCGCGTGGGACGCTGCGACCTGCTGCTGCTGGACTCCAACGTGGAAGGCAATGCTCCCGAGGACCGGGAGCTTACCTCCCGTCTGTACGGCGGGGACCGGCGCGTGCGCATCCGCCAGGAATTGCTCCTGGGCGTCGGAGGATTTCGCGCCCTGAAAGCCATGGGCATCACCCCGGGGGTTTTACACTTAAATGAGGGGCACAGCGCGTTTGCATTGCTCGACGCCATCCACTCTCGCATGGTGGAAGAAGGCATTGATTTTACCCATGCGGCGCGGCGGGTTTCCCGGGAGGTGGTCTTCACCACGCACACGCCCGTACCTGCCGGTCATGACCGCTTTGACTCCGCTTTAATCGAAGAGCATCTTGGACCGCTTCGCGAAGCGCTCGGTTTGTCCCATGATGCTCTGATGGCTTTGGGACGCGAGTTCCCTGACAACCGTGACGAAGAGTTCTGCATGACCGTCATCGCCTTGCGGCTTGCCCGGCGCGCCAATGCGGTTTCCGCTCTTCACGGGGAGGTCTCCCGCCACATGTGGAGCGGGCTGTTCCCTGGAAGGTCGGAGGACGCCGTACCTATCGGACATATCACCAATGGCGTGCATGTGCCCACCTGGCTGGCCCCGCAAATGTTTCGCCTCTATGACCGCCATCTGGGCAACGCCTGGCACGAGCGCAGCAGCGAGCAGCGCCTGTGGGAAGGCATTGAAAACGTGGACGACGGCGAGCTGTGGGAAACGCATCTCAGCCTCAAATCGCGCCTGATCGATTTTGTGCGCTTTCGTGCGGTCGAACAGTCGGAGCGTCGCGGTGAGTCGCCGGAAGCCCTGCAAAAGCTCTCCCGAGTCCTGAGTCCCGACGCGCTCACCATCGGATTTGCCCGCCGCTTCGCAACGTACAAGCGCGCCAATCTGTTTCTCGCGGATATAGAAAATCTTGCGTCCATGGCCAACGATCCCAAACGCCCCTTGCAGTTCGTTTTTTCCGGCAAGGCTCACCCGCGGGACGAGCCCGGCAAGGGAGTCCTGCAGCAGATCGTGCTGACCATGCGCGATCGCAAATTCGCCGACAGGTTCGTCTTCGTGGAGGATTACGATATCAACGTCGGCCGCCATTTCGTTCAGGGCGTCGATGTTTGGCTCAATAATCCCCGCCGCCCGCTGGAAGCCTCTGGAACCAGCGGTCAAAAGGTCGTTTTGAATGGAGGGCTCAATCTTTCCGTTCTGGACGGCTGGTGGGCGGAGGCCTATGACGGTTTGAACGGTTTTGCCATCGGCACCGGCAGAACCCACTCCAACATGGATATCCATGACTCACGCGATGGCCAGGACCTCTATCGTGTCCTAAGGGAAGAAGTCATTCCTCTTTACTACCAGCGCGATCGTGACGGCCTGCCACGCGGCTGGATTAAGCGCATGAAGAGGACCATTCGAACCCTGGGATGGCGATTCAATGCCGATCGCATGGTGATGGACTACACACTGAAGAGCTACGTTCCGGCCGCCGGCGGTACATCCAGCAACATGAGAAGCACGTAATCCTGCTTCTTGCCGGCCGCCCGTTTCTCCGCCCTCGGCCGCCGGACACATCGCGTTTTCACGGCAATGCCGCGAGCGTCTCAGGAGCCGAACACGCGGCTTAACAGCGATCGCTTGGGCGCGACGGCCAGCGGCACGACGCGCAGAAACTCCTCGACCTGCCTCGTGGATACCGGCGGTGCCGCCCGCCGCCAGTAGGTCACTTCGCGCACGGCCGTCCAGCTCTCCAGGCAATGCAGGCAGCTGGCCGCGTGATTTTCCGCCGGCTCCTTGTCGTACCAGCTCACTTGCCCGTCCTGGATGCGTAGAAGCTGATGCCGCTCCGTGCAGTTTTCCTTTTTGGCCGCGCGGGCCTCTCGCAGCACCGCCAGCCATTCGCCAGGCCACGGGCAGCGGTTCTTCCCCTGCTGCTGGACTTCCATGGCCGGCGCCGGCAACCTCTCAAATGCCTTTTCCGCCACGCTCGGCGAAACCCGAAGCATCAGCTCGATCGCCCCATCGGTATAGCCCGCCAGCTTGAAAAAGAGCATCTCCTGATGCATCAAGGGGAGCCCTTCCAAAAGTTTGGCCAGCTTGTCGCCATCGATCGCGCGGCCATCCCCGGCATGGGCAGGCTCCGCTGCCGCCAGAAAGCCCTCGGCCGTGTCCAGGAGCAGCGCTCGCACGTCGGCCAGGAACTCCCGTTCGGATTGCCGTGATGTTGCGCGAAAGCCCTCAAAATTATTTGCGGAAAGCACCCCCAGCAGCTTTTCCAAAACGCGCGAGTGCCTCTCCGCGTCACCCGGCAAATACACATCGAGCAAGCCCAGCCACAGCGGACCGTAGAAGTTCAGGAAGGCGCGCCAGGCGTCCGCGTCTCCCAACTCGCACTGCTCGCGTATTTTGTGAAACGTGAAAAGGACGGGTTGTTTGTCCGGCATGTCTGTTCTTGCTGTTGCGAAGTCCTGCTTGACCTTCGCCGGGCCTATGCCTGTCTCGGCACGACGTGACACAGGCCGAGCGCCCCGGTTTTATGCCTCTCTAGAACAGCTTGACCAGAGCGGGGCCAAAATTCTTCAGCAGCAGCGCCAATCCCGACATTCCCAACAGAAGGTAAGACACGCGCTTGAAGTTCACGTCGGAAATGCGCCGGTAAAGCATAACCCCGCCAAAGGTTCCCGGTAGCACCGCCGGCAGAGTCACCAGGAGCAGCAGCCAGAACCGATGGCTCAGATAATTGGGATGCAGCAGCTTGATCAACGTTAACGCGAAGATCTGCGACATGATGATGTAGGGCTGCACGATGGCCCGGTTGGCCGATTTCGGCAGGTCGCGCAAGCCCGTCCATACCACTACGGCAGCTCCAGGGAAGGCCGTAAAGCCGCCCAGGGCGCCCCCGATAAACCCCACCACCCCGGCGGTCATGGGGCCGTCGAAGCCCTTGATCTTGGCGCCCGCCGGCTTGACCATCGAGTAGATGGCATAGAGCACCAGCAGAATGCCGAAGCCGGTCGTCAATTGTTTGCCGGGCAGGTGGCTCAGCATCCAGATTCCCACCACCGCGCCGGGGATGCCTCCCAGGATGCAGAATCCCGGTCCCGCCCAAAAGGCCTTCCCCGATTTCGGCATATCTTCGCGCAACTGCTCCACGGAGAGGAGCTGATTGGCGGTGGATAGCGATTGCAGCAGGGGTGCCTCGAGAATCGGCTGGATCAGCAGAAGGCACGCCGCTCCCACTGCGGAAAATCCGAAGCCGGACAATCCGCTCATCAGGCCGGACAGGAAAAGGATTGACTCGATGGCCCCGATTTGCCGCGTGCTGAAACCAGCCGCCAGATTCGGATTATTCGGCAGCGCAAAAATGACCGCCACAACGATAGCAACCCCAGCGATTGCTAAAAGCCACAGAGTTTTGTGGGAACTTTTCTTCTCGGCGTTTGCGACTCCGACCACAGTTGCCATGGTTAACGACTCCTCTTTTTTGGTCCATATAGCCTTGCAAAATGGACAATTGCGTTGCCGGAGTCTAACATATTTTTACCGCCAAATGAGGCCTGCCCCGAGACTCTTCTAGCCACCCTCCCGGCGCCCCATTCAGACGGCAAATGGCCCCCCATCCGCTGCACATCTTTACCGTTCGGGCACCTGAATGTAGCCATCCGCTGTATTCTCCTACGTAACCAATGGTCAAATCCTGCAGTATATGATACTTAGGCTGGGGCCCCGGGGAGAGGGAGCCGCCTGTGTGGGTGCCGATTGCCCCGTTCTTTTTGATCTCCCGAACATGATCTAAGCGATTGGAGCCGACATGAGTACTGTTGCCCCCGTTCCACAGACGCAAGCCAGCGGCGAGCTGGTCAAAATTCTCTCCACTGAAGAGATGATCCGGCAGCGCTTGAACGACGAGCGCAAGCGCCTGGAAAGTGAAGCGGGTATCCAGCGGCGCGAAGTCCAGCACTTCCACAAGCCGATCGAGCACCCCTTCACCGCTCTGCAGCGTGGCCAGACCACCATTCTCTTCGGCGGCCTTACCTGGAAGCACGAGCGCCTGGTGCACGCCGCCCTGGAGAGCCTCGGCTATCGGTGCGAATCCGTGCCCGTGCCCAACAAGAAGGCTTTTCAGCTCGGTAAGGAGTATGGCAACAACGGCCAGTGCAACCCCACTTACTTCACCGTGGGAAACCTGGTGCAGTTTGTGCAGAACCTCGAGGCCAAAGGGCTCACCAAGGACGAAATCTGCGACCGCTATGTCTTCTTCACCGCGGGCGCGTGCGGCCCCTGTCGCTTCGGCATGTACGAATCCGAATACCGCCTGGCCCTGCGCAATGCCGGGTTTGAAAAGTTCCGCGTGCTGCTTTTCCAGCAGAGCGGCGGCCTGAACCAGGCCGAGGCCGAAGCCGGCCTGGCGTTGAATCTCGATTTCTTCCTGGCCATCCTCAACGCCCTGAACATGGGCGACATCATGAACGACGTGGCCTACCAGATCCGGCCCTACGAAGTGAACCCGGGCGAGACCGACCGCGTCCTGGAAGACTCCATGGAGCTGCTGCACGAAGTGATGCGCCGCAAGAAGCCCTGGACCCTCAACGGCAAGACCGCCAAGGTCCTTGGCGGCACGCGCTTCGCCGGAACCGCCGAATATCTCGGCAAATTCCTGAATCAGATCTTCGGTGATGAGCTGATGGCCGCCCTGCGCCAAGTGCGCAATCGCTTCGAGGCCATCCCCATCGACCGCACTCGCGTGAAGCCCATCGTCAAAATCACCGGCGAGTTCTGGGCCCAGACCACCGAGGGCGATGGCAACTTCAACATGTTCCGCTTCCTCGAAAAGGAAGGCGCGCAGGTTGTCGTCGAGCCCATCGGCACCTGGATCTGTTACCTCATGCACCAGGTGGTCCAGAAATATCAGGACCAGAAGGGCTTGTCGGAAGGCGCGGCGCTCCCGCCATCATGGCGTATGGACAAGCATCTCAAGATCAACCTGGGCATGCGCAAGAAAATTATGCAGATCAAGATCGCCGAGACCATCTTCAAGCGCGAGTACAACCGCATCATCGAAGCCCTCGGCGGCATCGCCCATCACCTGGTCGATCAGTACGAGCTGCAGCGCCTCGGTCATCCCTATTACAATTCGCGCGCCGCGGGCGGTGAAGGCCACCTCGAAGTCGCCAAGAATATCTACTACTCGCAGAAGGGTCTGGCGCACATGGTCCTGGCGCTCAAGCCTTTCGGCTGCATGCCCTCCACGCAATCCGACGGCGCGCAGTCCGCGGTCATGTCCCATTACAAGGACATGATCTTCATCCCCATCGAGACCTCCGGCGAGGGCGACGTCAACGCCCACAGCCGCGTGCAGATGGCCCTCGGCGAAGCCAAGGCCAAGACCAAGTTGGAGTTCAAGGCCGCCCTCGAAGCCAGCGGAAGGTCCCTCGAAGAGATCAAGGCCTATGTCGAGGAGCATCCCGAACTGAAGTCTCCGATGTACAAAGTGCCGCGAACCGAAGGTGTCATCGGCGGCGCGGCCAACTTTGTCCGCCACGTGGGCGGGCTCATGAAGGCCGATCGTAAGCCAGTGCGCCGCGATAGCGTCGCGGCATAGCAATCAAGGGTCTGGGGGATATCGCATGGGTTGTTCCAGCGGAAGTTGCGGCACCGGCGAAGGCGATAAGGGCAACACAGGCGCGTTTGTCCCTCTGGGAAACCTGTCCAAGCCCCTCGTCGCGCCTCCTCCTCCGGTCATCAAACCGGCTCCCACGCGTGTGCCCGAGGGCCAGCCCGCTTTCATCGGTCTGGACGTCGGTTCCACCACCGTCAAGGCCGTGGTCGTCAATCCCGCCAACGATGCGATCCTCTGGCAGGATTACCAGCGGCACGACACCAAGCAGCCCGAAAAAGTCCTCGAATTCCTGAAGCGCATGGAAGAGGAAGTCGGCATCGTCGCCGGCCACAGCCGCATTTTCATCACCGGCAGCGGCGGCGGGCCCATGGCTCCGCTCCTCGGCGCCAAGTTCGTTCAGGAAGTCAACGCCGTGGCCCTGGCGGTCGAAAAGCTTTATCCCCAATGCGGCTCCGTGGTGGAGTTGGGCGGCCAGGACGCCAAGATCATCATTTTCAAGGAAGATCCCAACACCGGCCGCAAGAAAAAAATCCCCTCGATGAACGATAAATGCGCCGGCGGCACTGGCGCGGTCATCGACAAGATCAACGCCAAGCTGCGCATTCCCGCCGAGGAACTTTGCCAGATGGGCTACACCGGCATCAAGCTGCATCCGGTGGCCGGCAAGTGCGGCGTCTTCGCGGAAACCGACATCAACGGCCTGCAGAAGAGCGGCGTGCCCGGCGACGAATTGATGGCCTCTTTGTTTGAAGCCATCGTGCAGCAAAACCTCGCGGTGCTGACGCGCGGCAATACCCTGCGCCCCCAGGTTCTCCTGCTGGGCGGCCCCAACACCTATATCAAGGGCATGCGGGACTGCTGGAAAACGAACATTCCCAAGATCTGGGCGGAGCGTAACTTCCCCCTGCCCGAAGGCGTGGATCCTGAATCGCTCATCCTGGTTCCCACCAACGCGCAATACTACGCGGCCCTGGGCTCTATCGAGTTCGGCAAGGACGAAGACGATTCCGTGGGCGTCTATCGCGGCACCGACAACCTGGAGTGGTATCTCAACGTCGGCCGCCTCGAGGAAAAACAGAAAAAGGGCGGCACCGGCCTCAGCAAGAGCGAGCAGGATTTGCTGGAATTCAAGCAGCGCTACAAGCCCAAGAAATTCGTGCCCGCGAAGTTCCATCCCGGCCAGGTTGTCGAAGGCTTCATCGGCTTGGATGGCGGTTCTACCTCCACCAAGGCGGTTCTTCTCGATAAGAACAAGCAGATCCTGGTGAAGTGCTACCAGCTTTCCAAGGGCAACCCCATCGAGGACACGCAGGACATGTTCCAGAACCTGCGCGACCAGATCGAGGAACAGGGCGCCACCCTCAAGATTTTGGGCGTGGGCACCACCGGCTACGCCAAGGACATCCTAAAGGATATTCTGGCGGCCGACGCGGCCATCGTGGAAACCGTCGCGCACACCGAGGCCGCGCTGCACTTTTATCCCCACGCGGACGTCATCTGCGACGTTGGCGGGCAGGATATCAAGCTCATCATCCTGCAAAACGGCCGCGTCAAGGATTTCAAGCTCAATACCCAGTGCTCCGCGGGCAATGGATATTTCCTGCAGTCCACTTGTCAGGGTTTTGGCTTCGATGTCACGCAATTCGCCGACCTGGCCTTCGGCGCCAAGGCCATGCCCATGTTCGGGTACGGCTGCGCTGTCTTCATGCAGTCGGACATCGTGGATTTCCAGCGCCAGGGTTGGAAGCCGGAGGAAATTCTCGCCGGCCTGGCCAATGTCCTGCCCAAGAACATCTGGCTCTACGTTTCGCAGATTCCCAACCTGGCCTCTCTCGGCAAAACCTTCGTCCTCCAGGGCGGCACGCAGCACAACCTGGCCGCCGTCAAGTCCCAGGTGGATTTCGTCGAGTCCCGCTTCCGCGACAAGGGCGTGAAGCCCGACATCATCGTGCACGAGCACTGCGGCGAGTCCGGCGCCATCGGCGCGGCCATCGAAGCCCACCGCCTGCACAAGATGGGCCGCAAGACCACGTTCATCGGCCTCGAAGCCGTGCAGAAGGTCACCTACATCTCTCATCGCGGGGAAGACACGCGCTGCTACTTCTGCAAAAACAAATGCCTGCGCACGTTCATCGACGTCAAGCTGCTTCCCGGCATGCCGGTTGAAAATGCGGGCTTCAAAAACTCCAAGATCCCCATCGCCCCTGATTCCAAGCGCCTGATTGTCAACAACAGTTGCGAAAAGGGCCTCGTCGAAGACGTCAACGCCATGCGCGAAATCAAAAAGGGCCTCGACTCCGTGAAAGAGTCCAACCCCAACATGGCCGAGATCGCCGCCAAGGTCGCCTTCAAGTCCTTTAAGCCCGCGATGGTCTCCGATCCTCTGCCGCGCTATCTGCTCACTGCGCGCCAGAAAGCTCGCGCCGCGGCCATGAAGCGCCGCGCCACGCTGCGCATCGGCATCCCGCGCGTCCTGAACCAATACACCTGCAATCCTGTGTTCAGCGCCTATTTCGAGTCCCTGGGCATCCCCGCGGACAATCTGGTCTATTCCGATTACACCACCGAGGAGCTTTACAAGTCCGGCGCCAAGCGCGGCTCCATCGACCCCTGCTTCCCGTCCAAGGTGGGCATCCCTCACGTGCACAACCTGCTCTATGTGCACCACAAAAAGAAGCCCCTGGATATCATCTTCTTTCCCATGATCGACGATCTGCCGTCCGACCTGGTCAACGCGCAGAGCCATCGCGCCTGCCCCACGGTTACGGCCACGCCTGCGGCCGTCAAGTCGGCCTTCATCAAGGAAAGCGACCTGTTCGCCGAGGTCGGCGTGCAGTTCATGAATCCGCTCATCAACTGCGGCACGCCGGTCCTGTTCGAGCGCCAGATGTACGACGCCTTCCACGAAATTCTGGGTCTGTCCGCGGAAGAAAACCATCGCGCCTCCGAGGAAGCCAATAAAGCCGCGCAGCACTTCAGCGAGGGCATCCTGCGCAAGCAGGGCCGCGAAATCCTCCGCAAGCTTGAAGCCGAAGACGGCATCGGCATCGTCCTGCTGGCCCGGCCGTATCACAACGATCCCGGCCTGAACCACGACATCCTCGAGGAGTTCCAGAAGCTGGGCTATCCCGTGCTCACCCTCGCGTCGCTGCCCATTGACGACGAGATCATCTGGCGCCTCTTCGGCGACGATGTTCGCGCCGGCGCGATTACCCACCCCATGGACATCACCGATGCCTGGAAGAACTCCTACAGCGAGAACAGCAGCCAGAAGGTTTGGGCCGCCAAGTATGCCGCGCGCCATCCCAACCTGGTGGCTCTCGAGCTTTCCAGCTTCAAGTGCGGCCACGATGCGCCCATCTACACCGCCGTCGAGGAGACCGTGACCAAATCTGGCACGCCGTACTTCTCCTTCAAGGACATTGACGAAAACAAGCCCAGCGGCTCCATCCGTATCCGCGTCGAGACCATCGGCTATTTCCTCAAGCGCTATCGCGAAGACATGATTGCGCGCAAGCAGAAGGAATCCGACATCGACGTCAAGCTGGCCGAGCTTGAGGCTCAACTGCGCGCCGAACTGGGCGCTTCGCTTCCCGGCTCCGCGCAGGAAGAGCTTCAGGCCGTGCTCTAGAGCGCGGCTTCCATGCACACCGCCCGCACCATGGCCCCGGCGTTTGAATCCGAGAAAGTGATGTTTGAGATTTATCGTGACCCGGAACCGCACGGCCGCTACCACGTCGTTTACTTCACCGAGCTCGACGAGCACAATAAGGAAAAGGAAATCAACGACGCCATGCGCGGCGACCATGTCTTTGACGGCTTCTTCCGCAACCTCTCCAAGGAAGAGGCCAAGCGCGCCGTCAACGCGATCCTGGAACGCCTGAACTCCGGCGAGAAGTTCGTCCGCGCCGAAGTCGAACGGGAGCTCAAGTCCTTCCTGGCCTGAGGCGACGGTGAACCTGCGAACACGAATCCGCCGTGGAATGCGCTTCCTGGGCACGCGCGCGCGCGAAGTGCGCATGATCGCCTGCGGCCTGGCCGGGAGCGGCCATCCCATCCTGGTTCACGTCATCCCCACGCGGCGCTGCAATCTTTCCTGCGCCTACTGTAACGAATACGACGACTTCTCCAAGCCTGTCCCGCTCGAGGAGATGTTCCGCCGCGTCGACCATCTGGCTGCGCTGGGCGCCGCCATTATCACCCAGAGCGGCGGCGAGCCTCTGCTGCATCCGCAGCTTGACCAGATCATCGCTCGCGTGCGCAGCCATGGCGCACTGGCGGGGATGATCACCAACGGTTACCTGCTCACCGTGGATCGCATCCAGCAGCTCAATCGCGCCGGCCTCGACCATCTGCAGATCAGCATCGACAACGCCCAGCCCGATGAAATCTCCAAGAAAAGCATGAAGGTGCTGGACCAGAAGCTGGTCCTGCTCGCCGAGCACGCTGAATTTCAGGTCAACATCAACTCCGTGCTGGGCAGCGGCGTGAAAAATCCCGAAGACGCCTTGGCCGTGGCCCGCCGCGCCCTGGCCCTGGGTTTCACCAGCACCGTCGGCGTCCTGCACGACGGCAACGGCCAGCTCAAGCCCCTGAGCCCCCACGAACAGGTCATCTTCGAGCAGGTCATGGCCCTGGGCAAGCGCTCCTATTCCCGCTTCAACCAGTTTCAGCACAACATCGCCCGCGGCCAGGAAAACCAGTGGCGCTGCCGCTCTGGCGCGCGCTACCTCTACGTCTGCGAAGACGGCCTGGTCCACTGGTGCTCGCAGCAGCGCGGCTATCCCGGCTTTCCCTTGGCGCAATACACCAGGGAAGACCTGCGCCGCGAATACCACACCGAAAAGCCCTGCGCCCCGCGCTGCACGGTTTCCTGCGTGCAGCAGGTTTCCATGCTCGACAACTGGCGCTCTCCGCAAACCCTCCAGCCTCGCATGGCTCCCCCGCCGCAATCCGGGTCTCTGGTCCAATTGACGGGCTCCGCCCGCGGAAAATAGTTTTCTCTCGTTCTCACCGGCGTTTCAGAACTCCAGCCCCGTCCGAAATACGTTTACGGCGTAAAAATACAGCTCCGCGTCGAGGCAGCGTTTGATGTTTTCGGCCTTGCGGAAGCCATGCTGCTCCCCCAAAAACAGCAGATATCCCACCGGCAGCCCCTTGCGCCGCAGCGCTTCGATCATGATCTCCGCCTGATTCGGCGGCACCACCATGTCTTCGTCGCCCTGAAAAAAAATCACCGGCACGGAGAGCCGCTCGGCATGAACCACAGGCGACCGCTCGCGATACAGGTCCGCCCTCTCCGGATAGGGCCCAATCAGCGAATCCAAATACCGCGACTCGAACTTATGCGTGTCGCGCGCCAGCATCTCCGGATCGCTGACGCCGTAGTGGCTGCCCCCGCCCCGGAAATAGTCCCGCAGCGTGAGCGCCGCCAGCGTGGTGTAGCCGCCCGCGCTCCCCCCGGTGATCACGCTGCGCCGTCCGTCCGCCTGTCCCCGCTCCGCCAGATAGCGCGCCCCGTTCACCGCGTCGTCCACGTCCACGATGCCCCAGTTGCCGTCCAGCCGCTCGCGATATTCGCGCCCGAATCCCGTGCTCCCGCCGTAGTTCACATCCAGCACGGAAATTCCCCGGCTGGTCCAGTATTGGATTTGCAGGTCCAGCGTGCTGGACGCCGCCGACGTCGGGCCTCCGTGGCACTTCACCACCAGCGGTGGCCGGTCGCCTTCGGTCGCCCGATAATCCGGATTGAACGCCGGATAGTGCAACCCGAACGCGGTCTTGCCTCCCTCGGTCGGAAACTCCACGCTTTCCACTTGCGTGAAATATTGCGCCAGGCCGGGATCGTCGGCCACGTTGGTGGACTTCCTCAAAACCTCGCTCTTTTCCGTCCTCAGGTCCAGCCGCACGAAGCTTCCCGGAATTGTCGCCGAGCCGCCGCGAAAAACCACCTGGTCTCCCGCCGCGCGAACCGATCCAAAATCGGTGTAAGGGAGGTCGAAAGTTTCCAGGCGCCCCGATCGCAGATCGATGCTGCCCAGCCGTCCCAATCCCCGCGAGCTATACGAGCAGATCACGCGGTTGCCCCCGGCAAACGCGTAAGCCGACATGCCGAAGACCCACTGCGGCTTCGCGAACTCCGCTTCCATCGGGGTCATCGCCTCGATCCCGAGCGTCTTCAGATCGCAGCGGTACAGATTCCACCAGCCCGTCCGGTCGGAAATGAAAAACAGCGCCCGGTCATCGGCCTCTCGCCCCGGTAGCCACTCCGGTTGAACCACGGACTCCCTTTCGCCGCCCGCGATCTTCACGGGATCGCCCACGGCCATGCCCGCCCCGTCCAGCTCCACCACATACAGCGTCGTGCCCACCCACGGCATGCGCGGATGGTCCCACGCCAGGTACGCCAGCCAGCGCCCGTCCTCGGAAATTTTTGGCGAGGAATAAAAATCGTGCCCCGCCGCCAGAACCGCCCCGCGCTCCGGTTCGCCGCCCAGCGCCACGCGCACGATCGTATTCACCGGCTCGTGCCCCGATTCGCTGTGGTCCTCGCGCACCCCGATCCAGTTGCCCCGTCGCAAGTCGATCACCCCGTCGGCATATCGCCACGCCGCCACAGGATTAGCCTGTGGCGTGATCGCCACCGGCGTGCGCCCGCCACGATCCACGCGGTACATCCGCTGGTCCGCGAAATTGGAAAAATACAGTACACCCTTCGCCACCGTCCACGCCCCGCCGCCGTATTCGTGCACGCGCGTTCGCGCGTTGAACGGTCGGGGGACCACATCCTCGCCCTTCGCCGCTCCCGGCACGTGCCGCACCACCACGCTGCGCCCGCCCTCCTCCGGCCGCGCCTCCAGCCAATAGATCTCCTCCCCGTCGAACTGGATTTCCGTCAGCCCAATGGATTGACTCACGATCAGGTCCGAAGTGATGGGCGATTTCCATGAGCCATACGGAGCGATTTTCACGTTTCTTCCTTTCGTCGCGGAGCCTATCTGAAAATGGAAGCCCGGCGAGGGCGATCATACCATCGCCCGGGAACCTGCTCGCCCGTGTTCGCCCCGCTCCGCCTGCCCGCGCGCCCGTTTGCGCGCGCGCCGTTTCGCGCTACAGTACGCGGTATGGCAAATGGTGTCCTATTCGCTCTTTTGATTGTGCTCGCGGCCGGTGCCGCGGTCCTGTGGTCGTCGTTCGCCGCCGCCCGGCGATCCGCGGCCCAAAAACGTGAGATGCAGCAGGAGATGCAGGCCGTGCTGGCCGCTCAGGCCCAGGCCATGAGCGCGCAGATCGGCCAGCTCAGCCAGATGGTCACCGCGCAACTCGGCCAGGTCTCGCAGCAGGTGCAAGGCGGCATGGCTTCCGCGGGCGCCCTCGCTTCCAGCGCCCAGAAAGCCGTTTCCGAGCAGTTGCAGGCCTCCACCGAAATGCTCGGCTCCATTCGCCAGCAACTCGGCCAGATGCAGCAGGCCGGCCAGGACCTCTCCGAAGCCGCCCGCAAGGTTGAGAACGTGCTGGGCGCGTCCAAGACCCGCGGAACGCTGGGCGAGGTCGCCCTCGAGCGCCTGCTGGCCGACGCCCTGCCCCCCGCGGCTTTCGAAATGCAGTACCGCTTTTCCACCGGCGAAGCCGTGGACGCCGTGGTTCGCTTGCGCGACAAACTGCTTCCCATCGATTCGAAATTCCCGCTGGAGGATTACCGCCGCCTGGTGGAAATCGGCGAAGACGCACGCGGCAAATTTTGCACTTCCGCTCGCGGCCATGCCGACTCCATCGCCAAAAAATATATTCTTCCCCACGAGGGCACCCTCGACATTGCCCTGATGTTTGTTCCCTCCGAGGGGGTTTATTACGAGATGCTGCGTTCCTCCGACGCCCGGGGAACGCCCCTGGACGAGTATTGCCGCAAGATAAGAGTCGTCCCCGTCTCGCCCGGCATGCTTTTCTCGCACCTGCAGATTATTTTGCTGGGTCTGCGCGGCATGCAGATTGAGGAAACCGCCGCGCGCCTGCTTTCCAGCCTCTCCGGGCTGCAGAAGCAGATGCTCAACTTCAACGAAGTCTACGAGAGGCTGGGCACGCAACTGCGCCACGCGCAGCAGAGCTATCAGGATGGCGACCGCAAACTGGAGCGCGCCCGCGATTCCCTCGACGAACTGGCCAGCGGCATCCCCGCCGAAAAAGCGCTCGGAATCGCCTCTTCCGACTGAATCCAAGCCCCGTTACCGCGACGCCGCCGCGCCCGGCGCCAGCCGCGCGCTCACCGCATAATCCCCCGGGCGGACGCCGGTAATCTCCACCTTCGCGATATTCGGAGATCGTCCGCTCGTCGTCACCACCACCTCGTTCCCTCGCGGCAAGCGCACCACCTCCGGCGACAGATTGCGCACCTCAATGGGCACCCGCTCCCTCGTGCCCTTCACCTCCACGATCAGAACTCCCTTCTCCTGCGCGGCCAGCGCCTTGGAGGGACCGCTGATGCCGATGGAAACCACGGTGATCGCCTCCTGCGCCAGCCGCCGCCCGTTCACCTGGACGATCAGTTGCGTCTTGCCCAGCGGCGTGCGCGAATCCGGCAGCACCACCAGATCGACCGGCGACGCCGCAAGCACCAGGGCTTCCTGGTTGCCCAGAAATACGTGATCGAGGCTGGCGTCGCCGCGAAACCCGGCGCCCTCTATTGCGAAGCGGTCCCCCAGCGCGATGCCGCGGGGGAAAACAATTCCCGGCGCGCGCGTGGCCTTCGCGCCTCCTGTCAGGGAGGGAACCGGCGGCGTGCCCGCCGTCGCCGCAATTACCGGCGCCGTGAAATCCGCGCCGCCCGGCAGGCGCACCGTCAACACTCCCGGGTTGCTCGGAGTGGTGCCTGCCGGTGCGGGCGCGGTAGGCATCGTAAATGTCGCGCGGCCCGTCTCGTCCGTGGTGATTTTTTCGCTGCGGCCGGGAACTTCCACCGTGGCGTTGGGGACCAGGCGCCCCG
>Ga0302325_10007182_pt1 | contig 24791 bp, 22 predicted proteins | sample Palsa_T0_2_FD_201948 | JGI IMG/M metagenome (GOLD analysis project Ga0302325, IMG submission 201948) | Peat permafrost microbial communities from Stordalen Mire near Abisko, Sweden - Palsa_T0_2 | ecosystem: Environmental > Terrestrial > Soil > Palsa > Peat permafrost | place: Sweden: Abisko... | reverse complement strand
ATCGAGCGCCCCGGGACCTCCGTGAAGGCACGCGAGTCGCACGCGCGATACATCGGCGGCCGGACCGAGGACGCTCCACACCGCCGCCCTCAGCGGTGAGCCGCTGACTCTGCGAACCATCGGACTGCCGGCAAACGCTATACCAAGATCGGGCCAGTAGCCCCCGTCGACCGTCCAGAGCGGCGTCGTGACGAGCGTTCGGATGCCGGCCTTGCGTAGGACTCCAATGGCGTGGGCGGGCTCCGCTCCAAAGCGCGACAGCAGATCTTGCCCGATGGCTCGCGTTGGGACGCCCAATCCGTAGAGGGGCGTGTCGAGAATCGAGCCTTGGTTGATGAACGCATAGGTTAGAACCGGAGCGGGCCGGCGCTGGACCACAGCATTCGTTCGCTCGAGTCCCGGAAGCCGGTAATCGGTATCGGGCCGCACGATGAGCACGCCGCTCACAAAATCAAAGTACGCGAACGAGCACAGGGCCAGGAGCGCGGCCGGTGTCGCCGACTGCCGGATGAGGTTGGAGCGCTTTCTCGGCAGTCTCGCTATCGAATGCAGTATGGCGACCGACCACAAGGCGAGAAAAATGAATGGCACGACGGCGAGCCGGTCCGGCGTGCGCAACAGCTGCAAGAACGGAATCCGCGACGTTATCAACCAGAATGACGCCGCAAAGGGAATCGTCGATCCGAAGGCGAGCAGCACGAGGACTCCGACGAGTACCGCTTGCCATCTCCCAATCGCACCGCGGCGTATTCGGCGCACGGCGAAGCCAATCGCGGCCCACCAAACGATCGTCAACGCGATGCTCGTCGCCCAGAGATGCGAGCTGACGTTGAATTCGGGAAACGGACTCTGCGTCGATTCAGTGAGGACGCCGTGCCAGAGTGCGGTCAGCGACTCCGCGAATTGGACGAACGCGAGGCCGCCTTCGATGTCCGTGATTCTGGTTGCCGGTGACGTCACGACGGCACTTGCAGCGAAGGTCGGAACGATGCAATACAGCCCGACGCCGACGGCGGCGGCGACCCCAGCGCACGAAGCGACCGCCCAAACCAGCCATTTCTTAGACGAACGGGCGGAAAGGGCCACCACCGCAAACAGCGGCAGCGAGACCACCAAGAAATATTCGGTAGCAAACGCCTGCGCGACCCACCCGCAGACGGCGCCGGCAAGCGGAAGCCCGAGCGGACCAAAGCGCCGTATCAGCCGAATGCAAAGCGCGAGGGCGAGCGGCGCGAGCGCCACGATGAAGCCGAGATCGAGGTTACTGGCAATCTGCAGCGCGGTAGCCGGGAAAAGCGCATACAGCAACCCGGCGAGAAGCGCCCACGTCCACGAGCGCCGGAACGTTCGGTATAGCACCGCCATCGAGACGAGCGCGAACCAAATCTGCCCGACCATGCACAGCTTGAGAGCCAGCGCTATGCCGGCTCCGAACTTCGTCATCGTAACGAGCACGACGCTCGTCGTCATGGGATTATAGACGAACTGCGGAACGTCGCTCCAAGCAGCCCACCCGATGCAATCGAGCACGTCCGAAAGCGTTCGGATCGTTGCGCTCTCGTAGCCCGTTGCGATGGCATGGGCGCCGAGATCGTACCAATAACCGGCCGGGTACCCGGGCTGCGCCAGAAACGCGAGCGATCGCACGATCAAGTATGCAAGACCGCCGAGAACCACCAGTCGTACGAACATGCCGCGTCGCACCGTCGTCGCTCGGTTTAGTCGACTCGAATGCCGACCGGAAATTGTGCGTAGCCCGGCGCGACGACGCGCAAGGTGCGTTCCAGCAGCGCTACCAAGTCGCGCGCCGGGGCCGGAAGCGAAAGACGATCGATTGCCTTATAGCCGATCCATGACGGATTTGGAACGTTCGCTTCCCGCAGGCCGCTCGTCGCGAACAGCCTGCGCATCGTCGAAGGCGTGAAGTACTGGAGGTGTCCTTCCGGCATCACGTACGGGCGGCCGGGGACATGCCGGATCAAGTTCCAGTTCCCCGTTTGCACGTAGAGGATCCCGCCGATCTTGAGCAATTGGGTGAGGGTGCGCAGAAAGGCGCGCGGCTCGGTGACGTGTTCGATGACTTCGACCGCGGAGACGACGTCGAAGGTCCCGGCCTTCTCGGCGAGCTCCTCGTCGTCGAGCACCTTGACTCCCTTTTGCGCACAAATGGCGCGCGCGGGCGGCCCCATGTCGTAACCAAACGCCGCAGCCCCGTGCGCCGCTGCCCGTAACACCTGGGTGCCCGCGCCGCAGCCGTAGTCGAGCCACGTCATCGTTTCCAGCGGGCGCCGCGCGATCGACGCTACGAGCTCGATCGTGCGCTCGATGGAGCCCAGTAGCTCCGGACTCGGCTGAGAATAAAAGTCGATTCCGGTGTCAAACCCTCGGCCACGGTAGTAAGCGTCGTCGTAGATCGAACCAAGGTCCTCGTCGCTAACGCGCGGATCGACGTAATGATGGCCGCAGCCGCGGCACCGTACGATCTGGAACGAACGTTTAATCGCCCTTCCGTTCTTGCGAAAGACCAACGTTCGGTCCGTCACGTTGCAAATCGCGCACGGATACGATTTCAGTACGGGATCTCCGGCGGTCACGGCGCTCGCCTTGGATGTCTCAACCAGGGTTCCCCATATAGCCGGTGTTTTCGGGCGAGCACCGCCATTTCCGTTCGTTTTCAGCCGGACTAGCAGGCCTCGTTCGCGGGGCCTCGGCGCGGACGCCTGCCATTTCTAGCGAATTCTTAGAGTTATCTTAGAAAATGCGAGGAGGATATTCCGTTCGTTGGATCACGTCATGATGAGACGGTAGTTAAGTAAGAAGGACCGTTCTCGGCGGCATTCAAGCGATGGTGAAATGCGTCGCTTCACAGTATTAGTAACTCTCGTGCTCGTCTCGGCGTGTTCTGGAAGTGCAGCGCCTCCCGTGCGGACCTCGGCCGCGCCCGCGCTGATCGCCGCGCCTGTTGCATCGGCGACCCCCGTGGCGGCGCCGGCAGCGGCATGCACGGACTGCTGGTTTACCTTCATGCACGACGTCGCTCGCAGCGGCTTGCAAACGTCCCAGACCGGCGTGAACTCGGCAACCGTGGCGAACCTTATTATTCGATGGTCCTATTTGATCGACGAGCCGACGACGGCATCGCCGATCGTTGCGAACGGGGTCGTCTATGTCGCTACGGGAGCCGGAAGCGTCATAGCGTTCGACGCCGGCACGGGTACGCCGATCTGGCGGCAGCAGCTCGGCGGTCCGATAACGATGACGCCGGTCTTCGATTCAGGGTTGCTCTTTGTCGCGACGCATACGCCGCCGGCCCAGTTTTTCGCGCTTGAAGCGACGACCGGGACGATCGTGTGGCAGCAGTCCCTCGTGGGCGCCGAACGCGGAGCACCCCTCACTCTCAACGGCGTCGTCTACGTTCCGGTATCCGGTGGAGATCCCGGCATGTGTCATCAAGGCGGGATTTACTCCTTCCAGGAACTCACAGGCGTCCCGGGCTGGCAATGGGTCGTCAATTCGATCCCGAATGACGGCGGCTCGGTGTGGTCGCCAGTCAGCTACGATGGAAAGAATCTCGTTTTCGGAACAGGTAATACGTGCACGCCAGGCGTGGCCAACGCCAATACGGTCGTGCAGCTATCGCCCGCCGGCGAACAGAACTGGACTACGCCTGCGCAAGTAAGTTCATATGTCGATGACGACTTCGGCGGGGCAGCCCTGATCATGCCCGGCCGTGTCATCGCCGCGGGCAAGAACGGCATGCTCTATTCGCTCAACGATCAGACCGGTGCGATCGAATGGGCGGTGCGGCAAACCTCGATTGACGGGGATGGCTCGATCGGTTCTCCTGCAACGAATGGGTCGATCATCATTGCACCGAGCGGGTTTCTGACCGATCCGAACACGGATCCGAGCGCATTCGTCGGCGGTTACGACCTAAACGGAAACCTCCTGTGGCAGGTCCCGACGCATGATTACGTGCCGGGCGGCGCCGCGATCACCAACGATGTCGCGTTCGTGAGCATAGACGACAGCGTCGTCGCGCTCGACGTATCTTCGGGCGAGCAACTCTGGTCGTTTCCGTCGCCTTTCGACGAGTTCTTCTACGCGTCGCCGGCAGTCGTGTCGAGCGGAGTGTACGCCGTCGATTCCATCGGAGCAGTATACGCGCTCAGCTTGGGAACGTCGACGACAGCGTCGGCAAAAGCGCGCAACGTGCTTCTCGAAGAAGCGCGCACTCGCCGGCCTTTGCGGCAACCGTTTGGACCTCTCTTGCGCAGGACCCGGGGCGGCGCCACCCTGGCGCGTTATTGAGCGGCCTCAGAAATCGACCGGATCGTTTGGGTAGTAAAACGCAAAGATTCGCCGCATCTTTGCCATGACGCTTGCGTCCGGGGCCATGACGCCGTAATAGCCGAGCGCCGCCAAGACTTGCTTCGAGTTCACGGTCTTCTTGTGACCCTCGAACGACTCGCCGTTGGCGCTGATGCGCGAATTACCCGCCGTCGATACTTCGCCGGTCGGCAGGACCGATGGTAACTCGCGAGCGACACCGCGCCGGATGGCATTCCAAAGCTGCTCGCGGAGCGCGCTGTCGGCCGGGTCGAGGTTCAGATACATCCATTCACATTCGAGCACGTTGACCGCCTGATAGCTGCTGTCGAAGCCGGCCGATTCGATAAAAACCCCGTCCGGCGTCTGGGCGTCGAGGACCCTGCGCGCAATTTGGCGACCTGCGTCCATGGCGTCGCTGCGCTCGAGCGCGCGGCCGAGAAAATAGTAACTGAGCGCGTGCGCGAGTGTTCGATTGGCAGCCGCGCTATCGGTGGTGAGCAACGCGCGCTGGCGGAGAAGCCAATCGAGCGACGGCCGGCACTTTTCCCGCAGCACGTCGAGCCGCTTGCGAAATGGTTCGCACTCCGGGGCGGTACGGAACCAATCGTTTTTCGGCAGTAGCACGAGCGTGTGTCCGAAATCGTAGAAGAACATCGTCGCCGTCGACGCTTCGCCCAGCGGCCCTTGCGTCGAGCCCGTCGTGATGGTTCCGTTGCTTTCGGAGTAATCGAAGCGCCCATCGGAATGCTGGTGCGCGAACGCGTACTCCGCGATCCTGAGCAGAGCATCGAGGTAGCGCGTGTTTTTCAGTTCCACGGCGGCGGGCAGCAGCGTGAACGTGTGATACTGGAAGCCGATTTGAATGAAGCCACTCGTGTTCGCTTCGGTCGCGCCCTGCGCGTTGGGATAGGCGCCGCGCGGCCACACGCCGTCCATCACCCTGCCGAGCGTCGCGAGGACCGCATATTCATCTTGGGCAGGTAGCGTTTCGGCGAACGCCGCTGGGGGTTGGCGAAGCAGCGAGGCGGAGGCTACCATGCCAAGCGCGGTTGTGGTGCAAAACGCGCGCCGCGAGAGTCCGATTCGCGCGATTTGCTCCAAGTGTGGTTCCATCATGGTCCTGTCGTTCGCGGCGGCGGGCACTCCCCCCGCGCGAACCGAAGCCGGTGCCGGTGCTGATCGTGCTCAAATACGGCGGAAACGCGATGGCCTCGAGCGCGGAGGATCCGCTGCTCGACGATATCGCGGCGCGCAGCGTGGCGGGAGATCGCATCGTCCTCGTGCATGGCGGCGGCCCGCAGATCGATGCGGAACTCGCGCGGCGCGGGCTCGCACCGCCGCGCATCGACGGACTCCGCGTGACCGACGCTGCGACGCTCGAGGTCACCGAGGCCGTACTCTGCGGCAGCGTCAACAAAGCACTCGTGCGCGCGTTGCAGCGACGCGGTGCGCGTGCGGCCGGAATCAGCGGACAAGATGGATCGCTCTTAGTTGCGCACGAGCTCGTTCGCCCGGGCGGGGTTTCGTTCGGGTTCGTCGGTGCGATCGTCGAAGTTCACCCGGCGATTCTCGAAGCGCTGCTGGATGCCGCGTTCGTTCCGGTCGTTGCGCCGCTCGCGACGACGGCCGACGGTGCGACCGCACTCAACGTGAATGCCGACACTGCCGCAGGCGCGATTGCGGGTGCTCTGCGCGCAGACGCTTACATCGTTGTCACCAATGTCGAGCGCGTGCGGCGCGACGTTGCCGATCCGGCGAGCGGAATCGCGCACCTCACGACGACGGAAGCGCGCGCACTCATTACTGATGGAACGTTTGATGGAGGGATGCGGCCGAAGATCGAGAGCGCGCTCGATGCGCTCGCACGCGGAGCGAAGAGTGCGATCGTTTGCGGACAAGGACCAGGGGCTCTCAAAGCGCTCTCGAGGGCACCGGGACAATGATCGTCGATGGCTAAGGGAGCGCGTCGATGCGAATTTCACGCGAGCGGCTTCCTCTTGCCGCGCTCGTCCCCGTACTTTTTATTGCGTGCTCCGGCGGCGGCGGCGGCGGTGGCCCGCTCACAATAGCTCCGAATCCGTCATCGCGAACCGCGGTGCCGGTACAGTCACCCGGTGCAGGCGCGACGCAATCACCCGGCGCCGGCGCAACGCAATCCCCTGGTGCCGGTGCAACGCAATCCCCGGCTGCCGGCGCGACGCAATCCGCGACGCCGACGGATGCGCCAACACGAACGCCGTCGCCGACGGAAGCGCCCGCGCGCACGGTAACCCCTACACCGAAGCCGACTCCGACGCCTACGCCGAAGCCGACGCCGACGCCGACGCCGACGCCGAAACCGACGCCCACCGCAACGTTCCTCGTGTACAATCCCGCGGCGGGAACGTATCGTTTGTTTCCGCAGAGCCCGATGCTTCAAAAGATTCCGTCGAATCCGCAACCCGACCCCTCGAGTTCGGCGTGGATAGCAGAATCGCAAATCGGCAATACCATCGGGCGTTTACAGTTCTTTTCCGATCCGAGCGGATATGCGCAGGACGTCAGCTATCCCATTTACTACACCGTTGCGTCTAGCGACCCGCACGCGGAAACCATCAAGATTAGTTGCAGCGGCTACACGAACGCCGGCTGTCCCGCAAACGGCGTCAAGCTCTCGGTCGACTCTCGGGTACTTCCCGAGGATTTCGGAACGAACGGCGATCGCCACATCACGTTTATCGATACGGCGGGAGGCTACGAGCACGATCTCTTTCAAGCAGCTTGGCCGCCGTCAAGTGGTATCCTGACGGCGAAGCAAGGCGGCCAATGCGCGCTCACCGGCACCGGTTTCTCGGGCGGCGATTGTTCCGCTACGGCTTCCGGCACTCCGGCCTCGCTTGGCCTCATTCGGGCAACGGATTTGCTCGCGGCGATTGGAAACCCAAACGGTTCGCTGCCGTACGCGATCGCCGTCGCCACCAAGTGCAACTACGGCTACATCGCGCCGGCAGTCAATGGCGACAACGGGAACGATTCGTGCGAGACCGGGCCGCCGGACGGAGCACGTTTTTATCTCGCGATGCACGATGCCGCAGTAAACGCGCTCAACGCGCCCAACATCGTCAAGGTGCTGCTGCGAACGCTCGATGAAGACCATTATGGCGCGATGCTGACGGATACGAACGGCGGAGGTGCCGAAATGTCGATGTCGCGCGAGAGCGATCTCACCTACACCGTCTATGGCGAACCGGGTCCGTGGGTGTCGCAGTTCGTCCCGGAAGCTCGGAACGAAGGGTTGACCGGCGCGTCGGCTCCGTTCGAAGGCGAATACTTTATCGACTTACCGCTGCCGTCGAACCTCTTCACGAACTACCTGCGCATCTTGAAGCGAGATTCCGTCGTGCAGCGCGGCTGAGCGCGAGAAACGGAACGGCAGCGGCCGGTGTTTAAGATTCGTAGCGATGCGCGTTCTCGTGACCGGCGGCGCCGGATACATCGGTGCGGTGCTCTGCCGGCGGCTCGTCGAAGCAGGCCACCGTCCCGTTGTGGTCGATCGGATGTTTTGGGGGCGCAAGCCGCTCGAGGGTTGCGAGGTCGAAATCATCTCGGGCGACGTTCGCGATTTCGACGCAGCGTGGCTCGAAGGGATCGACGCGGTCGCTCACCTCGCCGGGCTCTCGAACGACCCGACGGCCGAATACAACACCGCGGCAAATTGGGAAATGAACGCGATCGGCACGGAGCGTATCGTCGCCGCGTGCAAGGCCAAGGGTGTCGAGCGGTTTACCTTCGCCTCGAGCGCGTCGATTTACGATAGCGAACTCTCCTCGCACGAACTCACGCGCTCGCCCGTCATGTGCGACGAAACGACGGCGGTCGCACCGCGTGGTGCCTACTCGATTTCGAAGAAATACGCCGAAGACGTCGTGCTCCGCGCCGCCGATGCGAACTTCGCGCCCGTCGCGTTCCGTCAGGGAACCGTATACGGGTACAGCCCGCGAATGCGCTTCGATCTGGTCGTCAACACGTTCGTCAAGGACGCGATCGTGCGCCGCAGGCTCTTTCTGCACGGCGGCGGCTGGATGTGGCGGCCGCTCGTCGACGTCGAGGACGTGGCGGCGGTTCACGTGATGGCGCTCGAAGCGCCGCTCGAAAGGATTCGCGGCCAAATCTTCAACGTGCTCGAGGAGAACTATCAGATCCGCCAGCTGGCGATGCTCGTGGCGGGCTCGCTCTCGCTGATCGATCCGCCGATCCGCGTCGAACTCGAAGAAGCCCCGCTGCCAAAGCTCGTGCGCAACTATCGGATGAGCAATGCGAAGCTCAGCACCGAACTCGGCTTCACCCCCTCCCGCACGGTTCTCGAATCGATCACCGGCATGCTCCAAAAGTTGCCGCTCGATCGCATCGACGACTTCGGCGATCCGCGCTACTACAACATCCGCTGGATGACGCTGCTCGAGGAATTTCACCTCGAACAGCGCCGGTACGCCTCGATCTATTGAGAATCGACGAAGCGACAAAACGCGAGGTCCTCTCGCGTACCGATATCGGCGCCCTCATAGGGTCGTACGTCCAGCTCCGCAAGCGAGGAAACGACCTCGTCGGGCTCTGCCCGTTCCATTCCGAGAATACGCCGTCGTTCCACGTTCATCCGGACCGCGCGTTCTTCAAGTGTTTCGGCTGCGGCCAGGCCGGCGACGCGATCAAGTTCATTCAGTTGCTCGAGAACGTGCCGTTTCCCGAAGCGGTGCGCAACCTCGCGCGCCGGGCGGGCGTGCAGCTCGAGGACGAATCGCCGGAAGCGGCGCGCGTGCGCGGGCAAAAGGAGCAAATCTACGCGGCTAACGATCTCGCGGCCGCATTCTTCCACAAACTGCTGCGGCTGGAGCCGGAAGGTCAGATCGCGCGTGACTATGCGGAACGCCGCGGGCTGACGAGCGCGACGATCGAAGCGTTCAAGCTCGGTTATTCGCCGCCGGGGTGGGACGGTTTGGTGCGCGAGTTGACGGCCGGCGGAGTCGACATGCGCATTGCCGCCGCCGCGGGCCTCGTGAAGCAAGGCCAGCACGGGTATTACGATTTTTATCGTGGCCGCTTCATGATCCCGACCTACGCGACGACCGGAGAAGTCGTGGCGTTCGGCGGCCGCGCGCTCGATGACAGCCAGCCGAAGTACCTCAACACGTCCACGACCCCCATATACACGAAGGGCCGCGGGCTCTACGCCCTCAACGTCGCACGTCGCGCGGCGGCGACGCAAGAATCGATGATCGTGGTCGAGGGGTATCTCGACTGCATCGCGCTGCATCAGGCCGGGTTCACGAATGCGGTCGCGTCGCTCGGAACGGCCTTCACGCCCGAGCAGGCAGCAGAGATCCGCAAGTACGCCGAGCGCGTGTTCCTATGTTTCGATGCCGACGCGGCGGGGGGCGCCGCGACCGCAAAATCGATCGACATGCTCGGTGCCGCCGGCTGCACGACGTTCATCGTTCGGCTGCCCGACGGCGCAGATCCCGACGCGTTCGTACGCTCGCAGGGCGCGACCGCATTTGGCGAACGCGTTGCGGCGGCGCAACCGTGGATCGAATTCAAGCTCGATCGCGAGATCGCCGAGGTCGTGCGCAAGGGCTTGCCGCGCGGCCAAGCGGCGCAGACTGCGGAAGCGCTCGTCCGCTCGCTGCCGCGTGAGGAGTGGGATCGCTGGCGCGTATATATCGCGCGCGGCCTCGAGCTTTCGGTCGACGATTTGCGCAACAGCCGCCACGTGAACAACCCTGCGACTTTCGGCCCCCGTCCGGGCATCCCGAGCTCGCCCGGGGGCGGCTCGCGCGTTGGGCATATTGCACCGGCGGCCGAGCCGCCGTCGCCGGATCGCGAGATTCTCGCGGCACTCGTCGACGAACCGGCGCTGGTCGCGCAATACGCCGCACGCATCGGTCCCGAAGCCTTTCGCGAAGCGCGTTACCGCGATATTTACCGCACCCTCGTCGCGCGGGCCGGCGATTTGGCCACGCCGGCCGATGTGTACGCGCTCTTCGGCGAAGACGGCGATTCGGTCGCGCTCTTGGTCGCGCTCCAGAAGCCGGACCGGTCGTCAAAAGTCCGATTTGGGGACACGGATGCACGCCGGGCGCATCTAGATCGGGTTGTCGAGGGTTTAAGAGAGGGTCGCCTCGAGCAGCGCTGGCGGGAACTCGATCTGAAGCTCGACGCGGCATTCGCATCGGGCGATTCCGTTTCGCAGGAAGAAAGAGACGAACACCGCCTATTGGGCGAAGAGATACAGGAACACAAGCGAAAAAGACTCGGTACGAAGTGAAATTGACCAATCCATACGGGAAAGGGGGTGAGATCTAAATGGCTAGGAAGAAGGCAGCCGCCGCGAGCAACGCGGCGGAGAACGGGGCAGTCGCGCTTCCGCTCGAGGAGCAAATCAAGAAGCTCATCGAGCGCGGAAAAAAGCGCCGCTCGTTAACATACGAAGAAATTAACGCGGTCTTCGATAACGTCGAGGATGTCGATCCCGAACGCATCGACGCACTTTTCGAAGAGATCGCGTCGATGGGCATCGAGGTCGTCGAAGAGCAGAAAGAAGAAAAGCCGGCCGCCGACGACGTCGTTGCGGAAGCTGAAGTGCTGCCCGCGGGGCTGTCTCTCGACGATCCGGTCCGCATGTATCTCAAAGAGATCGGGCGCGTTCCGCTGCTCTCGATGGACGAAGAAAAAGAACTCGCGATGGCGATCGAAGCGGGCGAACTCGAAGCGCAAAAAAACGGGCAAGCGCAGAGCCGCATCATCGAATCCGGTTTTGAAGCGAAGCGCAAACTGACCGAGGCCAACTTACGGCTCGTCGTTTCGATCGCGAAAAAATACGTCGGCCGCGGCATGCTGTTCTTGGATCTCATCCAGGAAGGGAACCTGGGCCTGATCCGTGCGGTCGAGAAATTCGACTACCGCAAGGGCTACAAATTCTCGACGTATGCGACCTGGTGGATCCGTCAGGCGATTACTCGGGCGCTGGCCGACCAGGCGCGCACGATCCGCATCCCGGTCCACATGGTCGAGACGATCAACCGTCTCATCAAGATCTCGCGCCAGCTCCTCCAGGAGCTCGGCCGCGACCCAACGGTCGAAGAGATCGCCCACGAGATGGGACTGACGCCCGAAAAGGTCCGCGAAGTCATCAAGATCTCGCAGGAACCGATCTCGCTCGAGACCCCGATCGGCGAGGAAGAAGACTCGCACCTCGGCGACTTCATCGAGGATCAGGAAGCGATCGCGCCGGCGGAAGCCGCCTCCGTCATGCTGCTCAAAGAGAAGATGGCGGACGTCCTGAAAAACCTCACCGAGCGCGAGCGCAAGGTCTTGGTCCTACGCTTCGGCCTCGAAGACGGCCACCAGCGTACGCTCGAGGAAGTCGGCCAGGAGTTCGGCGTCACCCGCGAGCGCATTCGCCAAATCGAAGCGAAGGCGCTACGCAAGCTGCGCCATCCCTCGCGCGGGAAGGCCCTCAAAGATTACTGGTCGAGCGAGTAGCTCGCCCCTTCGACGGGCTCAGGACGACGGTGTTAGTCCATTCCGCCTTTGGGCGGATTGACCGGCGTGACGTTCGGATTCATCTCCGCGAACGCGCCGTTTGGATTGGGGAGAATCCAGACTTCGAGATCCCAGATCGCGGGGTACGGGAAGACGAATTGCACATCGCTCGCGCTCTTCGCGATGCCGGCGACGACGAGCTGTTGCGCGGTTGGGTTTCCGATGCTACCGCCGGAAGCTGTAAACTTCGGACCGCCGGTTCCGCCGTAGATCGTCGTTCCGTTCGGTCCCGCGAGCCCGTAGTGGACATGCGCGTTGAACGTGATCCAGCGCGAGGGATCGATGCCCCACAGCGCCGGGCGATCCGTGGTCAGCGGAACGGAATAGTCCGCGCCGAGGAGCCGGCCGCTCACGTCGTACCAAAGCTGGCTCGGGTGATCGGCATCGGAACTGGTCCACGCGCCGTTTGCGTAGCTGATGGCGCCGGTCTTATCTTCATTCGTGTAGCGCTTGAAACCGGCGTCTTCGGCGCTCTTCACCGTTGGATACAGCGTCGCTAAATCGGCCTGAGCCTTCGCGACAAACGGCGCTTCGGCGGCCGTCGGCGTAGCGGGAAGCGTCGCGTCGTCGGCGCGCACGACTAGCGGCGTCATCGCGAGCAGCGCGGCGATCGTGAAGGCGATTCGTCGAATCACGACGCGACCGCCGAAGGAGCGACGCTCGGTCCGGTTACCGGCGCCGCGCTTGCCGGTGCGGCACTCGCGGGCGCGGAGCTTGCCGCAGCGGCGGTCGGTTCGGGCGTCGGTACCGGTGTCGGCGGCAGGGTCGGCTTGCCGCGCGGCAACGGCCGCGGGCGCATGGGCGCGGGCGTGTACATCGGCGCGGCGGTGAGGTCGGAGTGCGGCGTGTCGAACGTGCTTTCAAACGGCGGAGGTGTCGTGAGGACGACCGAGTGTGTGTTGCTGGCGTCGATTGTCGCGGCGGTGAACGCGCGCAGTACCGCTCCCGGGGGCAAGACGAGTTGCTGGCCGGGCCTGAACATATGGTAGAGCTCGTGGCCCGGAATGAAGATGTCGCCGATCGTATCGGTCGTGTCGCGCGTCGCCAAATTTCCCGCCGTTCGTTCCATCGTTAAGTATTCGTGAAGGGCACGAACCGGCAACGGTTGTTGACGTCCGGGCAGAGGGAATGGATCGAAGTGAACGTCGACCGCGCCGTCCTCGTCGCCCGTGTGGGCGGGACGGGCCGTGATGATCTGCAAGGTCTCGGGGGCGCCGCTTGGTGCGAGCGTGACGCCGTTGACCACGAGTGCCGACTTCAGGTGCATGTGAATCACCGTACCCGGCTTGGTCGATGCCGAACTGATCTTGTCGTCGAGGACGAAGAACAGAGGCGACCCGTACGGCAGGACGGCGCCATCGGTCGGCTCCGCCGATGGCTCGGCGGACGTCTTCGAGCGAGGCTCGAGCGGGGGCGGAAGCGCGCCGGCCGGCGGCGAGAGCAGAGGCCACGCCGCGGCGAAGCCGAGCGCGCAGAGCGCGCTCCGGACAACACTGCGGCGGGCGCCGCGCCGCACCGCTAGGATGCCTTTTTCGCGCTCGCTTCTAGAGCGGCAGCGGCGGCTTTCTTGCCTTCTTCGATCAACGCTTTGACCTTCTGGCCGCCCTTTTGGCCGATTTCTTCATAGAAAGCCGGTCCGTAGCGGTCGCGAGTGGCTTCGCCACCCTTCTTGCCGCCCTTTTTTCCGATCTGCTCGTAGAACTCGTGACCGTGCGCGAGCTTCGTGGCCTGACCGCCCTTGCGGCCGATCGCCTCGTAGAATTCGGGGCCGTACTTTTTCTTGACGGTCTCGCCGCCTTTTTGGCCGGCTTCGCGGACCGTCATCCCGCCGCCGGGTTTACGCTTGGGGGTAGACATAGTGGTGAGTACCTTCCTTGAACCTGAGTCGACGCTCGAGTGGCACAGGGTCCCGAGCGATTCGCTTACCAATACATAACGTTGTGCGTCACCGGAAAGTTGGGTCGTTGGGCATCAAGCTCGTCGTTCTCTTGCTATACGCCGCGTTGCTGGGAGGAGGCTGGCAAGGTACCCCGGCAGATGAAGATACGCTTAGAGCTATCGAAATCGATGAATTCCATCGCACGCTAGACCCGATTTTAATCGCGAGCCTCGACGGCCCACCGGCGATCGCCGCGCGCGCCGCGCTCGCGATCGGCCGGACGAAACAGCCGCAAGGCGCCGCGCCGTTGCGCGCCCATATGAGCGCGAGCGATCCGTCGGTGCGCGCGATGGTCGTCTACGGTCTCGGGCTTCTTACAGACGGCGCATCGGTGCTGAATGTGACGCGGCTAGCCCAAAGCGATCCGAATTCCGCCGTCCGCTACGCCGCCGTCGATGCGCTCGGAAGAATCGCGGCCTCCGATGCGGCGCTCGCAACGCCCGCGCTTGCTGACAATTTGCTCGATATCGCGCGCGCCGACACCGATCCGATCGTTCGCGCGCACGCGGCGGCGCAACTCGATCCGTTCCGGAGGAGTGCGGAGGCGCCAAAAATCGCTGCGGCACTCGAAACGATCGAAACGCACGACACCGATCCTGACGTGCGCTGGCATGCCGCATGGATGCTCTTTCGCGGCTATGCAACGTTTCCGGATTTGTCCTTCCTGAAGAACGCAGCGCACGATCCCGAAGAGTTGGTGCGGGTCGAAACCGCTCGCGCGCTCGGTCACCGCAAAGAGCTCGCGGCGATCGGCATCGTCCGCGGGATGATGAACGATCGCTCCTGGCACGTGCAGCTCGAAGCGGATGAGGCGGTGCGACGCCTGCTGCTCGAACCGCCGACGGCACATTTGAAGGCGTTTCCGCCGGGCGTGCGTTTGCCGGCGATACCGATGGCCGAGCCACGGCCGAAGAACCCCCCTATGGTCGACAGCGCGATCGTGAGGGAACCCGAGCGCGTACCCGATCCGCAGCGGTTCGACTTGGGGGGTTCGCTCTTGCCTCAGACGGCGCGCGACATGAATGGACCGGCACCCGGCGCGCACCCGCGCGTCGAACTTCGGACGACCAAGGGCGTCGTCGTCATGCGCCTCTATCCGGAATGGGCGCCCTCGACGGTCGCAAACTTTCTCGGCCTCGTCGCGACGCACAACATCGACTACAATCGCTGGTTCCGCATCGTCCCGGATTTCGTCGTGCAAACCGGCGACGTCACGAATACCGGCGACGGCGATCCCGGGTACACGATTCCCGCTGAAGAGAATCCGCTCGAGCAGCGCTCCGGCATCATCGCGATGGGACTCGACTACGATGCGAAGGGCGCGGTGCGCGATTCCGCCGGTACGCAATTTTACGTCACGCTCTCACCGCAACTCCACCTCGATCGATCGTTTAGCGTGTTCGGCGAAGTCGAATCGGGCTTCGACGTGCTCGCGAATTTGCTCGAGAGCGATTTCATCCTGACCGCGACGCGACTGCCGGACAAGTAGCGCGAAGAGCTGAGCTAACGCGCGAACATCGAGCGCACGGCGAACAGCAGGTTTTCCCGCCGCTCGGTGACGCGCCGATAAAAATACCCGGCCCAGTGCGTTCCGAACGGCACGTAAATGCGCACGCGGTATCCCTCGCGCACCAGGCGCCGCTGCAGTTCGGGGCGCACGCCGTACAGAAGCTGAAACTCGAAACGCTCGGGCCCGATGCCGCAGTCGGCGGTGTAGCGCTTTACCGCGTCGATCAGGCGTTCGTCATGCGTCGCGATCGCGGGGTAGTTGCCGCGCGTGAGCAACGCGCCCGCGAGCCGCACGTACGCTTTGCGAATCGCCGGCATAGCCTGGAACGCGATCTCGGGCGGTTCTTCGTATGCGCCTTTGCAGAGCCGCACCCGCGCGCCGAGCACGATCGCCCGTTCGACATCTGCGGGTGAGCGCTTTAAGTACGCTTGAATCACGGGACCGGTGTTGGGGTGCTGCGCGTAGACCGCCTCGAAGACGCGCAGCGTTTCGCCGGTAACGGCCGAGCCTTCCATGTCGATGCGTACGAACGGATCGCCGAGTCCCGCTGCGCGCGCGCAGATATCGCCAAGATAGCGAACGCACAAATCTTCGTCGACGAGGAGCCCGAGGGCCGTCAGCTTCACCGACACGTTCGTTTTCGCGCCCGACGCTTCGATTGCCGCAAGCATGTCGAAGTAGGTGTCGCGGGTGCGGGTCGCTTCGGCGAGATCGGTAACGTCCTCGCCAAGGAAGTCAAGTGTCGCGCTTAACCCTTGCGCGTTGAGTTCCCGGACTGCCTCGAGCGCCGTCTCGATCGTGTCGCCCGCGACGAACCGCCTGGCGAGGAAGAAGAAGCGGCGCGAGAACAGGGACTCCGGTGCAAGCAGGCCGTTCACTTTTCTGGCCGCCGGGCCGGTTTCTGGGACCTGATTCCCCCGTGAAAGCCGGTGCACCTTAACGTCATGTAACGAAAGTACGGGTTCGGCCAAGAAATTCTTACGAGCCGCGGCGCCTCGGGGCTAGGCTAGGCTCCCGGGCCATCCGAAGCCCATAGTAGTGGAGGATTACACGGCGCAAGAGCGCCCGAAACGCGTTCTCGTGGCTGACGACGATACCGACGTCTGCGCTTTGTTGCAGGTCGCCCTCGCGCCCCTCGCCTTGGTGACGCTCGTGCATGACGCGGAGACCGCGCTCGAACTCGTCGCGACCGAACCCGCCTACGACGTCATCGTCTCCGACTTCATGCTGCCGGGTATCGACGGCGTCGAATTCGTCGAACGCGTGCGGCGCGGGTCGTGGTCCCCGGGTGTCTCGATTTTGATGATCAGCGGACACGGCGAAGATTTCGTCGGCGAACGGGCCCGTGCGGCCGGCGTCGACGCCTTTCTCGATAAGCCGTTCACGCTCTCACAGCTGCGCGCCACGGTCCGCAAGCTGCTGGTCCTGCCTACGCACCACTGCGCGTAAAAAGCGTTTAGCGCGGGGTCCGGCGTAAAGCCGGTCGATGCTGCTCGTCGCCCTTCGCGTCGTGCTCGTAGCCGTGTCGCTCGCGCTCGATGTGTTTGCGGTGAGCGTCGGCGTCGGCATTAAAGGCGTAACCCGGCCCGCGATGCTGCGCATCGGCGCGGCGTTCGCTACGGCCGAAGTCGGGATGAACCTCGTCGGCGCGGGGATCGGGGCGGTTGCCGGTCATGCGATCGGCGGGGTTGCGGCCTATCTCGGGTTCGCGGCGCTGATCGGCGTCGGGATCTATATGGTCGTCGAAGCGCTGGGCGAAGGGAAGGAGAACTTCGACCTTTCGCACGGCTGGGGTCTGCTCGCAGCCTCGCTCTCGATCAGCCTCGACTCGCTCGGAATCGGTTTCTCGATCGTCTATATCGGTGTGCCGCTTCCAATCACGCTCACCGCGATCGCGATCGCATCGGTCACGTCGACCTTCTTGGGCTTGGGCCTCGGAAAGCGCGTCGGCGCGGGAATCGGAGAGCGCGCGGGCCTGATTGCCGGGTTCGTGTTGATCGCGACCGGCGTGGTATTCGCGCTGCTGAAATACTTTAAGGTCGAATGACCGATCTGCGCCGCGTGTGGCTGATAGCCGCGGCCTACGGCGTCGTGCTCTTCGCACTCGGTGTGGACCGCTACGCGACGTATCGCGCGGGCGCCGATCTCGGTTTGTTCGTGCAGAGCATCGCGTCGGTGTTTGCGGGCTTCGGGAACACGATGGAGCGCGGCAGCCACTTCACGTACCATTTTTCTCCGATCTTATACGCGTGCGCGCCGTTCTTGCTCGCGACGCATTCGGCGCTGGCGCTTACCGCATTGCAGGCGCTTGCCGGTGCGCTCGTGCCGCCGCCGCTGTACCTGATCGCGCGCAAGCGGATGTCCGCATCGCTTGCGCTCGGGGTGGCGATCGTCGCAGCCCTGTACCCGCCGATGGTAGGCGTCACGTTCACCGATTTCCACGAGAACGGGTTCGCGCCGGCGGCGACCTTATGGCTGCTGTGGGCGCTCGACGCCGGCCGCTTCGGACTTGCCGCCGCGTTCGCTGCCGTCGCGCTTTGCATCAAGGAAGATCAGTCGCTGCTGCTCGCGTTCGGCGGAATCTGGGGTGCCTTTGCCTACACGCGCGCGAAGGATCGCGCCCGGGCCACGTTCTGCGGCGCGGTTGTCGTCGTTTCGCTCGCGACGTTTGTCGCGTTCTTTACGGTCGTACGTCCGCTCGCGGGTGCGACCGACATCTGGGGACCGACGCATTTTTACGCGTGGTCGCACGGGCCCGGAACGCGAGGCGGGATCGCACCGTGGTATTCGATCGGACGCCCCGCGTACGTGCTCGAGGCGCTCGTGCCGGTGTGCTTCGTCGCGCTCTGGTCGCCCGCGTTCGTGCTCGCGATTCCCGGCTTCGTCGAGGTGCTCGGTTCGCACGAGTCGTTGACGTACACGATGGGGACGCACTACGCGGCCGTGTGGATTCCATACGTCCTTCTCGCGTTTGCGCTCGGCATCGCGCGGATCGCGGCGCGCTCGCCGCGGACGGCAACCAATCTCATGCGAACGTCGATAACGATTTGCGCGCTCATCCTCGCCGTCGCGAGCCCGACCCATTGGGGCCACTACCTGGGGCCGTACACCGGCCACGACGCGGTGCTCGATCGCGCCGTCGCGCGCGCCGGCACGAGCCTCGACCTCGGCACGTTCGACGAAGTCTACGCGCACCTCGGCTTCGACCCAAACGCACGCATCGGTATCCTGGCCACGACGCGTTACGCGCTCGCCGATACGACCTACCCGAACGCGGAATTCACGCGGAACGTCCGCCCGGTTCTGCTGCAAGAAGTTGCGGCCGGCACGGCGCGTCTGGTATGGAGCGAGGACGGGGTCGAGCTCTACGAGCGCGGCGGGACCCCTGCAGCCCATGCGGAAGGCGCGCATAATGGACGTGGGAGCGTCGTTGCTCGCGCTCGCCCGCACGAATGGCGCGCGATCGATCGCAGTCGTCGGAACGAGTAAGAACGCGGGCAAGACCGTCGCGGTCGCGGCGTTGGCAGACGCGCTCGCGCGCCGCGGCGAGCCGTTCGGGATTTGTTCGATCGGGCGCGACGGCGAAGCGGTCGACGCAGTCGATGCGAGCCCGAAGCCGCGGTTGTTCCTGCGACCGGGGACGATGGTCGCTACGGGCGCACGCCTGATTCCGCGCTCGCCCGCACTCGAAATCACCGCGGTGACCGAGTTGCCGAGCGCGCTCGGCGCGATCGTGCTCGCGCACGTGCGAGCGCCGGGATACGTCGAAATCTCCGGACCACCGAGCGCGTACGCGCTGCGCCATGTGGCGCGGTTGCTCGCGAGTGACGGGCGGCTCGTACTCATCGACGGGGCCGTCGACCGGGTCGCGGCGCTGGCTGACGGTGAGGATGCGATCGTCGTAGCGGTCGGCGCGAGTGGAATGGCGACGCCAGCGCGCGCGCTGGATGAGGTCGAGGGGCTCGTCGCGCGGCTGCGGATCGCGCCCGCCGACCCGGAACGTCCCGCGGTCCGGATCGAGGGCGCGTTGACGGCAAGCGCGGGTTGGGGCTACGCGCGAGCCGGCGAACGGCGTCAGATCGTCGTGCGCGATCCGACGCGCGTCGCGTTCGGTGGACGGGTGTTTCTCGAGCTTGCCGGACGCATCGACGTGCGCTGCGAGCGGCCGCTCTGCGTCGTAGCATGCACGGTTGCACCCGCAAGCAGCGAGCTGACCTTCGAACCGCGTACGTTCGCGCGCGCCGTCGCGGACCGGACCGGGCTGCCGGCGTTCGACGTGTATGCGGGATCGGTCGCGGAGCCGAGCGCGGCGTGAGGACAGCTGTCGATGCACGCACGGCATGGACGGAGCCTGCGGCGGAGGCGATCGGGGCCACGTGGCTCCTTGCGGCGATCGCGCCAGGAGGCGCTTTAGGTCGCGCCGCGAGCGAGCGCGGTACGCGCCGGTTTTTGCGCGGAGACGAAGCTGAGGCGCAAGCCGCAATCGAACGCGTCGACGCTCTCGCGCATGAAATCGATGCAGCGCGCCTCGCCGCGATGCGAGCGACGCTCGCTGCCGCTCCCGACATCACCGCCGTGCTCGCGCGAGCGAGCGTAGGCGCCGTGCTCGGCGACGTCGACTTCTTCGAGATCGGGCGTTTCATCGCGGCGCTCGCCGAGATCGCGGAACCGTTATCGGGTTGGTTCGCGGGCGTCCACGACTCGGTCTACGGCGCGCTGCAAATGGCGCTCGGCCCAGGACGCAGCGCCGGCGGCGGTTTCTACCTCGCCGACGCTTTCGACCCGGAACTCGCGAACGCGCGCGCGGAAGCGAACGCGAGTCAGACTGCCTACGATGTGGCGCGCAGCGGATTGCTCGAACGCATCGCGCGTTACGTTGGGGCGGAGAGCGTGCGCGACGGCGAGTTCGTGCTGATGCGCGACCACGCGTTCGGCCCGCTGCCGCGCGAAATCCACGTCGTGCGCGAATCGCCCGCATATCTGCTGTGCGACGTTTCGCTCGACGCCGCGGCGCTCGACGCGCTTGCCGCGCGCGACACCGCGATCGCGCGCGTCGCGGAGCGTGAGGAATCCGTGCGCGCGCGACTGTCGCAAGCGGTCGCGGCGGCGGGGAGTTCGCTCGCATTTGCCTGCGAGGCGCTCGGCGATTTCGACCTGCTGGCCGCTCGCGCGCAGTTCGCGCAGCGACATCGCTGCATAGTCCCGGAGATCGCGGATGCGGCGCCGGTCGCATTCGTCGACGCTCGCTTTCTGCCGCTCGAAGAAGCGCTCGAACGCCACGGCAGACGTTATGCGCCGATTTCGCTCGAGCTCGAGGGCGTCGGTGTCGTCACCGGCCCAAACATGGGTGGCAAGACGGCGGCGCTTCGCACCCTAGGATTTCTTGCCGCGTGCGCGAGCCTCGGCGTTCCGGTTCCGGCCGCGTCCGCGCGACTGCCGTTGTTCGATGAGATCGCCTGGCTCGGTATCGCGGCCCGCGCGGTCGATGACGACGGGTTGCTTTCTTCATTCGGCAGCGAGGTCGTTGCGCTGCGAGATTTTCTGAGTCGCGAGCTCGAGCGGCCACTCGTCCTCATCGATGAATTCGCGCGCACGACATCGCCGCGCGAGGGCCGCGCGCTGCTCGTCGCGGTTCTCGAAACGTTGTACGAACGGGGCGCACTCGCGCTCGCGGCCACCCACCTCGCGAACGTCGCGCCGGCCGGTGCCGCACACTTCGCAATCGGAGGCCTGCACGCGCTGCCGCCGCGCGCCGGTGCGCCCCTCGAGCTCGAGGCCGCATTGCGCCGCATCGCACGGGCCATGGACTACAGCGTGCAACGTGTTGCGAGCGACACCGCTCCGCCGGCCGATGCAATCGCTCTCGCCGACGCGCTCGGCCTCGATCCCAATTTGATCGCACGCGCGCTCGGGGAGATTCATCGCAGCTCCACAGCAGAGGAGACGTAAATGCCGACGATCCCGCAAATCGAAGAGCAGATTCTCGTCATCGAAGGCTTTCGGGTCAAGCTGACGCCGCTGCTCGCGAAGACGAAGTCGCTACCGGGCTACGATTTTACCGTCATGGCGCCGCAGCGCTGGCGCGTCTCGGATTGGAAGACGGCGCGCTTGGGTGCATACCTGACGCTGGTCAAGGCGGCCGTGGTGATGCGCGGTGACGGGACGCCCGTGAAGGGCGACTTGCAGCTCGGCAACATCCGCGATTCGTACTACGAAGCCACCTATGGCCCGATCGGAAAACTCCGCGAATAAGGCGTTGGCGGACCCGGCGCGAGGCGCCGGGAATGCTCGCTCATGGACCCGTTGATCGTTACGGTTGCCGCCGTCGGGGCGGAACTGACGCCGGAACAGACGCCGCATCTGCCGATCACACCGCAGCAGCTCGGCGAGACCGCGGCCTCGTGCCGCGCAGCCGGCGCCTCGATGATCCACGTCCATTGCCGCTGGGATGACGGCAAGAACACGGCCGACGTCGGGCGCTTCCGCGACGCGATGGCCGCGATTCGGGCGCACAGCGACCTGATCGTCCAATTCACGACCGGCGGCGCCATCGGGATGACCGCGGCCGAACGCGCGGCGCCGCTGGAATTACGGCCCGAGATGGCGACCTTGACCTGTGGGACCGTGAACTTCGGCGACGACGTTTTCATGAACAGCTTCCCGATCATGCGCGGCATTCTCGCCGAGATCGTCCGCTACGGCGTGCGCCCCGAACTCGAAATCTTCGACGCCGGCCACCTTGCGAACGCCAAGCGCCTCGCGGTGGAAGGGCTGCTCGAGTTGCCCGCCCACGTCGACTTCGTGCTCGGCGTTCCCGGAGCGCTGGAGGCGAGCGTCCGCAATCTGGTGCAGCTCGTCGACGCGCTGCCGGCCGGCTGCACGTGGTCCGTGGCCGCGCTCGGCCGCGATCAACTGCCCTTGGCGACCGTCGCTATCGCGATGGGGGGCCACGTGCGGGTCGGGCTCGAGGACAACATCTACTATTCCAAGGGCCGCCTCGCGCGCAACGACGAGCTGGTCGCTCGCGTGGTGCGGATCGCTGAGGAACTTGGCCGGCCCGTAGCCACGCCCGATCAGGCCCGCGGCTTGCTCGGGTTACCCGTCCCGGCCTTGGCCAAAGGCTGAGAAGTACCCGGCGCCCGGCTCGCGAAGTCCGCGCGCAGCCCGGGCCATTTAGTTAGGCGGTTTCTCTGTTCAATTACGTCGTGCGCAGGTCGCTTCAGTCGATCCCGCTGCTCCTGCTGATCTCGATGATCCTGTATTGGATCCTAAGCAACGCGCCCGGCGGGCCACTCGCGCCGTATCTGCAGAATCCGCACATCACCGCTGCCGACATCGAACGTCTCAAACATAACTTCGGCCTGGATCAGCCGCTGCCGATCCGCTATCTGCACTGGCTCGGGATGGTCGTGCGGGGCGACCTCGGCTACTCGACCTCGAATTCGGAGACGGTCGTTGCCGCGATCGTCGAGCGCCTGCCGGCCACATTTCTCCTCGCCGGAACGTCGCTCGTGCTGTCCTTGATCGTCGGCGTCTCGATCGGAATCTTCGCCGCGATCAAACCGTACTCGTTCGTCGACTACACTGTGACGACGCTCGCCTTCTTCGGCCAATCGATGCCGGTGTTCTGGTTCGCCCTCATGCTGCAACTCGCGTTCGCCGTTACCGGCATCACGGCGTTCGGCTACCACTTTGCGCTTCCGTCCGCAGGCATCTCGTCGACCGACGATATCGACGTCGGCGATCGCATCCTGCATCTCATCTTGCCGTGCGCCGTGTTGAGCCTGCTCAACATCGCGACGTGGAGCCGTTTCACGCGCAGCTCCATGCTCGAAGTGATTCGCACGGACTACATGCGCACGGCCGCGGCCAAAGGTCTCGACAAGCTCACGATCATCCTGCGCCACGGGCTCAAGAACGCGATGATCCCGGTCGTTACGATCATCGCGCTGTCGCTACCCGGTTTGTTTTCGGGTGCGGTCGTGACCGAAACGATCTTTGCCTGGCCCGGGATGGGCCGGCTGTTCTTTAACGCACTCGGCCAGTTCGATTTCTCGCTGCTCATGGGCTATCTGTTGATCGTCTCGACTTTGGTTGTGTTCTTCAACCTGGTCGCCGACGTAGCGTATGCATGGCTCGATCCACGGGTGAAATACGACTGATGGCTACAGCGCTCGCTCCTGGCGGTATCCCGCTCTCCATTATCGACGACGAAGTTCGCATCGAGCGTCACGGTGTTTGGAAACGCTTTCGTAAGCACCGGCTCGCGCTCGCCGGCGGCATCGTCATCACGCTGATCACGCTGCTGGCGTTTGCGGCAAAGTTTATCGCCCCGGCCGACCCGAACTTCATCGATCAAGCCAACTGGTCGGGCTACCCGCTCGCACCGGGCGTCGCGCACCATATCTTGGGCACCGACGAAAACGGACGCGACCTGCTCTCTCGCCTGATGTACGGCGGGCAAATTTCGCTGACGGTCGCGTTCTTCGCGGTACTCATGGAGATCTCGATCGGAACGGTCGTCGGCGCGGTTTCGGGCTACTACGGCGGCTGGGTCGACTACCTGATGATGCGCATCACCGACGTCTTCTTGTCGATTCCGCTGTTGCCGTTACTGCTCGTGTTGACCGCTATCGTTGCCGCATCGTCGAACAAAGCCGCGCTCGGATTCGGCGTGATCGTGGTGATCATCGGGGGTACGTCGTGGCCCTCGGTCGCTCGGCTCGTTCGAGCCTCGTTCTTGAGCTTACGCGAGAAAGAGTTCTGCGAGGCGGCAAGGGCCTTGGGCAATCGTGACGGCCGGATCATCTTCCGTCACCTGCTCCCCAACGCCGTCGCGCCGATCATCGTTCAGGCAACGCTCGACGTCGCGAACGTCATCATCCTCGAGTCGACGCTCTCGTTTCTCGGCTTCGGGATCCAGCCGCCGACGGCGTCCTGGGGCAACATGCTCGCTAACGCCGAGTCGAACATGGCGATCGCCCCATGGGTCGCGATCTTCCCCGGCCTCTGCATCCTGGTCACGGTACTCGCGATCAACTACCTCGGCGACGGCCTCCGCGACGCCCTCGACCCGAACATGAAGTAAGGCTCTATCGAAGGCCGCGAAGTACCTTGCCCTCCGTGTTGAGGTAGTACGACGCGCCGTCGAAGCGCTTTGTGTCGTCAGCGAACATCAGGTAGAGATACTTGAAGTTTTCGCTGAGGGCGTAGGCCGGTAAGTGGTCGCCGAGCGTCATCGGGGTCGTGCGGACGTCTTTGAGGTTCGTGTAGCCGTTGTCGACGCGGCAGTTCGCTCGCAATGCGGCGAAATAGCGGTAGGCGGTCGCGCGGTACTTCTCGTCGTGGGTCAAGAACCACAGATCGAACGCGGAGTTCGCGTATTCCGGCTGCATGCCGTAGCCACCGTTGACCGCGGAAAGCGTTGCGTAG
>Ga0302325_10007181_pt1 | contig 24792 bp, 21 predicted proteins | sample Palsa_T0_2_FD_201948 | JGI IMG/M metagenome (GOLD analysis project Ga0302325, IMG submission 201948) | Peat permafrost microbial communities from Stordalen Mire near Abisko, Sweden - Palsa_T0_2 | ecosystem: Environmental > Terrestrial > Soil > Palsa > Peat permafrost | place: Sweden: Abisko... | reverse complement strand
CAAAGCCTGGCGGGGATCCACGCCAGGACTATTCGGCCTGCTCTCTAGCACCGTCCGTATCCTGTCAATTTCAAGGTCCTTCTCATGGACAATCTCGTCATGCATCAAAGGTTCGGGTTGCGTTGCTTTCTCGAAAGTCTCCTCGACTATCTCGTCCAGGACGGCTGCGGACTCTACTGGAAGATCGGTCTGCGAGCCCTTCGAGGCCGATCTTGACATAGGTGTTGCTTGGACAGCATGAATCTCTGTCCCGTTCTTCTCTGCAGTCGTCGATTTCCCCCCATCGCTCCGTGCACTTGGTGTGGTCGCTCGACTCTTCCTCGATCTCGATCCATCGCGTTGGATCTTGCCCGCCTTTCGGGACGCATCAGCAAGGCGGACGTCCGGGCTTGCCTTCCGGATAGGAGATCGTTGCTTCGAGGTATCTGACCTTAATTGTCGACGCGTTGGGAGATTTGATTCGTCGAAGAGTCGGTCTCTGTGTATACAGAATCAGCAAACTGCCACCTAACACCCCAGCCAAAAACCGCAGGAACTTCAAAACACCACAGATGGAGAGAGCAACGTACTGCAGGATGTCGGTGACTTCAAGAAAGTACGCCTCCGCTGCGTTGGTGGGCGGCGCGTCGACATTGGAGAGGTTGATCTGGGGAATGGGCTCGTCATTGTCGCAAACAGCAAAGAACTCGCGAAGCTTCCTCTTGCGCGACGTAATAATTCCACTACCAATTATCAGCACCATGATACCTACATGCATCGATGCGCCTCTGCACGCGCTTTCGAACGATGCCAGTGGGATAATTGATGTACCTGAGTTCAGCTCGTTTTGATCGCAAAAGCCGTGAGCGGTCGGCAGCCCCAACCTCACTCATAATAGTGCGATCGCGACATCCGTTTCTCGAGAAAACGGATGTGGTGCCAGTCTTAATGGAGGTCTGGGAGATGGAATCCGCAGTCAGATCGATGGATTTACGTTGTGTTGCGGCGTGGTGATTGATTTGCGATTTCACCTCATGCTCTCGCTATCCTGATGGTTTCGAAGGGCAGCGTTTTTCACTGCACTGCCGGGCCGCACGCGAGGTTTATGGTGGGCTAGTCCTAGTTTGGGACGTCATTCTGGGCGAGGGCAGGCAGAGGCAGGTTTTTCTACAACCTGTGGCCATTTCTAAATATCTGCTTTATTTATATCCAAATTTCATACATGGGAGACTTTTGGGGAGTTGCAAATGTGTATTTGGAGTTGAGGTTTCATTGTTTGGTCAGATCGTGTTCTAGTCTATGTACGTAACATGGAGGTACAACCGAGTAAGCCTAGTGATGATCATCCCTTGCTGAGCACCATCTGTTTTGATTTTGTCCTATTTACAGCAAATAAAATTATCTTGGTAGTGATGGAAGAGTGGTGATTGTCTCAGAAGATTTGTTTTCGAGGCTTGAGATATTCCATATCCAATTCGTCTTTAGTTGATACGGCTGCCTGGTACCTTCAGCTCATTGCAGGACTTTCCATTCTTCCAGATATCAGAATTCCTTTCATTCCTCAAACTTCCGTAGATACCCTTCTGAATTTGCTTCGTTATTAGTACATTTGAGGCTGTTTGCCTCCTATTTGAAAAGCATTTCCGAGCGAGTTGACTAAGTAAAGCCCCCAAGTTCAATCTGTGCCAAGAGAACAAATTAGCACAACGTTCAATTATTCTCTAACACTATCATTCTGTACCCCCAGCATGCATCACAGTTATCTAAAATAAACATATGTCCATTGCCATTATATCCATATCTATCCCCTCAAGGACTCCCGTCTAATCGAACATCACATGACTGTAGTTACCCTTGAATGTTTCTAGTGCTTCTCGCGGAATATCGTCTCCCACCAAAACACAACATCGAAAATCTAACGCAGATAAACAAATTGAAAATACGATAGAACATCAATTTTCATTCTCAGCTTCAAATCTCCATCACAATCTTCTCACGGAAAATACCTCACCTCCTCGCTTACCATTACCCCCTTTCCTCCAGGTTCCCCAACTCATCTTGGCAAGGCTGCCGAGCCACTAATTCGTCATCCCAAACCCACCCAATCGTGGAGAAAAGGCCACCTTTTATGTGATGAAGATGTTCATCGCCGATGTTAGATTCGCAAAACCAAAAACCAAAGAAGAAGAAAAAAAGAACACCCCAAATTACATTCGTATTCGGCAAAAACTATTTCGGCAACGTCGGGAACAATCAAACCCTGACTCGCCGGGGCTCTCGGCAGGGATGCGGTCCGAAAAGGACAGATTACTGGAGGCCGGCCGACTCGGATTCGGAAACGCGCGGCTTCCACACCAGCAAGGGAATAAAGAAGAAAACCAATAAGAAATAATAAAAAATGTAAAAGAATTTAAAATAATGTAAAATAATTTCAGAAATTATATCCTGCATATGCAATGCCCCTTCTGCAGAGGCTAATTGCTGTTTCTTGAGAGAGGGGCAGTTCCATGGCTGGCGAAGAGGGTGATGAGGATGACTGAGCACCGCATTTTGATTGTTTTGGTTTTGTGGCAAGTAAATTTATGATGCATTGAAAAAGAAATCCCGATTATGTTGATGTTGCTGAAGCCTTGTTCATTTCCCAAAACATTCCACGCAAAGACATGATGGTGGCCTTGCCAGAGGAAAGCGAAAGTGATAGTCATAAACTATCAGCGATCATCATCACTTGTCTCATTACTTGGAAGAAAAGATAAAGTAGTTCGAGTAAGCATCCAGATTTGGCTCGAAGGAAGCTGTCACATCGCAGAAACATGAAGCCGTACCCAATCAAGTACGTGATAGGGAGAAATGAAACAAAATAGCATCATCCACGAAAAGAGTCATGTTGAATTTAAGAGGGATTTGAGGAGACGAATGCGATGCAACAGCTGGAAATGTTGAGAACCAGTGCCTCGTGTCCGGGAAAGAAAACATCAGTGTTGTAGCAGAACAATCACTCTAAATCATCCTAAAGCAGATCCGCAAAATCCTCATCAGAACATTGCTGACGAGTACGAATATTTCAAGCTCATGTCCACTTGGCACTGGGCATAATCATCTCCTAACCGATCAATAGCCCATTCTCTGATCGATCTTCCTTTTTCCTTCTTACTCCTAGTATGACTGGTGTTCCCAACAGCTTTGACAGTGTCTAAATTTGATATAGGAATATGGCGGAGAAATGGAGAGGTCTACGAGTGACGTTCAAATGAGGGTTGGTATTGGCACGCCGCTAAGTAAGGGTGGCGCCGTCGGGAACTGCATTAGACGTCCTGACGGGGTTGAGCTTCGAGTTGGAGGCCGGCGGTTGAAAGTCTGCAAAATGATTCTGAATAGTCGCACGACGCAGATCAGAGATCATGCCCGTAGAATTTGTTCAAAGTCGTTGCGAGCAGGAGACGTGCGGTTTTTATAGAGGAGAGTTGTGTTGTGTTGGAGACATAAGAATCTAACAAGTCATCCCGGGTGAATGTTGTTCCGAGGTTCGTCAATCACGTGCAAGGTCCCCAAAACCGCACCTCATCTTCGTCATCTTTTCTATTCGCACCACTCCTTCACAACTTCTTCATATCGTCATCCAGGCTCGCGCTTTACGTGTTCGTTTGTTTATTTCTGTGTTGTGATAGAGCCAAGATTACGAGGAACCATTGCAGAGCTCGATAGCTCGAGGCTCCGACACTTCATGTGCGCAGTCATGTCCGGGCTGTATGCTGGTCAGCACGCGAGGCAGCCCGGAGAGCCTTGCATGCAGCAACTCTTACGATATCTGCCTAGCAAACCATGTTTTGTTTTCGTCTCTTTGCATATTTCGGCCGCTCTTGCGTTTTTGCTTCCTCTTTTGCTCACCCTTTCCTGTACTTCGTTACCTGTACCAACCTGAATCGGGTGCGTGGAAGCGAGTTCAAAAGCTCGCACCAAAGTTGGTAAAAGCATGTCTAATCACTTGTGGGCGCAGGCGGTTATGGTCAAGTGACGGATCCAATAGGAAGCCTTTCAAATCATTCCACTCCAAGAATAGCCTTCCTGCACAGGGGTCACCAAATAGGAAGTGGGCTTGCTCAGCCTTACTCTTGATACACACGTCGTTCCAACCCCGCCGTCTGACCCCCCTTATGGACGCGTCGGGTCAACTCTTCTCAGCAAGTACTTTTCTCTGCACGATATATGGACCAAGGTCAAAGGACACAAATGAAACTTCCCATCGACGTCTTGACTACGCCAAATTTAGAAGACCACTCCTCAGCGATACTTCACCTCACGAAATTCCCAGCCTCGTGAGGCACTTCGTAGCCAAAACGATTTCAGCCTTTCGATCGGCCTACTCTCAACATCGGACGATAACTCTAGACCTCTGGTAACCTACCCATCCAACCTCCAGCAATGGACTCTGACGGCGACATTGTCATGGGCGACGTTTCTTTCGAACAAACGCAACCCTCTCTCGCAGACTACATCATGCCCTTTGGTAAATTCCAAGGCGAAAAGCTTTGCGAGGTCCCATCATGGTATCTCCATTGGCTTCCCAACATATCGGACCCCACACCAACTTTCGCAGCTGCTCTCACATATGCCCTAGCAGCAACCAGTTTCACGGAGATGGAGATTGACTGGTACCCTGCTCCTATCTCTGCTGCGCCCGACGATTTCCATCAGTATGAGAAGATCAAGAAGGAGGGGAAACCAAAGAGCCCGTACACGGCCCTGTGGATCACTAAGACCAACACGATGAAATATTTTTATCTGAGCGACGAAATCCTTCGAGTTATGGGTGTAGAAAAGCTCCCAAACGAGGACCCTTCGGAGACGAATGTGTGGAAGGCGCCAAAATATGGGTCTCCTCAAAAGAAATATGCATCTGCCGCAAGATATTCGCTATATCATATTTGGAGCTTGGCGCAGGTGTATATGACGAAGGGAGAAGCGGACTTTGTTTTGAGGAAATACAAGAACGATGTATTGCGAAAAGATGTGCAGGGTTCACCGAGGAAGCAGGGAGCCGGATTTCATTGAAGGACGTATGAAATGGGAAATATTGTTATGTATCGATCTGCCATTTTTGGGTCCTTGTCGATATGGCGAAAGAAGAGGAGTAGGAAACGTAGTTGGTAAATCTACTAGATTTTGAACCGCTCGGCGGGCGGCATCCCGTCGCTCGCCTCATCCCCCATTCTGGCTCGGGGTGTCAGCCACAGTTCAGCCACACTCCACTACTCTAAAGGGCTTAGTGCAAGGCACCCATTTCTGTCGCCTGAAATCAACGCGATCGTCCTCAGACTCGACATCCTTAATCTTCCCCTTGTCATGATATAGAAGCAATCAATACTCTCTCTTCTTACGAGCCGTTTGCTTCCAGTGATATAACTCAACATAATTATCAATTTCACCAGCAGTGACGACGAACATGGACGTAGCTGAAACGAGCGATGTGCGGATATCTAAGAAGCGCACTACAGAGACAGCAGAGACAGCAGAGATAGTGTCCACTTTGGGAACACTGGCCACATGGGGTGGGACAACGCTGACTGAAGCGGCAGAGGATACCTTTACTATTTGCTCCAGTTGTCAATCCCTGCTCATCCGACCGGCGTGCGATCCAAAATCTCAACAAGGCAGCTACTTCACAAAAAAGGAGTTTATGGTTCATCGGTCCCTATCTGCGGTCTCTTCTTCTGCTTTAGGCGGCTGCATTGTATGCAGGCTAGCTATATCTGCCAAACCGACACTCCCTCAATACCAAGGATCTTCGGTCGATGGTTTTCATCTAGCACTCTACTGGATAGATGCATTCGAGAAGTTTACCAGGATCGACGTTACTCCGGTCAATCATTTCAACGGGAAGCTTTCTTTTCGTGGGAACTCTTTTCGTGGGAACCTTAATGCTATTAGACTCGTTTCGGTGAATGGTATTTCTCTCGGACTGTACTCACGAACCGGACTACGGGAGGCTGATTGCATCTAGAATACGAGGACGAAGCAATTGATTACGCAAGTCCATTGCATACAAATTCTGAACTATGTCGGTCGATCGCAATAAAGTGGCTCACTAAATGCATCACAGAGCACACAAAGTGTAGAGAACAGCACACTAAGACGGCCCGGCTTCCAACTAGGTTGATCGATGTTGGGCTTCCCACTGGCTCTCAACAGCCTCGACTTGTACTCACGTCTGAACTTGGAAGTGCCAGCAACAGTAGCTATACAACTTTGAGTCATCGCTGGGCATCTACCCATGTTATAAAACTGATGTCTTCGAACATCGATTCCTTTAGACAGCTTCTTTCCCTGGATTCTCTTTCGGCCACTTTTCTGGACGCTATCACTGTCACGCGAGCTCTGGGCGTTCGATATCTCTGGATAGATTCATTATGCATACTACAAGACTCTCCGACTGATTGGCAGGCGGAGTCAACAGAGATGGGAAACATCTACAGGAATTGCATATGTAACATTGCTGCAACTGGTAGCGCAGAGACAGGCGGTGGTCTCTTCCAGCAGAGAGACCCACCCTGGGTAACTCCAAGTAAAGTCCGTATAAAGTACGAAGGGCACGACAAAGTTTATTTGGCGTCCCATAATGATCCTTGGGGGAAATGGATATCCAAATCTGCGCTGAATAAAAGAGGATGGGTACTCCAAGAAAGATTGTTGAGTCCACGTACACTCCATTTTGCATCCCAACTATTCTGGGAATGCCGAATGCACCAGGCTTGTGAAACATATCCAGACGGCATGCCCAAGGATGACCTCATGTTCACTGACCATCCAATTAGCCTCAAAAACTGGCCTGAAAATTTCGAGGGAACATCCTTTTGGATCGACGTTGTCCAGAATTACGGGAGATGTAGCGTTACCAAGCCTGATGATAGGCTTATTGCTATCGCTGGTGTCGCAAAGTCAATACAGCCCTTACTGAATGACGAGTATTTGGCAGGATTGTGGAAGAAGGAGCTCCCGTACAATTTGGTGTGGGTCATACGCAACGTACATGGCAATCTACGTCTGTCAGAAACTTATAGATGTTCGATATCCACTCCCAGCACTGAAATTTTCTAACAAATTCACAGGCCCCTCGTGGTCCTGGGCTGCTCTTGATTATTCTAGTGCACATATTCAGAACCTACTTATCTTAGACGACTATCGAGTAAAGCCACTAGTGAATATACTAGAGGCACATATGGAGCTCGTTGGATCAGACTCGTTTGGTCCATTGCGAGGAGGCTATCTGCGATTGACCGGCCGAATCGGGCGAATCTTCTCCCTAGCAAACACAGCTAGACTTGGGGTTCTGGTACGTGGCCACTACTCATATACAACAGAAATGGATATTGAGCCAAATTCGAATCACTTCATGCATGAGGAGTGTCTTTATTGCTTGCCCGTCTTGGTTCGCAAGCTATATTCAGAACAACCGCAAGGCTCGCCTACAATGACAGATTGCCTTCTGTTAAAACAACTCAAGCCAGGTGTTAGGGAGTACATGAGACTTGGCCGTCTGAGTGTGTCACTGGATCCCCATGATTTATTACCAGAGATCAGGTGGATTGCGGAATACGCGAATTCAGACATTGATTCATCTGATCTCGTCACGATTACTCCCGTCTGAATGAAGCCTAAATGCAGGACTTCAAAAAGAAAAGATACACATTTATGACAGCCTGTTGATTTCTAAGTGTGGATGAATGGATGCTAGGCAATTAAATTTACTTTCTAAATTTATCCAGCTTCACTGTCGTCCTGAATGTATTCAGACACTTGCTGGTGCTTTGAATTTAGCTAGAAAACAATGATTACCTAGCTGACACTATTATCGAGTTTGCTGATAGGGAGTGATATTTGATCTCATACATCTTCTGGGCTGCTACCTTCACCAAAGGCCGAAAGGCTTATTCTATATCAGGGCCTGGCTTACTCAATAGATGCCAGTCAGTCTGGTAGATTGTCAGCCACCGCATAATCGCATATATTATGTTCAGATTTCATCATTGTGTTTGAGCTGCACTTTGACCCTCAAGCAGAAGCAGGCTGCTGAGTTTGCACTACCCACCAACTAAGAAGATCCTAGAGATGCTGCAGAATCAGGTACGTACTCCATTTATCACCCTAAAAGACTTTCGACAAATTGACATGCTGGATTTCATATAGCCTCGGAACCTGATCCAGCCCAAATCTCGGCCAAAAGTCCCGAAATGCACAGCGAACTTGCGAGAACCCACCTGTACGGGAAGCCTCACTAGGAGAAGATTTTGGGCAAATACTATTCCATGTTGCACATGGAAAGCAGCCCCGGAGTTAGGGCTCATGCACAGAGTCTAGTTGTCTCATTCTTTTCAAACAAAGGCCTTCTCGCGATCGAGCAACGTGCCAAAATTAGTGTACTATATACTTTTTAATACCTTACCTACTAGATTATACTTAGAGGATCTACAAAGGAGACTCTAGAGCTTTCAATCACTTCTTAACACTTCCATGTTATTTGCTTTAAGACGTAAATCATGAGCCAGATAAAAATCATTGTCACCTAAACAAGCTATTTGAGAGAAAATTCACAGACCGGAAAGGATTCGTCCATAGCCTCTCCTTCCATCAACCCATGAGTATAAGAGTCCCCAACGATTGTATGGCAACCGTTTCCGTCTGGTCTCAACACGAAAGGATACTCCCCACCATAAAGAACACAAATTTCATCACCAGCCCTTACACCATCAACCGTCCAACCAAAACGGCCAGCCTCCGACTTGAAAAACCTGCGGTTGTAACACCACTTCGAATTTGCTCCCTGAAAGCGTTCCAATGTAGCGTCATAAATAGATTCATCCAACATGTTTTGAGTTCCCTCTTCTTTGTCTTTTGCAGCTTGAGACTCCTTCCACTCTCGAAGCACAGTCGTAGCAGTTTTGCCGGAAAATACTGCCTCCATATAAATGTCAAATCCAAACCTACACGACGGATCTGGGACACTATTGTCTCGAGTCCTATTGCACATGAAAATTCTCCAAAGCTCCAACCAAAGATCCTCCAGCAATTCAATGGCGATAACCTTGTTGGGGTAAACAATATCTAGGACATTTTGAACCCATTTCCGTGCTTTCTCTTTGAATGCAGCCGTTCTGGCTTCTATTTTCTCTTCTGGTGTTTGGAATCCTTTCTCTGCGTCTGCTTTTCGATTATCAGTGATGGAGGGAATGGGTCTGAATTCTTCGATAATGGCAATCTTATCTAGAATCTTCCCCGTAATGTGCAAAATCTTGCCATTTGGGTTGAGTTTCAGCTTGGGTTTCGCGTCGAGAGATGCATTGGCCTTGAGTCCGCGGATAAGGAAAGGCTCAACGTGACCGCGAGTTGACCAGTCGGGAACCCATGATGGAAGGTGCAATTCCGATGGAATGGTCGGATGTACACAGTGATAAAGAATATCGAGGGAGTCTCCTTGCATCAGATGATCCACTGCGAACTTTTGGAAAACCATTGAGCCATCAATCGTATAATCGACGTCGACCGATTCGCAGTCTTTTGCTAGTCCTAAGATCCCGTAGATCTTGTCGCTCGCCAACGTGCTCTTAAAGTCTCTTGTTTCTTCCAAAAGTTCAAGTAAGGGCATTTGGGTTTCTTTTCCCAAGAGCTCAACGTTCTGATCTCGAAGCATACTCATCATGCAGATCGCCTTGACACCGCTGCAATGCAGCAAATGAATATCCACATTGAAAGTTCTCAATGCGGAAATGATAGCAGAGAAATATTCCCAGCTCAATTCGAGCTGACCAATGTGAATGAAGGCTTGCTTCGCATTGGCGATCTCTTGAATAACCCAGACACGTTCAAACTATCACCCAGTCAGCACCTTCCAGAGGAACACCACTCTATACTGGAATCGAAAGACCTTACCCAAGCACGATTTAACAGCATAGCCAATTCATCCCAGTCTGACGTTTTAATCCTCTCATCATTTACAAATGCATACTGAACTGCCCCTCGATTTCCTATCATTCCAGCCTGGAACAATTCATTCAATTTCTCATTGACGTTACTCAAGCACCGCAAAGCCATTTGTTCAATCCCCACCGCTTCTCCCAACCACACTCTGACAGTTTCCGCTTTGCGGTAAACCTCCCCCATCATCTTTACGTGTTGATTTCGTTCCTCCAGGTTTGATTGATGGATACAAATTGCATCAACCCAAATCCTTAACACGTCATCTTCATGTCTCAATCTTTTCAATGCGGAATAAAGCTCCCCTCCAATGGTCATCTCCACACCATCGCACGTGATTGTACCAGAGGGTCGACAACCTCCACTTTGGTAATAAAGGTTCTCATACAGAGGATTTTGTATCAATTCTTGGAATTGAAGGGTTCGTGATTCCGTTTTTTCCCCAGAGGGGTCATAGACTGCACACTGGATTTCCATGGTCGGATCTGGAGGTGTCCTTGTGGTGGATCGACTCCAGCAGTAACTGAGGGCTTCATAGGGAATGGTGTTTTTGGAGAGAGAGATGGTCCATAATTTGCAGATTATTGGCGAGTCGTACTCTCCAGGGGAGACTATGAGTATGCGCGTCTCATCGGGGAGATTGAGAGGTTGGTAAGGGCATGCTGTGGCCATGGTATCTTATGTTTGTGACTGGATTTGGTGGATAATGTGCCACGATAGAATTGAACAACATGAGTAATTTCTGGAACTAAAGTACTCGTAGAGAAGAAAGTGATGGGCGGTCGTGAGTAACGGTATTTGAAAGGATCCCATTTTTGAACAGGCAACATTGCAAAGCCACCACTTGACATGGATTCTGTGGCGCAGCCGGAACTACTGTTGAGATAGGACTTCATGAAACAAGGTTTGTCATTTCGCCAAGTCTGCGACCAAAACTGAGATTACTAAAGACTACTTTTGTCTTTAGCTCTGTGCGGAGGGGCTGAGGCTTGAGCCCGCTAAGGGGTCAGTGGAACCTTCCCAGAGGATTCTCTTTCAAAGCGTTTTGCCATGTTATATATACTTAAATTCTGCCAATGCTTAGATCCTGAAACAAAACTCTTCGTGAACCTATCAAAGATGTCGTACCAGGTATTTTCTTTTCCATCTCTTGCCAAACCCATCAAAGGCACTTCAGCCTATATGAAGGACCTCTGATTACTAAGGTGCATGACACGTGAATTGTGGTTGTTTCGTTTGCAGCGGCCCCCAACCCCTGTGCTTACTTCCGAACCATGCTTGCTCATTTCCAAATATGGCGCACTTCCCGTTCTCTTCACCGAGCCCCCTGCTGTAGCTGAAACGCAAAGTCAGAGCTGACTGTCAAGGCTGAGAGCTGAGGTGTATGCTTTTGCCAAGTATGTGAGATTGACTTCCCGCGAGGGCTTCATCTTAAAGCCCATACAATCGGCGACATAAAATTGAATTTCGCACATAATGAAGCGAGTTCGGGAACAATACGCGTACTCTTCTATTAACGGCAACAATGGGGAGAGATTCATCCGCGTTCTCAAAATTCTCTCGAAAGCCAATGAGCGGCCAATCAGATGTTCTCCCAAGGTCATAGATCTTAACAAAGCACCCGTCTACGATTGCCTATCTTACACATGGGGCGACCCGTTGTACCATGAACTCTCCGCAGGATATCCTTCACTTATCAGGAGGATGACTGGCAGCCTTGACCACGAGATCGAATGCGATGGCAAGATGATACCCATCTCTGAAAACCTTGAACATGCACTATTGCAATTCAGCAAAACCGATTTCATCTCGGATCCTGTGGAGGGCCGTCAAAATAATGATGAAGGATTTATCTGGATCGATGCGATATGTATCAACCAAAAAGATGATGAAGAGAAAAAGATCCAAATAGAGATGATGGATCAGATATATAGTGGAGCGAGGAGAGTCATCGCCTGGCTGGGGCGTTGTGATGAGCATACTCACCCTGCACTAGAGATCATCCAACGACTAAAGTCTGTTCTCTCAAAGAAGCCCCAAGTCACATTCACAGACTTCGAAGGTCCAGAATACCAATCTGTGTTCGGAGACCCACCAATCTCGTCCCAGCAGTGGAACGACTACGCGGCATTCATTCAACGAGCATGGTTCAATCGGGTATGGATTATGCAGGAGGCATTTCTGGCAAAGCACATAGATGTGCTTTGTGGCCCTCATGTGCTCTCTTGGCAACATGATATTTCTGAGGTGGCAAGGTTCCTCCAAAAGACAAATCTGGGGAACTTGATTATGGCACAAGCTGATGGCACAGCCAATCCGGACCGGAAAACGACGGCCTACGTCAACAATAGCCTCAACCAATACCATCTTGAGGCAATGAAGGCAAACTCGAAGCAGAAAGCATTGTCGCTGGAGGCGCTTTTAGCGTACAGCAGGTATTTCCAGGCCGAACGCGCAGAGGATCATGTGTATGGTTTGCTAGGCATCTGGAAGTCGTCGAACAAGGTGAAGGAACTGCCGGAAGATATGATGATAGAGAAAAGTCGGGATCAAGCATCTGATGATTATGCTGCTAGAGTCTTTACAAAGTACTCTTGGGTCTCACTTCGAGATACCAAAGATCTCCATATTCTCTCTCTGGTTGACGATCCATCTACTCGAAAGCAAGAGAACTTACCTTCTTGGGTTCCAGACTACAGTGTTGGATTTCATGTGCATCCTCTTGCTGGCATCCTGCGACCTAGTTCTGGGGTGCACCGCTGGGATGCAAGCAATGGATTACCACCGTTCGACGTACCGATATCGAACCTCAAGAAATTACCAGTCAAAGGCATTCTTTTCGACGAGATCGACGAGATTGCTACTACTTACGCTGGAGTTATGGATCAATATGATATCAAAAGCTTGCTGGATCTCCTCCTCTGGTATCCAACAGAGACTTATCCGGCTGGATGCACACCCGTGGAAGCTTTTTGGAGGACTCTCATCAAGGATAGCTTTCGCCAAGGTCCAGCAGATGACGAGGCTAGTGACGCGTTTCAATACTTGATAGCGGGGCGTGTTGGGCATCTGGAAGATGCTTCGGAAGGGTTAGAAGGAGATGTCGACCCGAATGAACTATCCAGTCTATTCGACGAAACCAAAAGAACTATTGAGGGAATTCGCTACAAGTATACGAATAACACCGTGATACCTGATATGGAAGCAATTGATGGTATTCTTGAGGAGGTTTGCAACCTGGATCCTGCATCAGACAAGAAGAAAAAGCTCGAACGAGATTTTGACGACATGTCCGAGAGCTTCAGAGTTGCCTACTCCTGTAGAAGGCTCTTTCGAACGAAGAAGAACTATCTGGGTATTGCGGCTGAGTCAATCGAGAAGGGAGATGCTGTTTGGGTCTTGGCAGGGGCTGCTGTACCACTGGTATTGAGGCCAGTTGAGGATGGAGGGTGGAAGCTAGTGGGAGAAGCATACGTCCATGGGATCATGAATGGTGAGGTAGTGAAGTTGGTGGGGGAAGAGCTTCGACAGATTGACTTGATATGAGATTTTGGACGATTAGGATAAAGGAGGCGTGGATGAGTTTCTCTTCCTTAACATCTTTCATCATCCTTCACCTCTCCTTGCAATTATTTCGGGACGACAGAAAAAAAAAGGTTGATTAGTCATTAAGGTTCCTCTATGCTGAGAATATGCTTATCAACTCCTGCGCCGGATTGACTGCAAGTTCCACCATGTGGAATATATCTATTGAACAAGCGGACCCAGACTCGTCTTTGTGGTGATCTTCGAATTACTCACAGGACAAACACCCGTTAATAACGCTTGACTCCCCACATTAACGCCGGCCTTCGACCTCGCCTGACAAGGTTGCCCACTAGCACATTTTGCATTCCCCACGGTACACTTAACTTTACAAACTCCCAAATCACAAATCGTCCCTGTACCACAAGCCGAGGGGAGAGTACAGTGCTTCGCGATATTGTTCTTGACTCGAGCAAGCTGGAATCCATCCTGCAGTCCATCATTCAGCGATTCAAGAGATGAAAGCGAAGATGTGTTCCGTGCAGTGATGTAGTCGGTCATATTTGTTCGCGTGCCGGGAGTAGATGTTGATGGACCAACGAAATCGGTCGTGTTGGTACCCGTCGTTGCAAATCCCGTTGAGCCTGAGACGCAGAGTGAAGGGTTTGTCCATATTGCGTCCGCAGCGTATTGCCAAAGAGCCGTGTAATTATAAATTGTCTTTGGGGTATAAAAGATCCTACAGTCTGCAGCTTCGTACGCGAACTGCAGTGGAATCGTCTCATTTCTCCTCACTTGATCCCTTAAATTGATGTCGGCATATGTGATGTACACGTCAATGGCGGTAGTACGGTTTGGGAGGAAATTCTGCTCTGGAGAGTTTTGGTCTTGGAGGATTGCTTGGGCGAAACCGATGTTTGCGTCGAGTACCTCGAGGTCGTAATCGCTGGCCCCGCGGCTGCCACTGGGTGCTTGCATAGGACCGGTTGTTGGGAGACCTCCGGCTGCGACAACGCGAACGCCGGCTTCGTGGTGCATCATTTCCATGAAAAGTGCACATGAGGAATCACAGATGCCGTCAGAAAGCTGAGTGAGGTTAGAATTTTGTCTAGTCGAGCGTGAAATGCTACTTACCAGGACAATGTCCTCTGCTGCCCATGGAGGACTTGCGTTTGCTGGTGCTGGGTTGGCACCGTACCCGTAAACTGCAAAGCTAGAGTTCGTATCCGTAGCGGATTCATCAAACAAAACACTGGAGAGATTGTAACGTTGCTGTGAATATCCATATTAGCTCGATTTGTCATCACCATCGAATGTCAAACGTACCACTGTGGTAAAGTTATCACCATTGTAGAGATGGGGGCCAAAGAAATCAGCCCAAGAGGTAAAATTTGCATTGGTATTGGCGTTGATGAGATCTGTAGCAACCCACTCGTCCCCCACCAAAGCATAATAATTCTCGTCTGTGGTGTTCAGACTATCGAAATAATCCGTAATCGTCTCGCCCATCACATTTGCGGCAGGGTGTGCTCGCATGCGAGAGCCACCGAAAGGGTCGATGTTGGGAAAGAATTGCTTGAAGGTATCAATAGCGAGAAGGGGTTGTCCACCAGTATTCTGTTGCAAGTCGATGACAACTTTTTTAAGCCCCGCTGCTTTGCTGCTTGTAATGAAGTCGCGGATCGTACTTTGGAATGTGTCAATCGCGGCGTCATATTCGTCGAAGCTAGGAATACTGAGTACAGAGATGGAGGTGGAGTTGAGGAAGTATCCTAATGGTGCATTGCTGTCAGCAGGAAAGCTCGCCCAGGATGTCCAAGCTCTATGGTGAGAAGCGGTATTGCTCCTTGTTCGCGGTGAACCACTGGTATATAAACAAACTCACCAGAAACATAACCTCCCCCATATGTTCCCAGATCTGTCTGGAAGACATCAGGTGTGTCGGGATAGGCCGGATTGTCCCAGTTCGATGGTGTTGGACTTGGTGAGGAGACAGCGGTCGAGGTCGCTGCAGCCGTGGAAGATGGAAGTGCAGAAGACGAGTCAGAAGAACTACTGGAATCATTATAAGACGCGGGATAGAATCCGAGTACGAAAAAGTTGTAGAAATCGCCTCCAGTCTCCAAGGGACCAGTTGGGCCCGGACTGTTGTAGACGGCGAGAAAATTATCGGTGAAGGAAGTGCCGTTCTCCAGGACTGTTGTAATTGTATCTCCAGGGTAAAATGTTGCACCTCCACTGAAGACATCAAAAGACCCCTGGATGTCTAGAGCAGCGCTCAGCATCAGTTGGTTCCAATCGGCGTGCTTTTCCAATGTTCCGACCGAATTCTTGGAGGCGAATTCAGTTAGGTACGCAGTTACATCAACACCGTTAATGGTTTTTATCGCGGAGGGCTGATAACTTGTGAAGTAATTGCTCTCAAACAGATCATCTGCTCCGTCTGAGTTGTGTTCTAGTTGAGAAGGTTTGATGCGTATACATACCGGCAAAATAGACCTTTGGAAGCTGGGTGCCATCAATTGAGAGAGATACAACATCATATGGACTTGCAAAGGTAAATGCAGCTAAAATCCCAGCGAAAAGAGTAACATGTGCATCGTGAGTTGCATATAAAAGAGTTTGCAAAGCCGCCTCGAACTCGTATTGATTGGGGAAAGCTCCATTGTCTATGCCTTCTTGCAAGTTGTGAAGCCCTAATAGCAAATCGACTCCCGGTTGCTGATAACTGGTGGGTGGATCTTTCAAATATGCCAAAGTGCTTTGGAATTGCAATGTATCATTATAATATGCAAGGAAACGTGTCGCAACTGCAGCATTGAAAGGGACGCTGGTGAGGCACTCGTAGGCCAGACTGGCATTGAAGATGTAAGTGTCTACTTAAATGTCAGAGGAACTGATCTGATTAGCGTTCCGCGGGTCTCATACTGGGATCGTTAACAATAGTTCCGCAGGCAGTTGATTGGGCGGGTGTGGGTGAAGTTGAAGTAGCAGGTTGAGCGAGAGCAATGCTTGCAAGTAGCGACAGACATAAAGCCCAAATATGTTGCATCTTTTCAATTTGCGCAAAAGAAACAAAATCCAAAAGAAAACAGAAAAACGATTGTGCAGAGAATGGAGGAAGCAACTCCACTCATGAGAGAGGATCACAGGCATTAACATCGTAAAATGAGAAATCACCGCCGATACAGTCAGCATGCATGGCCCCCAAATGTACGGCTGATATGCATGAGCTGCAGCCTGCAGCCTTGCAATTTGTGAGTCAGGCAAGGTTTAAGGGCACGAATTTGATTCGAGAGAAATACGAATAACGCTTTCCGGCGCGAAAGGATCCAATGGCGGCGCCACTCGACAACAGACTGGCAGGGACTTTCATCCGCCTCCTGCTACGCCACGATTTTGCATGACCCGTGCTTTCCCTAATTGGCAAAAGACATCGGATTACGGGAACTAACCCCGTTTCATCGGTTCATTCAAAACTTAAGGAGGCGTAGCCTTCTCGTGGACCCCATCCCGCTCGTCGAAAAGCTTCTTTTCACATCCCACGACAAAAGACTCTGGGGTAAATGCATTTCGTGCCTTTTTCATGCGCTGCAAAGCTTCCGTTTCGTAACAAATCATATCTAGCTCTGGCGGGAATGACCCGACTCATGTCTCCGACTGTGTGATGCTCGTGCCGTGCCGAACTCCTATCCCTTCCACCCGGTGAGATATTGCCAGCGCTAGCAAGGGGTCTCGCTCAGGGCGAAGAGACGATGGATGACTAATATATTTTTAAGCAAAGGTAGACCTGCACCAGCTGTACTGAAGGATACGATTGAGGTGCCAAGTTGTGGGGGCCGAATATCACAAACCGTTTTTTGCTATAAGGCCTGGAGGTAGCCGCAATAAAAATATCGCTCCTTACAAACCGAAAATTGTCGCGAGTTCTGGGCATTTGCTGTTACTGGAGCTCTGGGGAAGTACCTGCAATGCCGGTGACAAGGGCTAGTCTTAAATGGGCTACAAAAACCTGAGGCATCAATTCCCTGTTCCAGTCACTTAAGCGAGAATTTATGCCAAGGCCCGGCCACTTTAACAAGCGGATCCTCCCCCCCGCATCGCTTTTAATTCATGTTTACACCACGTATTTCAATGCGACAGGATTTATAATTGAATAATTAATTATTTTCAGCCTTAGTCTTGCGGTTAGAAGGGTGCTTTTAAATTTTTAAAATATTGTGGTTGTGTTGTGCGATTAATTCCACTTTGCGCCCGATAATCTAATTTTTCTAAGTTATTTTGCGATGACCTTAAAGGGGCGAAAAAGGAGCTTGGTGTGGGGCCTTTAAATTTTTGTTCGTGACATTGATGCCTCAGGTTTTTGTTGCCCATTTAAGACTACCCACAAGGGGTACGCCAGGGATAATGTCCAGGAACAAGGACTCGAGAAGTAACTGCAACGCCCAGTAAGCACAACGCCAGCTCAGCACTTTCAGAGCTCTCCCTGGCCGCAGCGGCCACTCCTCGGAAAATTTAAGGTTTTGAGAACGAATTTCTACTAGGGCTTCCTACAGGTCTTAAAGCCTGTAGAACAACCCCGTAATTCGCTTATAATATAAGCATTGCTCCTAGACACCCAGTACTCGCACCTAACCTAGATTAAGCAAAAATGTTATAAAATCGGAAGAAATGAGTTAGGGGGTATCCTTTAGATCTGGGCCAGAACAATGATATTTAGATACTAAAGCCATTGCAAATTTAGATATAGAGTTTTCTATCAGCACGAGTTAAAGTTTTGCGATAGCTTTCTGGATCCGCACAGAGATTATAGGAGTATCTTCAATAACCTTATTATATCCATTAGGGTTAATTTGGACCTATTCTACAGAGGATTCACCTGATTCCGACAACTTTAATCAGCTAACTTTAAGAAGAGAGTCATGTTGTTTTCTATCTTTCGTTTATCATTAAAATAACAGATCTCTAAAGGTTGTAATTTAAGTACACGAGCAACAAAAATTTAGAAAATTAGTGAACAGATTGTATTCATTCAGTCCTGAAGGACCCCCTCCTATTTTTCTCGCAGCTAAGCTTGTTGGGCTCAGGGTAAAGGGGCTCGCTAAGGGTGTACTCGGTGAAGGCTGCCCCTGAAAATAGTCGAGTCCCCATCCGCAGCCGTCAAGAATGAGATGCCGTTGTCAAAAGTCTCAGTGAGGGCTGCCGTAAGAAGAAGTCTATTTAAACTTTGAGTGATTACATCACAAATGTTGTTACGGAGTAACCTCCGTCGTATGCGGGGCAGCTGCCAGTTGAGCTGGACAATGTGGGTCCTTCCAGAGATCCCTGCCAAGTATCAGACCACCAAGTGACACTCCCCTTCAGCATCACACCACAAACATAGCGTTCTGACTGGAATTGCCGAAACTTGCGTGATTTTATTAACTAACGATTTGTCCTTTCCGCGAATCATAAGCATCAATCGGCACTTCTTGACTCATTATCCCACCAGTACCTGATTTTCCTGTATTGCCTTTGCAAGGAGAGGTGTCGTTCATGACAATCTGATCATGATCACACAACAGTATCTATGGTCTCTCACATAAAAACTCTACCTTCCTGCTAAGCTTTTCTTCTGTAACCAAAAGTCAACCCAATTATTTCATCTTCAAAGCTTTGTCAAAACATTCTATTCCTGCTCGAAGTTCTCAATAAAAATAAAACATCATGTCTCTGGTGCCAAGTACTTTCGACTCAGACCTCACATTCACCCCCCTCTTCCGCTTTCTCGACGAATTCAATAATTTCTCTGGCGGCTCGGCCGGAACACAAGCCTTCACCCCGAAATTCGATATCCTCGAGCATAAACACTCATTCAGTCTACATGGCGAGTTGCCCGGTGTACCGAAGGAAAATGTGGAAATAGACTTCATAGATCCTCAGGTCTGTGGCATCTCCTCAATATGATATCCCAATTGTAGTTCGGGACCTAACCCGTCTGGATCATGGATAGACGCTCCACATTCACGGCAAAACCGAAAAGTCATACGAGTCCCCCAAGGAAGGCGAAGAAATCGAAGGAGGCAAGATCTGGCGCTCAGAGCGCAGAACCGGAGAATTCAGTCGCATGTTTTCTTTCACTCAGCCTGTTGATCAGGAGCACGTGAAGGCAAGCATGAAGAATGGGATCTTGTCCCTTTGGGTTCCAAAGGCGAAGAAGGAGCAGGCGCAGAAAAAAATCACTATCTCTTGAGAGGAAGTTGAATTGTTAGTATCAATAGCTTATTTTTTGGCGCTCCTGTGGGGTAGTTGTCAATATGTTGCGCATTCGAAAAAGGAAAAGAGAGAAGAAAAAAATGGATGGTAGTTGAGTTCTCACCCGCTAGTTTAGGATTCAAAGTTTCAAAGCTGCTGCGATATTACTTTTTATAGTAGAGAAGCCCAGTATGCGTGATGCTGAAAAATGCGTCGCCTCTCTGACTCCACTTCGTCCAGGCATCCACAATATTTACTCGCTCTTCTTCGTTGATCAATCCAAGTTCGATGCCTTTTCCACCCATAGCTTCGGTACCGAAACGCCCTGCATAAAGCCCACCAACTAAACTGGTCTCTTCCGCCGTCGAATACACCTCTACATTCCCACTAATCTCAATCCTTTCCCTCATAAAACCAGCCTCCAATGCCCATGCCTTCAACCTTCTTCCAGCTAGAGGTTCACTCCCACCACCCCTAATTAGATCTTTCAAGAGCTTGAGTCCAGACAGCAACCCAGGATCTTCAGGGTACACAATCATATTGCCCAAGTCGGCCTCGCCCACAGCCACCATGCCACCACTCTTACACACCCTGTTCATTTCCTTCAAAGCCTTAATCGGATCTGGGAGATGGAGGATACACTGATGACAATGCACAATATCAAACTCCCCATCCCCAAAATCTAACTTCATCACATCTCCGATTTTGAACTCGCAATTCTGGACATTGCGCTCCGTTGCGGCGGATTGAGCGAGAGAGATAGCATCAAGACTGAGGTCGATTCCGAGCACCGATCCTTCAGGGACCAGGGATGCGAAGTCGAGCGTTATGCTTCCGGGACCGCAGCCGACGTCCAGTACCTTGTGGTTCGATTTGATGTGGGGGAGGAGATACGGTGCGCATTTTGCTGCTGTGCGCTGGGCGTGTATTTTGGTCACGGCGGGATGGTGACCGAATTGGTAAGTCCCTGCTTTCGGGGTTTCTGACTGAGCCATTTGTGTGTAGCACAGGCTGTACAGGTCTTGGTGTTAGTTCAGCTTAGGAAGGAGTTTTTCTTAAAGATCACTGTTTTGCAACAGATTCTTAAGGTGAGAGTACAGACGGAGAATCGAAGTGTTAAAAATATTATGTGTGAGAGCATCAGAGGCGTGATTAGCTACTTATAGACCCTCGTGTTAGTCCTTGTGAAATCAGGAAGCTGAAATTCTGATTCGTGAATTAAGACGCCATTATTGTGAATAAAGCTTGCCCCTTTCTTTGAGAGTAGATTCCTCAACATCATTTTAAGCTCGGAGAATCATAGCCAAAGAAGCAAGAACATTCGGAAGATAAACCATACGAGAGTAATTATGGGCGTTCCTAAAAATTTTTTCAATGCATCTTAATCGCCCTTTGCGTCTTGCAGATTTGATTGCAAAGATTGAACCAAATTACCGCTGTTGTTTCGCGTGCTCTTAAGTTTTGTGATAGATTCACCCATTCTGTGAGTTGCGACACGGTTGTGCAACCGTCGCGCGACCGTATTGGATCCGCTTAATGTAGCACCTCGGCTCGTATTATAAAGAGCCTCTCCTCACGCTTTAACAAACCTGAGGAATTCCTTCAAGGCAATGTTCCGATGTACGGAAGGGGGTAATAGCAAATGAAGCACATCCACTATCAGGAGGTGAGATCGTTGCACAAATTAGAAATCCGTATCGCTATCTCTGGCCCCATAAACTCCCTCATCTAGCAGTGGCAGAACGAGGGGGTGTGCGTGAGTTCTTGTTACCCCCTTCCGTACCTCCTCGCTCCTCACTCTCGTTATCATCTACCTCACTTGTTCCCTCGCCCGCCCTGTTATGTGATCACTACCTAAAGCCTTGTTAGAAACTGGGTGGTGTGTAGAGTGGCGCAAGCTAAAAGCCGCATGGCGGTGGCTTAGAGCGCAAGTTTTCAGCCGTGTTCCAGAACTCCTTTTTAAATCACCTCTTCCTCCTCAAGGCGATCCAAAGGTCCCCACAGCTCTCTGGTATAGCCGATATGTACAAATATCTCTCTCTCGCCGACCCGCGATCGATTCGCGTCCTTGAACTGGAGCCTGAACAGAAAAACAATTCGGACCTGGTAACCAGACTCTTAGAAGTCTCTATCGACGATCCCCCGAGCTTCGAAGCACTCTCATATGCTTGGGAAGGCCAAAGCTTTGACCAAGGAATTGTTTGCGATGAGGAAAGCCTTCTGATATCTGCAACTTGTAAAGCTGCGCTGCTCCGCTTACGCCTCAGAACTAAAAATCGGCTCATTTGGATCGATCAGATATGCATCAACCAAACTTCCCTGGAAGAGAGAAACCATCAGGTCGCCATCATGGGAGAAATCTACAGTAGAGCGAAGAGGACTATCGTCTGGTTGGGGACTGATCCAAGAAGTGATGAACTTCTTCGACACGGCTTGGAATTGCGGCTCGTGACGGCTTGCAAAGTCCCATTGATGTTCGACCGTTTTGCGCTATGGTACCGTGGAAGAAGAGCCTTCGAATCCTTCAATAACCTGACCTCTATCCCGTGGTTTACCAGAATATGGACTATACAGGAGGTATCTTTGGCTCAAGAAGTGAAAGTTGTGTCCCCAACACGAGGAATGGATTACGACAAATTCATGAACGATTGGATGAATATCAATTGGAAATGGTTCAAAAGCCTCAGCATAGACTTGATTGAGGCTAGAGCAACGGTTCGTCATGTACTGAGGAGAAAGCGCGTCGGGAAACTGAAACTGTTTGGTGAGAGGTTGTCATCCGCTACTTCGTGGCGGCCTCTGAGCTTTTTATGTATTGTGACTGCTTCAGCTTCATCCTATCCAAGTGATAAGATCTTTGCTATAAATGGTATCATGAAAGCGCTGGGCTTCGCTTTACCTGATCCTAATTATAGCTTGGATTATGGTGATGTCTACTGGAAGGCTTGCTCTGCATTGATGGCCCAGACATGCTCGCTTCAGCCGCTCACCTTGGTCAACGGACTACACTGGAACTCCAAATACCCTTCTTGGGTTCCAGACTTCAATGGAACGCGTCCGTTGATAGCGGAAACTAAATGGCATCCTTTGGAGTATTTTGGAAAAGGTTCTCCTTGTCGCAAACAAGCAACATTTACTATCGACAATCATATGGTTATCACTACTCAGGCAAAAGTGGTAGATATTATTCACGGAAGGATATATCAATCACTAGAAGTTCAACCAGACCGCTCTACCGACAATACACTTGACTTGGCAGAACTTGTGAGGGAGCTTATCCACACGGTTCATTGTCTCCAAAGCTGGATCTTAGCTTCAGAAAAGCTGGGAGACTTCACGTCGGCAGATAGAAAGCATTTCGATTCGATGGTGGATCTGATGTTCTGTCACGAGAATTCATCTTTTCGAGTTCAAAAAGACCAGGATCGATTACTTAAGCTCCTCTGGATCTCAGCACACAACCCAGGCGAAATATACAGTCTGTTTTACGAATCGATAGATTCGCATATCAAGGAATATTTTCTCGAGACTCCTGCGATCGCAAACCTTCTCGATCTTCCAGAGGTTCAGCTGCTTGGAGTACTTGCGTCTGAAGAACTGATTCTAAAAATTCTTGGTATAGAGGCCCTGGCCCGAGAAAACGTCTTTTTCTGGACCAAAGTGGGCACATGGGTACCGCACATCATACAATAGCTATCGGCGACGTGGTTGTGTTCATTCCAGGTATCAAAGTGCCAATAGTACTTCGACCAACTCAACCAAATACATATCAAGTCATCGGGCCCGCCTACGTAACGGGTATAAGCCAGGTTGTTGGGCCTTCCTACGAAAGGGGTTTGCTGACAGGGGAAGTGTGTATTGGGGATCAGTATCCAGATTGGGAGAAAGAGCTTGAGGATAACAATGTTTGCAACATTTTCTTGGTATAAACATGACAAGCTCTTTAGAGTCTTAGAATATCAGGGTTTCAGTATGTCAGACTGCTATCCTACTCTTAGGAGGAATGTTAATGTAGGAGGATTACTTATATAGTAGAATAAAGCAAGTGAAATCAAGTCATTTCATTTAATATACTGGCTTTCGCACCTGCAGATTCTAGCGCTTCTATCCACATGGCAAAGTCCGACTTTACAGTATGAATTATTATTGTTGATCTCTCAACTGTGCTTCCAGAAAGAAGTGTATTCTATTTGGGCGTGGCAAATTAGCATTTTTAGGGAAGAATTTACGTCTCATTTTGGGCCAAAAGGGGAACCCAGCCCGGCTCCGACGAGGACCCTTGGCAAGTGACAGGGGAGCGAGAACGGCTACCGTCACGATATCTTAATAGACTCAAAGAGCTAGCCATGTTACAGGTAATATGATTTTTAATTTCTATATATAGATAATATGGAAACTAAAACCGATTCTTGAGGGAGCTAGAAGGGGATCCCCCTTGAGCGTAGCGTGACGGCAGGAGCACTGCAAAGGTCGAAGCACAGCGTCCAGTGGAATCCAGTTGTATTTGAGAATACTAAGCTGGGATATGGCCGTGGAGGGCCACGCAGCACCAGAAGACGACACGTCAACGCTTCACGTTACGGACGCTCTAGGTACAATCCCTCAAACAACTCACCTTTTGGAAGGAAGTATGTTGAAAATACTGCGCTTTGGAGATGCGGTAGATGTCATGACATCTGTGCTGCTAAAGGTGGCGAAGATACGAATTCAGGTCGGCAGATTTGGCCTCCGAAATATTAATATAGGGACCACAACAAACACGGCTAAAATCCTAAGGTATACAGAAGAAAAAATTACAGCCAAACCCTTTAAAATTGCGATTAAAAGGATTAAAAAGTCAGGAGCAGGTTGTGTAGGCATTGGCCTTCAAAAAGCGTGGGAGGAAGCCTTCTATTGGGATATTATCAAGAGATACGCCGAGACCATTGACCCACTATCGCTTGTAGCCGGTAGAGGACCTGCTGGCGGATCTACACTACAGGAAAAGGCTGCAGCGGCTGAATTCATTGCTCTGGTCGGCATCGGAACTTGTGACAAAAACCAGCGAAAATGCCGAGTGTAGTGGAAGGATTTATGTAAGATGAA
>Ga0302325_10007180_pt1 | contig 24792 bp, 29 predicted proteins | sample Palsa_T0_2_FD_201948 | JGI IMG/M metagenome (GOLD analysis project Ga0302325, IMG submission 201948) | Peat permafrost microbial communities from Stordalen Mire near Abisko, Sweden - Palsa_T0_2 | ecosystem: Environmental > Terrestrial > Soil > Palsa > Peat permafrost | place: Sweden: Abisko... | reverse complement strand
TCAGAGGCGTTGAGCGCCTCACCGTCGGGCGCTTTGGCCGGCGCCAGCGCGTCGCTCAGCGCGCCGTGGCGCGACGTATCGCTCCGAGCTCGTCGCGCTGCAGGCGCGACACGTCGCGGGGGCCCGGCAGCTCGCCGCTCCGTCATCGGAGCTTTGCGGCCTTCTCGACGGCGTCGCGTAGCCAGGCGGGACGCCGGGAGGCGGGGATCCCTGCGGCGCGTGCGATCGCCACCCTTGGGGAGCTGGCCGCGTCCCAGCCGAGTCGCCCTACGCGACGGGCGGACCACACGCGCCGGTAGCGACCAGTCCGTGCGTTGAGCCACTGCTGGCTTTGCACCTCGAGCGTGATCGGCTGTCCAAACCCGTCTGCCCCAGGCACGCGCAACGTCGGGGACTCGTCGCGACGGAACGGCTTGGCGGCCGTGGCGGTCACGGCCGGTGCTCCTCGAGCCGGGCCATCAGGTTCTCCAGCAGCTGCTCAAGCTCCTCGAGGCGACGGGCCGCGAGCTCGGGGTCAGCGGTCAGGTTCCGCGCGGCCGCGCGCGTGAGGCCGATCGCCTCTGCAAGCTCGTGGTACTCGACGGACACGCTGCCGTGCACAGCCACGGTCAGCACTCCCCGATCGTGCTGGGCGTCTGGCACCACCTGGGCGTCGACGCGCGACACGTCGCGTCCGTCGGCGAGCAGACCGGCTCGGTCATCACGCTGCCTCACGCCTCGCCGGGCTCAAAGCCGAGGTCCTGCAGGAAGGCGCGGGTGAGCTTGCGAATCGCCGCAGCGTGGCGCTCGGGCCCGTCGCGCGCGTCGTCGACCTCCGTCCAGGCGTCGATCGCGTCCAGGCTGGGACCGCCTGCGAGCAGCGCGTCGAGGATCCAGCCCTCGGAAGCGCCGTCCTCGAGCGAGCGTCGGATCGCGTCCTCAAGGTCGCGTTTCGCGTTCGCCCTGGCGATGCGGCGCAACTCGACAGAGCCGTAGTAGACGTCGATATCGTCCGCTTGGACGCGCGCGTAGCTGGCAGCCGCCCGAGCCACACGCGCCCAACCGTCACGGCTATCCGGGCTGGTGCTCACTGTCCCTGCCAGATGTAGTGGTCAGCCGCCCGCTCTGACGTACCAGCTCAGGCCGTCAAGCGCGGCGAGGAGCACCCGAAGGTCCGCAATGCCGAGCTGGTCCAACCGCTCGGCGAGCACCTCGGTGTTGCGGGGCGCCATCACAGATCACCTTGCGCGAGTTCGCCCAGGTTCGCGTCCCGTGCCTCCTGCTCGGTCCAGCCGACTGCCTGGAGCTCGGCGACGAGTTCGCGGATCAGCTCGCCGATGTCCGCAGCGAGCATCCGGCGGTCCTCCGCGGCGTGCTGGTAGGCGATGAACGCGCGATGGATCTCCCAGTAAACCTCCTGGATCGCACCGAGCGGATCCGACGATGAGAGCACCTCAGAGCCATTGTCGAGCGACGCTTCAAGCTGCACCGTCTCGAACTGCGGGAGGTCGCCGTAGACGGCAGCGAGTCCGTCGGGGTGCAGTCCCCTCCACAGCTTCTCGTTCGCCGCCTGCAGCCGCTGCTGCGCCTCGTTGAGGGCGACCGCCAGCTGCTGATCTCGATCGAATGCGCGCGAGACCTTCGCGGCGATCTGCTGGGCGGCGGGTGTGACCGTGCCCGTCATGCGAGTTCGATCTCGGCGGGGTAGGTGTCGGCAAGTCCGTTGCGCGACGCTGACAGCTTGCACACGGCGCCTGCCTCAACGAGCCCGCCGAGTTCGCGCTCGACGAGCTCGCGCGGGTGCCCGGTCATCCCGGCGGCGACGACGACCGCGTCGTCGTAAACGAAGACGTCGCTTGTGGTTGGTTCACGCAGCCTGCCGGCCGGTCCCCTGAGGATCTTGTAGATGCGGTACTGGACTTGGCGGCCAGCGTCGGGATCGGTGCCCGCCTCGTAGAACCAGATGTCGACCGCCTGGTCCCCGTAGAGCACGCGGGCGCGGTGCTCGTGGCCGTCGGCGACGAGCTGGGCGATCGTGTCATTAGTGGGCGCGGCGGCGGGTGAGTTACGGTGATGGCGCATCGAGGGGAACCTCCTCGGTGTCGGGCCCCGGCCGGTTCCAGCCGGTGCGGGGCCGCTTTACAGGAATCATCGGCAGCCGCGCCGCCTCAGTCGGAAGCGCCCAGCCAACCGTGATGCCCGCTGATCGATCTGGCGGTGCGTCGCGCCTTCAGGCCCGAACGAGCCGATGATCTGCAAGTACCGGCGCTGGCTTGGCGTGAGACGAAGGTGCGCGGGTCGGCGCATAGGAGAAGTATCCCACCCCCCTCGGACGGAACGCCGACGGACTGTCACCTATCTGTCCACGCTTTTTCGTATCGTTCGGTCCATGAGCGAAACGCACCTTCGGGTATCCAACGATGAGCTGGCGACGGTCCGAGAGGCGATGCGCGATCTCGGCCACCTCCTCGATCGCCTCGGCCGCGGCGAGGTCGACAAGATCGTTCTGACCCAGCGCAACCAGATGCGAGCCGTGATCCTGACCCCTGAGCGCTACAACGAGCTCGACCAAGCCACTCCCTGAGTGCGAGGACACAAAGCTGCCCTCTACGACGTCACGGTGCGTGATGCTCGGCGCACAGACAGGAGAGGGTCTCCATCGAGAGCTCGGGCTGAACCGGTAGCGCCTGCAGCGCCACAGCCGCCAGCTCGAGTGCGTCGATCGTGACGCTACGGGCCTCGAGAGCGAAGCGACCAAGCCAGCGGACCGCGGCACGCTCGTAGCGCTCGTCGGGCTGGTCACGGAGCAGCAAGCAGATCTCCAGGGCGTCGCTCAAGCCGATCCACGGAAGCTCGGCGGCCGCAGCGCGAATCAGGTTCAGATTGCCCGTGGCGAGAGCGCGCTTAAAGCGAGAGTAGGGACTGCCGTCACTCGACATACGAACACATGTTCGCATACGGAAGCCCTCTCCACGGCCAGCGCTGACTCGATCCACACGCTCGGTAAGTACCCTAATCCGCCGGACCATCAAGTATTGTTGATGCCTATCAGCACTCCTTGATAGTCCGAGACGAGGTGAGGTTATGGGCTGGACCCACGACGGTGCAGAAGATCATGAGGGGTACGTGACGTGCGTGCTCGCCGACGGACGCGGCACGTCCGCTTCCACCGGCGGGGGTGTTCTGCTGATGCGCGAGCCGCCCGAGCAAATCGAGTTGGACCGCCAGGCGGGCTGGGAGATCCGCCCCGCCGATCCCGGCAATGCCAACTCCCGGCTGTACGTCGTCGCGCCCTGGGACGCCGTCGTCGCGTGGCAGTCAGCCTGCGACTGTGGCTGGCACGGTCGTTCGATCAAGACGACGCCTGAGAGCGAGGGCGAGTCCTACTTCGGTCAGCCCTGCCCCGAGATCGTCGAGAACGCGCTGATGGAGGACTGGAGCGCTCACGTCAGGCCGATGATCGCCACCCAGGAGATCGCGGAGCTCTGGCGCGAGGCGCGCGAACTGGACCTACGCCTGGCCGCGGCCGTACAAAAGCAGCGCCAAGCGGGGATCTCCTGGGCGAAGATCGGCCAGGCCGCCGGCGGCATGACCGCTCAGGGCGCCCAGCAACGCTGGGGCACCAGCTCGATCGACGTCGAGCGTGTGCTCCGCGCCGGCGGCGTCGTCCCACACGACATCCGGCCGCAGCTCCCCGAGCACCGTGGAGACGACTCCGCGTGAGGACCCAGCTGCCGTACCCGCACGCCCGCAACGACTGTGAGCAATGCCGCGAGCATGATGCCGACGTCCAAGTTCTCGGCCCCGAGTACGAGAAGCCCGGCAAGCGGCCACTCGTCCTGTGCGCCCACTGCTTCGGCGAGTTCGCCGCCCTACGGGCGCTGAGCGACAGCGGTCTCAGCCTTGACCAGCCCGTCACCCTGACGGTCACGGTCGCCCCCGGTCGACGCGACGGCTGAGGTTCGGCCCGTGAGGAACAACGGAACGAAATCCGGCGCTAACGCTCTGTCGGCGGTACCGCACGACGTCGAACCGAGCGCTTTCGGCGCCGATCCTCGCGCGCCAGCAGCCGCGGTGGCGCAGACCCCCACTGCACGCACCCGGTACGTCGACGTAGCAGTGTCAGTCGATACTGGCATGTCTGACTTGCACAGCGACGAGCAGCGGGATGAACGCTGGCGCGTCGCGGCACTCCTAGCCCGAAGCGATGCGCGTCCGGAGCGAGCGGACAAACGATTCCTCAACTTCCACCTTGCCGGCTCGTGGATGAGGGAGCGTATACACGTCCGCTACCCAGCCGCGACCTCGCATCCTCCCCACGGGCGAACCCAATGCGCGGGCGCGGAGCGGCTCGAAACCCGAAAGGCGCTCGACCGCAGACCGTGGGTCATCGCCCAGTGCCAGCAGGATTCCTGGTCTGAGAACGTTCAGCTCTTCTCCCAGGAGCAGCGAAGGGCAGTGTTCCCACATCTCTCGGTACGGCTTGCTGTTTGGGACCCTCGGCATGCACTTGACGGCCTGCAGACGGGCGGTGCACAACAGCGTCTCGACGAGCTCCTTCGGCTCGCGGAGGCGAGGGGGCCGTCCATGCAGCGTGTCGACCAGCGCTGCGGCGCTCCGCATCGCCGCAAACCCGAACCGCGAGCGCCCCACCGCACGCTTGCCATGTCTGAAGCTCTCGATGTACTGGTTCCAGGTGTTGGAGTGCTCGATCAACAGGTCGGTGTAGTCGCGACCGGCGATGTTTGGGTTTATGCCGAGCACGAGAACGCCGCCCCGGGCATAGTGAGGTCCGACCCAAGGAAGCGGCACGCAGCCGTTCTCGTCATCTTCGCGATCGCGTTGGCGGGGCCGGCGGCGGGCGTCGGCCTTGGCGGCGCTCCAGCATGCTTGCTTGTGTCGGCAAACGTGACAAAGCGCAGCAGGCTGGCCGCAAGGGAGCAGACCAGCTTCCTCGTAGACGTCGAGGAGTCGTAGGAGCGCCTTCGCTTGGTTGCCTTTCGGGATCATCTCCTCCGACTTGTAGTCGTAGGATCGGAAGCGCGCCTGCAAGTCGCGAACGGTGCGCGGTCGTTCCGCCCCGCCTATGAAGTCTGAAGTCGTCACGTCTCGGACCCTGGCGCCAGCCTAGTGGCCTAGTCTCGGCACGACAAGCCGAGCAGCTGCGAGTCGCCGCTCGCCTCCCGGGGTCGCGCCATCGTCTACGCCAAATCCCACGCTTAGTGTTTGTCGCCATTCGTCTGCCTGGCGGGACGAGACGGGTGCACGCGCACTCGCGGAGCCGAGGTGACCGATCTGGACGCCGCGACGACCCGATCGTGCTGCCCGCCAAGCCGAGTGGCGGCTCGTGACACGATTCTTACCACCAGGCTTACTGCTGCGTCCGGGCGAGGGCGAGCACGGCGGCTATCGCGTCGCCGGTGAGGCTGTAACCGCAGCGATTCATGACGATCGCGGCCCGTACCGCCATTGGGTGCGCGTCGCCGCCGCGCTTTCGCCATTCCAAGACAGCCATGAGGTGCCAGATCGCTGGCTCGACGTCGCACGCAACGTCAGTGCTGAGCGGCTGCTCGAGGCGCCGCGCGAGGTCCGCGTCATCGAGCAGCCGGCGCAATCCTTCGAGGTTGGTGGGCCATTTCAGGTCCTTGTCTCCGAGCGCGCTGAGGACTGCTGAGCCGGGCGGGCGTCGTAGGTCGCTGGAAGAATGTGCTGTCGGCGACAGCTCGTTCTGATGTTCCGGGGCGCGGAGGGTGCGGCCCTGCTCCCGGGCCTCACGCCAGCCGCGCTCGAACTCGACCTCGGCTGCTCGACGGCGCTCGGACTCGGCGGCCTCCGCTGCTCGACGGCGTTGGGACTCGGCGGCCTCTGCTGCGCGACGGCGCTCAAGCTCCCGGTCGACCACGTCGCTGACCGGTGTGTGCAGGCCATCGGCATCCAGGCGAGCGCGTTCGAGCTCGTCGACGAGGCATAGCAGTGCCGCACGCGCTCGACCTTGGATCACGACCACCCCGGCTCCTTGCATGAGGCGGGCCTCGGCGACAGTGGCGATCAGGCGCTCCTGCGGATCGACTACGAGGGCCCAGCCGCGATCGGCCACCACGTCGCCGACCAGCCGGGTTCTAGCGCACCACCAGACCCCAGGCGCCCCGTCGACCTCGCCCCGGGGGCGCAGCAGCGCTCGCGAGTGACCGACTAGGAGTTGGGCGCCAGCTGGGGTGGGCGTAGGCGGCTGGTATCGACGGTCGTAGGTGACCGTCAGTCGCACCAGCCGACCAGTGCGCGGCGAACGGAGCCGCAGTGATTCGCTGTCCTCGCGATCGTCGAGCTCGACCTCGAGGTCCGGATAGCGGCGATGAGACCAGTCGGCGAGCATCAGCAGTGCCTGGTGGCGCCAGGCACTGCTGCCATGCTCTTGGCCGGCGACGTGGTGGGCGAAGTGATGGCGGCGCTCCGTACCGCCCTTGGCAACGAACCGCCGGTCCGGACAACCCGGGTAGGGGCAAGTCAGCTCGCCCGCGTGGGCGTCGGCACGAACGTGATCATCGACACCCCCATCAGCGAGGTAGAACCACGTCCCGTCGGTTCGCTGTGCCCACACCTGCCTGACTTCACCCGCACGGTCAAAGAACGCGCGGTGGCGGCTATCGGCGACGGCAGTTGCGTGCTCAAAGATGCTCATCAGCAGGTCGGGTCGACCACGCCCCAGCGTATCTCTGAACCGCGTTAGATCTCGGAGGTTCGACGGCACAGCAGGCGCACCGCTTAATGCTCAGAGTGCGCTGCGATTTCGGCGTTCGGGGCGCTCATACCCCGGTTTCGCCGCCAAGCGTTTCCCGCACGTCGATCTGCGAAATCCCGTGCTCGCTGGCCGTGAGCCTCATCCACGACGCTGCTGACGAGGTGGATACCGGGGGGAAAGGGGGTTCCCCGGGGTATGTCCGAAGCGCCTGGCAGGCTGCCGGCGATGGACGAGATCTCCACCGCGGTCGACGTCGACGTCGACGAGTCACTCGAGCTGGCGCTCCTCGAGGAGCCGGCCGCCCGGGCGGGTGTCAGCGGCGAGCTCGTCGCGCCCGCGGAGGAGCTCCTCGCCGGCTTCGCCGCGACGCTGGTCGCGCGGCCGCAGACCCAGCGGACCTACCAGCGCGCCTGCGCCCGGTTCGTGCGCTGGCTCGGACCGCTCGCCGGGCCCGAGGACCTCACCGCCCAGAACCTCGCCCGCTACCACACGCACCTCGTCGCCGGCGATCGCGCGAGCGCGACCGTCAAGAAGGACCGCGCGGCGCTCAACAGCTTTCTGCGCTGGCTCTCAGAACACGAGTACCTCCCCGCCCGTCAGGCACGCGAGGCGCTCGCCGTCCGCCTACCCCGAGCCCGGCGTCAAACCCAGGACACGCCGAAGGCGCTCAGCGCAGAGCAGTACCAGCGGCTGATCCGCGAGGCGAAAGCCCGGATCGCCGACGACCCCCTCGCCGGCGCGCGCGACCTCGCGATCATCCTCGTCCTCGGCGACGCCGGCCTCAGATGCGAAGAGCTCGCCGAGCTCGACCGCCGCGACTTCCTCCCCGCCCGGGGCGGCGCGCGGCTGCGCGCGCTCGAGATCCGTCACGGCAAAGGCGACTGCCAGCGGCGCGTCAAGCTCAGCACCGACGCGACCCGCGCGATCGTGCGCTGGGACCGCGAACGCACCCGAGCGCTCGGCGAACCGCTCGGCGAGGACCCACTGTTCATCACCCTCGGCCGCCGCCGGCGCGACGGCACCTACACCCACGTCGGCGGCCGCTGCCACCAGGAAGTCCTCGCCGACATCCTCAAGCGACTCGGCGCCGCCGCCGAGCTCCCGCTCGAGCTGCGCCACCCACACGCCCTGCGCCACACCTGCGCCACCGAGCTGCTGCGCGCCGGCGCCAACGTCAGCGACGTGAGGACCTTCCTCGGCCACGCCTCGGTCAAGACCACATCCATCTATCTCGCCTCCGGCGAGGACCGCCAGGAACACGTCGTCGCGCTGCGTGAGCGAGGCCGCCCGACCCTCGACGAGGACCGCGAAACCATCTGTGGATGCTGAGGAAGGCGCCCACGCGAGGATGAGATGGCAGCCCTCGGGGCGATCGAAGCCGCGGCTGCCCCGGGGTGCGGTAGCGTAGGTCGAGATGAGGAGACTCGCGTCATAGGCGTAGCTCGGAGGATCCTCGGTGGGGCATTGGCAGGGATGACGTTTGGACTGGTGGCTTCGCCGGCTGGGGCAGCTGTTCGCACGGGTTCGGAGACCTTCAACCCAAACGCGACTGGACCGACGTTCGGCAATCCGGCGCAGCTACCTCTGATCACGATCACGGTCAGCTATGACGATCAGGCGGGCACGATCGTGCTCAGCGAGAGCGGTGCCGACCCCTCCTACATAGACGGCTTCGAGAGCAAGTGGGCGAACTTTGGCGGGATAAGCGTAAGCGGCGTCAACACGTCGGAGGCAGACATCTCCGGCTACGGAGCGGCTTTTGGGAACAGCCCGTCATTGACGGATAACGAGATAAGCGGATCTCTGACGAGCCAGACGACGGTGAGCCCGGATGGCAGCACGGTCACGGCAGTTTGGTCTGATCCTGCTCTAGCGAACCAGAACTTCACCTACGTCAGCATCACTCCGAGCGACGAATCCGCAGACCCCACTCTCAGCGGAAGCTTCTACTTTTCTGCGTATGGGCCGTCCGTCGTAGTCACGAATCCCGGGCCACAGAGCACGGTCGTTGGGACCCCACTTGGGACCCAAGGATGCGGCACCACCCTAGGCCCGTGCTGTGGCGGTTCCCCTTGTCCAGGCGTACAGGTCGGGGCCACGGAGATCAATTTGGCAGCCAAAGATCCGACGTCCTCGTTCCCCGACGTCAGCGAGAGCGCTACAGGTCTCCCCCCGGGACTCAGTATCAACGCGGGCGGCTACATATCCGGGACGCCCACGAGCACCGGGAGCTTTACCACCACCGTGATCGGCTCCGCCGGATTCAACAATGGCACGCAGGCTACGGCGGGAAGTACCACCTTCAGCTGGCAAATCACGGCCGCGCCACCCCCGCCCCCGCCGCCCGTGCGTCTCGACTCACGGAACGCCTCGCGGGCGTTCCGTGATCTGGTTCCGAAGGGAGCCTACGTTCCGTCCAGTGAGGGTCTCGCCTGCCCGGAGATATACCAGGACCACGGCAGATATTCGCTTTGCTTTGCCGAATACCGCCTAGGATCTGCGTGGCATCTGATCAGCGGCACTACGCGCATCAAAGCGAACGTCCCGACGGGACACGTCACAGGCCGCGGTAGCTGGACCCGAAGGTGGGTCAAGTGCAACCTCCACGCCTGGAACTCCGCCGCAGGCACGAGCGCCAGCCGCATTCTGGGCACGCTTACGAGCAACAACAACTGCGGGCGCGAAGCGCCCCAGTCAGACTTCTATCTCGTCGGCCAGGAGCTCGATCCAACGTTTCTGGTCCAGCATCCCCGCGCCCGCGTAAGCACCGTTGGCTGGATCTTCGTGCAATCGGCAGGTTTCGGGTCTCTCGGCACCTATTACTGCCCCAAGAGCAGCGGCACATATCAATGCACGAACCGAGTTGGCGACTCTTTCCGCTACCACCTGTAGACATCCAGTGATGCGCGACGAAACGCCCTCCTCGGCGGACTCCGGTGTTGCCCGCACGCCGCCGCCTAGTCGTCGACGTCGGTCGAAGGCGGCAGTTATCAACGCTGTGATCTCTGCACTCCCAACCGGCGGCGCGCGAGCATGGCCGCGGTAGCGCGAGGTCAGAGGCGCAAGTGGCGCACGAGCTCATTGGCCCTGCTCACTGTGTTTCTTGGCGGCTGTGCGTCCGGAGGAGCTGGGTCGGGAGGAAGCGCAAACGTCTCTCAGTCCTGGCACGCGGTGGACTCGTGCCTAGAGCAGCACCCGACGTTCGTCGGCAACGTGGTCGGCGACAACACCAGTGGACCCGACAAGCGTGGCACGCTTACCGTCGAGACCTACTCAGGAGGTGAGGGAGCCATCGCGTTCCGGTTCCGGTCCCACTCGGCTGCCGCTGCCGCTGAACGGGGCATTGGCCCACCAGGGCCAACGGTCACGTATTACGGAGACATTGCGCTCGAGGTCAGCTCGGGCACCTCGCAAAACAAGGCCGTGCTGATCGAGAATTGCTTTGATCAGGTCTACGGCGCGCCTACTTCGAACGAAGCCAGCGGCACCACGACCACCGCCACAGCCTCGCCGACGTCAACGGCGACGTCGACTACAGGCTCTGGGGTGAGGAGTCCATCGCCACAGGGGCTGGGAATGCATGCCGCAATCGCCGCCGCGACGGGTGACCCGGCGCGGTGCTTGCACCTGACGATCTCCTCGGCCGACTCCACTTACGTGCGCGTCGGGTTCGTATCCACGCGCTCGTGCGCACCGGGAGACGGCGTCTGGGTCTTCCACGAATCGGGCGGGAATTGGAGCCAGGCGTTCGACGCCAGCAGCTACAAGTGTCCCGTCGCATCACTGCCCGCAGCAGTGCAGACTGACCTTGGCGTGTGCCCGGAAACGAACACGCCAGCTAATCCCCCATCGGGCGGCCTCAATGCCTTGCAGTGCGACTCCAACGTCTCCGCTGGCTCCGACACGAGTTGTCCCTTCGCTGAGGACGTGTTCAAAGCGTATGCAGAGCACTTGAAGTCGACAGGCGCGCAGAGCGCAACGCTTCAGGTAGCCAGCCCGACGACGGGTCAGATCTACTCTATGGCGTGTAAGACGCTCGCCGCGGGCGAGCTCTACAGCGTCGTGTGCTCGGGAGGCAACAACGCGTCCGTGACGTTTCCACTTCACGCCGCGCAGGTTTATTAGGCGCGCCGAGAGTTCGCCGAGCGAGCCGTGCCGGCGAGGTAGTCGGGCGCTCCGCTGTCTGCGCTCAGGACGACTTCTGCGGCAAGCCAAGATCCGAACGCACGATCGCGATGGCCGCGTCAGTCTTGCTCGCGTCGCTCTCGAACTGCTGAACCCACGACGATGCATCGAACGCGCTTAGTGAGCCGAGACTTTTGAGGTCTCCGATCGCTGGGGCGTAGGCCGTGACGAGCGCCTTGATGTCAGTCGCGACCGGAGGATAAGAGTTCGCCAATGCAAGGAGACCGGTGCGCAAGTTCGTCAGCGCCTGGACGAATGGCTGCGCGTCTCTTTCCGCTGCGGCGTCACCGGTCGAGCCGGTCCACGTAGCAGCCTTCATTTCGAACGCTTTACCAAGCGTGTTGACCGGCGCAGCTATGGCCAAATACCTCTGCCCCGCCTACGCCTTCGTCGTAGTGCCTCCGACGGCCGGCGAAGACGTGCTGGGTGAAGTCGCAGCAGGCACGCTCGATGCCGGCGCCTGCGTCGTCTGCGTGACGGTCTTCGTGGACGACCCGCAGCCAGAAATCACCACGGCGCTGATCCCAATGGCGGTGAGCATCTTCCCGCGATGAAGCCTCATTTTCCCCAACCTTCCTCTCGAACTCGGCTGAGCGTAACGGAACGGAAGCCGTCGCCCCCCAAGCGCCGCCCAGATCGACGACTCCGACGCCGAGCCGGGATGAACGGGACCAGCCGACCACGACGGCGCGCGGAGCAACCCGGCCTACTTGGGGTAGCGCCATCAGCGGCGCGAAATCCAACGCTTAGTGTTTGTCGCCACTCACGCCGAGCGGCGGAGTCGGGACGGCTCGATCATCGCTGTCGCGCTGGCGGAGGGGTCGGAGTTGGCCTGCTGGCGGTGGCTGGCGGTCCAGTTCGTAGCGGCCGAGTGAGTTGACGTGCGCGTGCGTGACCGGCGCGACGCGGCTTAGCGCCTGGTCGTCGGCGACGACGTCGGGCTTGACGGTGTGGAGGTGGTCGATCGAGGCGGTCATGTATCGGGCGTTCCAGACCTGGACGGCGTTGACGAGGATTTGGAGGCAGAGCGCGTGCCGGCGGTGGTCGTCTTCGTCGGCGGGGATCTGCGCGCGGGAGCCGATCACGAGGTGCCGCCGCAGCGCGTGGAGCGTCTCGCCCTTGTTGAGCTGCCCGTGGATCCGGCCTCGGAGCGCGGGGTCGGCGCAGTAGCGCAGCAGGAAGTTGGTGCGGACGATCCGGCCGTACTCGCCGAGCGCGACCGCGAGCGGGGTCTGTGGCGTGGCGTTCTTCAGGCGGGTGATCAGCAGGCTGGCTGGGACCCAGCCTCGTTTGAGTGACGCGGCCGTTCGTAGCAGGTCGTCGTACTGCTCGACGATCCGTTCCGGCCGGGCCCGGGATCGCAGCACGATGTCGACGTGCAGGCCGGCGGGTTCGCCGAGAAGAAAGAGCCGGAGATCGCCGGCATCCCGGAGGCGCGGGATGAAGCTGAGTCCGAGGAGGTCGAACAGCGCGAACACGAGCTCGGTCGCGCCGTGTGTGTCGGTGGTGTGCTCGGCGATCGGCAACGGGGTGTGGAGGATCGCTTCGAGGGTGTGGATCGCTTCGCGTTCGGCGACGGACACGACCTTGGTGCCGTATTGGCTGTACTGGTCTGAGACCCAGTTGACGAGGTTCAGAGCGCCGCGGCGGAACCCGAACTCACGGGCCATCGCATCAGCAGCCGCCGCGCGGCCGCGGGCTCCGGAGCGTTGCCCGTCGGAGCTTGAGAACGTGCCGGTGCCCCAGTGTGAGGCGAGCTGCAGCTGATGGAGGTAGTCGACCAGGACGTCGTTGGCGGCTTGGAGCTGTTCGTCGCCGAGATACCACTCGGTCGCCCACGCGAGCTGGCGGTAGCTGAGCGGGCAGCACTCAGCCATCCGGGTCGGCCCGAGATTCAAGCCGCTCGCGAGCAGCGCGGCGTGGAGATGCTGCTGCAGATCGCCCATCCGTGGGGTCGCGCCCGCGGCGTGCGTGAGCTGGCCGGTGAACCCGGTCCACCCCTCGACCTCGGCGAGTAGGTCGGGAATGTCGATGTGTGGCATCAGTCGATCCAGATGCGCTCTGAGCCTCACGGCGGCGGGGTTCTCATCCAGTGCGTCCGGCGGTGAGAGCTCGAGGCGGCTGGCGACCAGCCGCACGCCGTTTCCGGCGTCGACCGCGGCCTGGAGATCGCGGAGTGCATGCTGCTGATCGGCCCGGAGCTCGGCGAGGCGCTGCTCGGCGTCCAGCGTGCGGCCGAACGTGATCGCGAGTTCGTGACGGTCAGCCTGCCAGCGGCCGGCGGGCATCAGGAACCCGGCCGGATCGGCGTAGCGCCGCCCGATCGGGCGAAACAGGCGTCCGGCACGCAACGCGTCGCGGGCGACGAACCACAGCCCGAGCTCCAGGCGAGTTCGCCGAACTCTTCCGTTGTCGTCGAGCGCCCACGCGCGCCAAGTCTTCGGCAGCAGCTCGACCGGCTCATCGACGAACCGGTCGTGCGCCGCTCGGACCCGTTTGAGCGTGGCGAGCAGCTGCTCGTCGGCGCTGCTCGCGCCGGTCAGCGCGAGGGCGTTGAGGATCGCGTGCATCGCGCGACTGAGGTGGCTGTAGCTCCCGAGCAGTTGATCGAGCTGCTGCTCGTCGATCGGCGTGAGTTGATCCGGGGTGACCGCAGCCGCGGCTTGGAGACGCTCGAGACCAACCTCGCTGCGAACGCGGTCGAACGGCACCTCGCCGGTCTCGACGCACTCGAGCAGGATCATCGAGAGCTGCCGGCCCAGCGCGGCGAGCTCATCGCGCTGCCGGGCAGCCTTACGGCGCTGCTTATCGACCCGCCGGCCGGCGCGGCCATCACTCAAGCGCAGCAGCTTGTCAAACAGGTCGAGCAGCTCATCGCCACGCTCGATCACCAGCGCCTGCAGCAGGACCAGCACCAGCGGGTGCCGTCGCGCGGGCTCAAGCCTGCGTATCTGCTGGGCGGTCATCCGTCGTCCCATCGCCTCCAACGCACGCCGCCGCGCCGGCGGGAGCATGCTCACGTCGATCTCCGCGGCGCCGAGCGCGATCAGCCGGCGGTAGCGCTCGACCTGGCCAAGCGCCTCCTTCACACCGGTCCGGGCGGCGCGTCCACGAAGGTTCGCCACGGTGCTGGTCTGCCCCGATCCGCCGTCCAGCAGCGCGTCGAGTTCGCGTCGACGGTCTGGGCGAAGCTGGTCGGCGAGGAGCTGATCGACGCGTCGGTGTGCGTTCGCGCGAGCGGTCGCGATCATCCGTGTGAGCGTCTCGACCGGCGGGCGCATGACGCTTCGAGCACGGAGATGCTCGCCCAGCAGCCCCATCAGCGTTGTCGGGGTGTCGTGCTCAACTGCCCGCTCGACCAGCCAGTCCGCCAGGCGCTCACGATCGGGCTCGTCGGCGCGGCGCCAGCCGAGATGGTCAAGGACCAGCTGCAGGTGATCGCTGCGCGTCTGCGCGCGGACACCGTAGCCGAGTAGCTCGTGAGGCTCGGCGTCGACCTGACGGGAGACGAACCCGAGCGCCTCATCAGGGATCGACGCGATGTCATCGGGCACGAACCCCAAGAAGCGCAGCGCGCACAAAGACACCGCCAGCCCAAGGCGGTTCTCCGGGCCGCGCTGATCGAACACCAGCGTTCGGTCGCGATCCGACAGAGCGAAGCACGCCCGGAGATCCTCGATCGCGATCCGGTCAGGGAACCGCTCCAGTCGCCTGCGCTCCGCGTCGTTCGGATATCCCACCCGTGGCCCTCCCTCGGTCAGTAGTCGATCTGTAGGTCCTCGACCGCGCGCTGGCGATCAGCCGCGGACGGCAGCGTGTACCGGCGCGTGGTTTCAAGCTTCTGATGACCGGCCAGCTCCGCGACCATCACCAGATCGTTCCCGCGACGCACCAAGCCCGTCAGGCACGTGTGCCGCAGCGTGTGTGCCGACAGCTCAAGCCCCGCGCCCGCGGCGACCATCCGCACGTCCCGATCAGCGGACCGCGTTGACAGCCGCCCGCCGGTTCGGCTGACCCACAGCGCCCGCTCGCCCTCGCGCGCGAGTACAGAACGCTGCTCCAACCACTCATCGAGGACCTGACGCACCAGCGCGTTGAGCGGCACCTCGCGCTGCATCTCACCCTTGCCCATCACGGCCAGCACGCCCTTGCGCGTCGTGATCCGCACGTCGTCGACGTCGAGCGCGACCGCCTCGGAGATCCGCAGCGCCGTGAACAGCATCAGCATCACCAACGCCCGCGCACGGATCGGCGCGGCCTCCGCCGCGCGCAACAGCAGGCGTTGCCCCGCCTCGTCCAAGGCGCGCGGAGCGGCCTGCGCCGGCTTGTCACGACGCACGTTCGGTCGCCCGAGCCCGAGGCAGCGATACAACGCATCCAGCGACGCCAGCGCCAGATTCACCGTCGATGCTGCCGCGCGTCGCTCGACCTGCAGATAGCGGCGGAAGTCCCGAGCGGCGTGATCCCGCGCGAGAGGATCGGTCAACGGGTCGCCCTGCCAGCCATCGCGGTCCGGCGTCTCCGCCAGCCAGCCGCAGTACGCGCGCACGTTGCGCGCGTATTCACGCCGTGAGCGCTCCGCGAGTGGTCGTCCCGCGAGCCACCGCTCGAACAGCTCAGGGACCTCGGCGAGGTCGACCGCATCGCTCATCAGGGAGCCGAGCCTATTTGTCGCCACGGCGGAAGCCCGATCGCACCCGTCCTCAGACCCGGTTTGTCGCCATCCAGCCGGGATCGGTGGCGACTAAGAGCAGTTAGCCGCCATCGGTGTCGTGACCCGCTTCCCGCGCATAGGGGGTCTACCGAGCGCCGACTAAGAGAGGCACCTGCCGGATTGAAACCAGGTCTCACCGCTAACGCGCCGGCGGCCCGAGTGGATGGTTGGGAACCCTGCTAGGAATCACCTGGCCGTGTCAGTTGCCAAGGCTGACTGCGACCATGTGAGGCGGGAGAGTGATGCATCACGCCGGGGCCAGTGCAGGCCATCACTTCCAGAGGCGGTTGGTTCGGACCGGTTGTAATGAAACCGGCTTTCTCGTGGATGTATAGGTGCTGCCACGACCGGGAGAGGCCCGATGCCACCGATGATTTGTTCTGACGATGAAGTTGACCGCCTGCTGAGGTCTGTGGATCCGGTTAATCGTGGCGCGCTTGAGTTGGACACCGTCGCCGATGCCCGGAATGCGCTTCGGGATGTCGTCGCCCGTGAGGCTCTCGTTCGCCACCCACGCGATGGTTGGCACCGAGGAAGGTCGCGCGTTCGGCTGCGGGGTCGCGGGCGGCGGCGGTTTGCTGTGCTGGCGGCGAGCGTCGCGGGGATCGCGGCCGCTGTCTTTGCGGCGAACGCGCTGCTGCCGCAGCAGCAGCGAGGAAGTGGGGAGCGTTCGTTTGGTCCCGCGCCGGCCTCGGCCGCGGTAGTTCTGGAGCGCGCCGCGTACACGGCTCGGCGTCAGCCCGCTGCGTCGCTGAGCGCGCATCAGTACGAGTACGTGAAGACCCTGAATGGCCTGACCTCCTCGGGCGGAAGCTCAGACGGCGCGGGACGTCGTTTCGGGGTGCGGTTCTGGCAGACCAACACTACGCAGTTGTGGCTGAAGCGAAGCGGGGAGAAGCGGGTTCGGCTGACCGATTTGCGAGAGCGGTTCTTTGCGGCCCGGGACGCTTTGATCGCCCGCACGCATGGGATGACGCTCGCTCAGCTTGATCACGTCGCCTCTGATCAGGGCAGTGACGTGATCTGGCCGCCGAACCCGTACGTTCACGGATTGGGCGGTGGCGGTGGCGTCTTCGGGCCTGCTCTCCCGACGGGGCCCGCCGCGCTGCTCCGCGCGATCAAGGAGGAGGTCCGGGAGGAGGTCCGGGGCACCCATACCCCACCCACGGCAGCCGAGGTGTTCTCGCTGATCACCGGCCGGCTGCTAATCGATGCGACCTCACCGACGCTGCGCTCTGCGCTGTTCAGCGTGGTCGCCCACCTCCCGGGTGTGCGGCTGCTCGGGCAGCGGAGCGATGAGATCGGCCGGCGGGGAGTCGCGGTGATGGGTCCAGGCGCGAGTTACACGGGCGACGTGATGATCTTTGATCCGAACACCAGCAGGGTGCTAGAGACCGAGCTGATCTATATCAAGCGCGCGGGCAGCGGCACCCCGGGCGCGCCATCGTTCCCCGCTGGAACCCCCAACAGCTACAGCGTCTACCTCAGCCAGGCGATCGTCAACTCCATCGAGGATCTCCCCAACGGACGGACAATTTCCGACCGCGACGCCCAGAAAGTCATTTATGAGAAGGGGCGCTGACTCCCCGGACTTCAGCGCCCTGTACGACCAGACGAACGCCGACCTCTTGGCGTTCCTGCTGCGACGCTGCCCAACTCCCGAGGACGCAGCCGACTGCCTCGCCGAGACATATCTCGTTGCTTGGAGCAAACGCGATCGAATCCCAGGTGGAAGCGACACCCGCCCGTGGCTATTCGGCGTCGCGCGGAACGTGATGCGACGAGCGCGCGAGCGGCAGAATCGGTTCGCGACGGCCACCAACGCACTCGCGGACGAAGTCCGGGCAGCTGACGCCCTGAGACCTGATCCACTCGGTCAGGAGCAGGAACGGCTGCGCGACGCGCTCAACGACCTCGCCGACATCGACCGCGAGATCATCACATTGATCGCCTGGGACGAGCTCACCCCCGCCGAGGTCGCGCAGGTCCTCGGGCTCTCGGCCAACGTGGTCCGCGTCAGAGCTCATCGAGTTCGAGCAAGGCTCCGGGCTCTTCTTGGTGCCAGCGCCCCGGACAACGAGGAATCTCCGGCTGAGAGCGGACTGTAGCCGCGTCACGAGCGCGACCACCGGATGACGAAACCGGCCACGCTGCTCCCGCCTCCCTCTCGATCGCGCTCTAGCCGTTCGACTTCTTGGGTTGTTCCCAGAGGAGCGTTACGCCGCGGTGCCGTAATGAGACCAGCTGCTGGCGCGCCTCGAACCCATTGCCGCCGGGGAGCTCGTCCGCGTAGATCGTTCCATGCGGTCCGAATGCAAAGTAGTTCAACCAGAAGAACTCGCCGGCAACCCGCGAGGTGAAAGTGAACACTCGGACGAGTCGATGGCCCTGAATGAGGAGCATGGTCGGGCCGTCCTCTCCATAGACAGAACCGTCGGGGCCGCGTTCAAGTACGGAGTAGTTCCCGCCGCTGCGCCTCGCGCTCGCAGCGTCTGCGACCTCGGTCGCTTTCCCGCTCGGCGCGAGCTGCCAGATAGCCCAGCCGTTGACGCCCGAGACGTCGATGTTCCCCTGCCCGTCGACCGCGAGTGGCCCGAAGCTGCGGAGGTCGCCGCGCAAAAACCTAGGCCCGGTGCTCACCACATCCCGAACGGGGACGAGGGTTCGACGGCTGGTCAGGCGCAGGATCTGCGAGCCGGTGGACAGGTAGAGCTGACCCTGCGGGCTGAACGCGATCGCGAGCCAGGACAGACCCGCGCCGAGCGTGCGAGGCGAGCCCAGTGACGCCGACAGCTCCCCGGTGCCGTTGGCGACGCGCCGTGCTCGCCGTCCATCGCCGGCGATCGTGCGAATCACGCCGTCGGCAGCGACGACGCGGACGCGACCCCCGGCCGCGATGTAGAGACTCCCGGTCGGCGAAACCGCTAGATCGGTGATCGTTGAGAGCTCGGCCCGTGTAGCGGGCCCACCGTCACCGGAGAAGCCTGCGCTTCCGGTCCCCGCGATCACGCGAAAGCGCCCACCCGGTAGCCGCACCAGCACCCGGTGACTCGCGACGTCGGCCACGTACACCGCACCATCCGGAGCGACCGCGAGCGGGCCCGCCGTGCGGAGCGGGACGACAGCCCCCATCGGGAGTCCGCCCTCCAGACGGCCCCGTTCCGTGATGGTGCGCCTGACTCCGCCGGAACCGATCGTCGAAGCGAGTACGACAGCGCACCCCACAACGGCAATCGCAGCCGCGGCGCGAACAGCCCAGCGGCGGCGCTGGCGGCGGCGCGCTTCGCGGAATAGCGCGTCGAGTTCAGAACCAGCCGGAGTGCTGACCGTCGCTTCGTGATCGTGGTCGAGTAGCAACGAGACCCTCCGCTGTCAGGACAGGCTTTCGACGATCTGCACGAGCTCCTCGAGCCGGTAGCCGTGCTGTCGCCCCACCGCAATCAGCTCGAGCGCCTTCTCGATCACGGCCGTGCGCTCGGGCGTCCCAGCCACGCTCACCCCCCGCCCGCGACGAAACTCAAGCAGCCCCTCGTCGCGCAGCAGTCGCAGGGAGCGCAGCACCGTATTCGTATTCACACCGAGCTCGGCCGCGAGATCCCGCGCCGGCGGCAGGCGCTCGCCGGGCTTCGCCTCGCCGTCGAGGATGGCGCGACGGATCTCCGCGGCAACCTGCTCGAACACCGCCGTCGACCCAGATCGATCGATTTTCACCACACACCACCGAACCCCGCCATGACGCCAATATAGCTATCACCATCTGCGAGGGCGAGCCGGCACGCGACACCCTGCTCGTGCGGGTTGGTCGCGTGCCCGTGATCGACCTTGACCATGAGCATGATGCTAACTATCCTAGCTTCATTATGCGCCTAGATCAACCCGATTCATGACGATCGAAGCACCCCCTCGGCCAGTAACCCAAGATGACCTGCAGGCGTTGATCGAGGAGGCGCGCCGCCGGACGCGCCGCCGGCGGCGGCGTAGCGGCGCGGCCGTAGCGGCCGCGGTGCTGGTCGTCACCGGTGCCTATCTGCTGGCGCTGGAGACCAGCGGCACCGAGGCGCCGTCGAGCGCGGGGTCGGCAAGGTCGAGTCCGGCGCTGCGCGTCGGGATCGGTCCGTTCTGGTACACGCGGACGATCGGGACGATGCGGGCACCGCGATGTGCCAAGCCGCTCCCGGGTGTCATGAATCCGTGCGGCGCAACGGTGTGGTTTGACGTGGTCATGAGCACGGAGACGTGGGTCGGCGTCGATGGCACGACGCGCGAGCGCAGCGTCGAGGTCTCGCAGCGATTCGCGTCGGCGGCGGATCGCGCCCGCTGGCTGGCGAGCGGCAGGCCGGTGCCGGTGCCGGTCTCGATCGCCCAAGGCGACGCGTTGGACATCGGAAGCGGCCACTTCCCGTCACCGCAGCTCGAAGCGATCGCCCCCCAGGTTCCGCCGACGGAGGGTCCGCCGACCGGTGCTGGACCGGTCGACGTCGGCGACGGCCCGTTCACCTACCGCCAGCTGCTGGCGCTCCCTACCGACGGGGTCGCCGCGCTCGCACGGGTCGAGCGGGCGGTGACGGCGCTTCGCCACCGGTATGGCCGGATGCTGCTGCTGTGGCATTCCCCGGGCGCGAGGCTGGTTGCGCACGCGGACCTGGCGCCGGCCCCGAAGGCAGGCAACTCGATCCAGGAGCTCACGCTAATCGCGGACCTCGATGCCGCGCCGGTACCCACGCACGTGCGGTTGGGTCTGTTGCACGCTGCGGTTGCGCTCCCCGGCGCGACCGTCACCCGATCCGCGGCAGGCGGAGTCACAGTGTCCGCGTCCTATCCCCACTGGACGCCGGTCAGCTACACGTTCAATCGCCGCACGGGCGAGCTGCTGACAGGGCTGCCGGTCGACGGAGGCTACCCCGACGTGCCGGGACCGACCAGCGCAGTGGTCGCACAGGGTGCGGTCGGTTCGATCGCTGCGCTGCCCGCCGGCGTTGTCTGGATCCGCGGAGTCGGCGCGACGCCGCTGTGGCCGTCACCGTCTCCGCCAACGATCGAGACGGTGCAACCCACGGTCGGCCGGCCGCGCACGGTGTTCACGGTGCTGCTGGCCGGTATCCCAGACCAGCGGCCCGGAAGCGCGCCCACCGCATGGTTCGGGGTCACCGGCTCGGTCGGCTACGGGATCTACCACGCCGGGAAACAGGCGTACAACCGCCGCGGCGTCTTCTTGCCCGGGAACCAGGGGGTCGATCCCTGCCTGCCGCCAACGGATGTCCGAGTCTGGCCGACGATGACGATCCGTCGCGCCGGCCAGGTCGTCTTCGTCTATCACATCGGACCCCAGCGCTTCCACCTGCGGGCATGGTGCCCCGGTCGATACTCGGTCGGCTTCGACGTGCTCCCAAACCCGATCCCTCCGCATTACACCACGCCGCCCTACACCGGCCCAAGCGGGACCTCCACTTACATCGTTGTCAGGTAAACCAGCGCCGCGGGCGATGCCGCAGCATATGCGCGCGACCACGCCAAAGCGGGGGTCCCCAGGTCGCCCGGTTCTCGTCCCGCTCCTCGCCATGAGCAGGGGCCGGGGCGGGAGACGCGCACCTCCACGGCTGCGAGTGGCGACAAACACTAAGCGTTGGATTTCGCGCCGCTGATGGCGCTATCCCGTGTTCGCCGCGATCGTGAACAGCCAGCCTGCAGCGGACTCGCTCATTGGCCGGTATCTCGGTGCCGCGACGAGAACCGCGGCGAAGACCTCGGCGGTCAGATCGGCGGCCAGCTCCGGATCCCGCGTCCGGCGCATGAAGTAGCCGACGATCGACGGCTCGTACCGCTCGTAGAACAGCGCAAACGCACGGGGTTCGGTTCCAGCCGCAGCGAGCAGGTCGGCATCACGGGTTGACGAGCGAAGCCTCATCACCAGAACAGAATGCGCGATGGCCTCGAAACGTGACCCTCCAAGGGCCGACCGAGCCGCAGGTACGATCCGCGCAACATCAAGCCGTCGCCCCTTTGTTGCGCGGCCCGACCTTGTGGTCGCTGGCTGACGCCTGATCGTCGCCGAAGCGGTCGCCCCCGTGCGACAGTGGAGGCGATGAAAGCGATCACCCGACGCTGCACCGCGGCACTTTCGATTTGGTGGACCTCACAGGTACGCTCGGCCCCAATGTTGAGCGGTCGCAGAAGACTCGCGCTCGTCGGACTGCCGTCGCTGCTCGTAGCCGGAACGGCGTACCTCATCGTGCGGGTGGTGAGTTCGTACCACGAAGCCGCGACGCGTTGGACAGCGATTGCTGCGATCCTCGGCGGCGCGGCGCTCGCTGCCGCCCTAATCGGTCTACCCATCGCCCTGGCGCAACTGTTTCTCGTGGAACGCGACCTAGCTAGCCTCACGCGGCCCGGGGCCGCCCACGACTTGCGCTTCCATATCGCGATGGGTCGTCAGCTCCAGAGGAGGCTTGCTGGTGGCGGAATGGGCGCGACTCCCGAGACTCCGTCGGAAGTAGACAAATGGACGCAGCAGGGATACGACCGGCTTCAAGGGTGGCCAGCACTGGCGCAGCGGTTTCTCGATGCGCACAAGGGCTACTCGAGGTCGTTTTGGGTCGAACAACTATCTGAGGCGCCAGCAATTCTCGAGGCACGGATCGCATGCTTGGAGACACTCGTGCGCGAACTGGAGAGCGACAGCCATCAGACATCCGCGTAGACAGCTTTCGCAACCAGACATCGAAGAGCGAGGGCTAGGGGCCCATGGCGCCACGTCCGACTCTTAGTCGCCGTTGCGCTCGCGCGACGCGAGGCGGCGGGAGAGATGAAAGCAGTCGTAGTGCCGACGGCCGCCAGGCGCTCGAGGCTTGGCGCCGAAGCGAGAGGGCGGCTTGGGGATGACGGAGAGTCGGCCATGCAACGCGCGCGTAGGCTCTTGCGGCTGCCGATCGATCAAGGCGAGACACGCGAGCTGCATCTGTCTGCAGAATCGCGGCCCGTACGAGGCACACAAGATGCTATCTTATTTCGTAATACAATTTTCCCGTGGAGATCCACGAATCAGCGCTCAAGCATGGGATCGCTGAAGAAGACATCCAGCATGCGGTAAGCAACGCAGTGGCCATTGATGACCGAGACGACGACACCCGGCTGTACCTCGGCGCAGCTCGAAATGGGAATCTGCTCGAGATCGTGTCGCTGCGTCGGGACGATGACACCGAATTGGCGATTCACGCGATGATGATGCGCACCAGCTACCGGCGGCTACTTCCGGAGGAATAAGCGATGGCAGACCGCAACTACGGGAAGACAGCGCGCGGAGTGCCAATCACTGACGAGCTCGTCGACAAGCTGGCCAAAGAGGCGGAAGAGGGGTTCGATGTTGAGCAGATCCTGCGCCGGCGACGTGGACGGCCGCCCATAGGAGCGTCGGCCGCTAGCGTCGAGTCCGTGCGCTTGGATCCGGAGCTTCGCGCAGCTCTCCAGGATCGGGCGCAGCATGAGTCAGCGACTGTCTCATCACTGATTCGAGAAGCTTTGTGGGCATATCTCGGGCTGGATGCAGGACTTCGCACGGAGCGCCAGCGCGTTCGCTCGACCCAAGCGGCGAGGCCTGATGAGCCCACGTCGCCGCTGGTGTTCATAGAAGATGCTGGCCTCCGCGTACACATTACGGTCGGTGCGACCGTGGAGCGCCCCGGAGGCCTCCCGCCGAATCCGCGACGCCCCGCGCCACGTCTAACACCGGTCGTGATCTTTCCCGGTCCCAGTCCGGCATGTCCGGGGCAGACACGCATCCGCGGGCCGCTTCATACCTGGCAGCGATTGGGATTGGGCGCCTAGATGGCCAACGACCCTTCGACTACCCGCCTGTCAGAACCCGAGGTCGACCTTGCGACCATCGCCTCGGTTCATCGGCTGGATCGCTACCTGGCCGAACTCGCAAGCTTGACCGAAGGTGGCGTGGAGACGGTGGTCGGGTTGCTGATATCCGGCATCGTGGTCGTCGGCAGAACCGTGAGTGAGGACGACATGGCGAAGCAGGTCGATCAGCATTTGATGAACGTAATTGAGATTCACGCGGCCGCCTCCAACGACCCCGACCGTTGGGGCCAGACGAGGGGGGATGTCGCCGGCAAGCACCTCGAAGGCGCAGTTGAGCGTCGCGAGGCGAGGGCGAAAATGATTGCGCGCCACGCTGCTGAGTTCGGCGACGCCAATCCTTTGCCAACCGATATGCCGCGCGATCTCGCACGCGACGTCATCGCCGATCACAATCGCGTTGTTCTAACGCTGGCTGACGCGAGCGTCTTTCCCCCTGGAGCCCAAGAGCCCCTCAAGGTAAGCGTCATGCGCGTCGACCTGCGGCAAGTCGGCGCATGGTGGATTGTCCCGACCGACCCGAAAACGCGGTCAGCTTCATTCAGCTACCCCGGGTCCCGCTAGTCCGCGATAATCCCGTTGGACGAGTCCAGCGTCGCCGTTGCGATCACCCGTTGGGATTCGAAACCTACGAAAGCAATCGCACGACTGCGGCCGCTGTGTGCCAAAGACGGCCGACGTTCGCTGTCCTGTACGTCTCAGCTGGACAGCGCGTTGATCAAATCCTGGGTTTCCGGCCCTGTCATGCTGGTGCGCTCAAGCAATGCCTTCGCTACAGCGTCGATTGTCTCCCAATGCTGCTCGACGAGCGCCCGCGACTTCGCAGTCAGCTCTACGAGGAGGCGATCCTGTGCCTCGTAGCCGGGTCCACACATGCGCCCGATGCGACCTACGATCTCGGTCTCGTCAGAGCTGCGGGGCTCGTTGGGATCGAGCACATACGTTCCCGCGCGAAGATGTTCCTCGGCCGTGGCGCCTGCAAGGTGGATGACGACATCGTCACAGGCCGCGTTCCATTCATCAGCTGAGACAGCATCTTTCCTCCAAACGCTCGTCTGCTTCAACGACTCGGGCAATACATTGCTGCCGGAGTGGCCTAGCTTGCCCTCCACGTCTGAATCGATGGATATGCCTAGGAGGTCGTAGCCGAGTACTCGCGCCACGACCGCGTGGCCCGACTCGTGATACGCCGTTTCAACCATCGTCGGATGGTATGCCTTAACCCGGCGCGAGAAGCGTCGCCCAACCGATCGTCCCCGCTGAGCCTGGCTGGACGACGAAAGCGGTCGTGAGGACCAAGGCTAGCTGGACGCTT
>Ga0302325_10007179_pt1 | contig 24793 bp, 21 predicted proteins | sample Palsa_T0_2_FD_201948 | JGI IMG/M metagenome (GOLD analysis project Ga0302325, IMG submission 201948) | Peat permafrost microbial communities from Stordalen Mire near Abisko, Sweden - Palsa_T0_2 | ecosystem: Environmental > Terrestrial > Soil > Palsa > Peat permafrost | place: Sweden: Abisko... | reverse complement strand
GGAAGTCAGCGAATGCAAGTTCGAATACGGCACCACGACCGAATACAAATCGACCCCCGTCTCCTGCTCCTCGCTGCCGGGCAACGGGACGAGTGCGGTGGCGGTGTCCGCGCCGCTCACGGGCCTGTCCGCGAACACCACCTATCACTTCAGGATCTCGGCGACCAACGCGGGCGGCACGAGCAAGGGCTCTGATGAAACCTTCACGACGCTGCCCAACTGCACCGCCGAAGGCTTCTGCACGAGCTTCACGCCCCCCAACAACATCGAAGGAAGCTTCAGGGAACCGGATGCCGTGGCGCTCGACCCGAGCGGGAACATCTGGATCGCGGACTCGGGCCACGACCGCGTGATCGAGTTCAACTCGAAACACGAATACCTCAGGCAGTTCGGCTCAGAAGGCACGGCCGAAGGCCAGTTCAAGGCGATCAGCGGCCTCGCCGCGAACGCGGCGGGCGACGTGTACGTGACCGACTACGGCAACAACCGCGTGCAGGAGTTCTCCCCGAGCGGAGCCTTCCTGCGCCAGTTCGGCTCCAAGGGCACCGAAGCGGGCCAGTTCTACGATCCGACCGCCATCGCGGTCGACCCGAGCGGCAACGTGTGGGTGCTGAACAGCTACGGCGTTGAGGTGCAGGAGTTCTCGGCCACCGGCGAACTGCTGTCCGGGTTCGGCTCGGCCACGGGCTGGTTCGGGACGGGCGACGGGCTCGCCTTCTCCGGCGGGAACCTGTACGTCTCCGAAGCGATCGCCGGGCGGGTGCAGGAGTATTCGACCGCGGGCGCATCGATCAGGGTGTTCGACGAAGCGGGCACCGGCAACGGCAAATCCAAGACGCCGTGGGGCATCGCCTCGGATCCGAAAACGGGCAACCTGTACGTCACGGAAACAGGCAACGACCGCGTGCAGGAGTTCTCGGCGGCAGGCAGCTTCATCGCCGCCTTCGGCTCCCCCGGCTCCGGCGCCGGGCAGTTCTCTTTGCCCAAGGGGATCGCCCTCGGCTCCTCCTCCACCGTGTATGTCGCCGACACCGCCAACAACCGCATCGAGGAATGGGCGGCGGCGAAAGTCGCGGGCGAACCCCCCACCTACGCCACGAGCTTCACGCCCCCCAACAACGTCGAAGGAAGCTTCAGGGAACCGGATGCCGTGGCGCTCGACCCGAGCGGGAACATCTGGATCGCGGACTCGGGCCACGACCGGGTGATCGAGTTCAACTCGAAACACGAATACCTCAGGCAGTTCGGCTCAGAAGGCACGGCCGAAGGCCAGTTCAAGGCGATCAGCGGCCTCGCCGCGAACGCGGCGGGCGACGTGTACGTGACCGACTACGGCAACAACCGCGTGCAGGAGTTCTCCCCGAGCGGAGCCTTCCTGCGCCAGTTCGGCTCCAAGGGCACCGAAGCGGGCCAGTTCTACGATCCGACCGCCATCGCGGTCGACCCGAGCGGCAACGTGTGGGTGCTGAACAGCTACGGCGTTGAGGTGCAGGAGTTCTCGGCCACCGGCGAACTGCTGTCCGGGTTCGGCTCGGCCACGGGCTGGTTCGGGACGGGCGACGGGCTCGCCTTCTCCGGCGGGAACCTGTACGTCTCCGAAGCGATCGCCGGGCGGGTGCAGGAGTATTCGACCGCGGGCGCATCGATCAGGGTGTTCGACGAAGCGGGCACCGGCAACGGCAAATCCAAGACGCCGTGGGGCATCGCCTCGGATCCGAAAACGGGCAACCTGTACGTCACGGAAACAGGCAACGACCGCGTGCAGGAGTTCTCGGCGGCAGGCAGCTTCATCGCCGCCTTCGGCTCCCCCGGCTCCGGCGCCGGGCAGCTGTCTGCGCCCAAGGGGATCGCGGTCGGCTCCTCCTCCACCGTGTATGTCGCCGACACCGCCAACAACCGCATCGAGGAATGGATGTTGCCGTAGGGGCGCTCGACGCCGCTGCGCCTGAGATCTGCGACCCAGCCCCCGGGCATCGCAATAGCATGGGCGGATGGACATAGGGCGTAGCTCCGAGCGACAGGTGCCTCGGCACCGGTCAATCGGTGCGGGGCGGGCGTGGCGTGCGGCGGGTCTCGTGATTCTCGCGACAGCTCTGCTTGGGTTGGTGTTTGCGCAGGCGGCTCTTGCAGGTGGGCTGGGGTTCTCCCTGACGCCGTCCAAAAGCGAACCGTTTGCGGTGTGCGGCCGCGCCAGCCCAGGTCACTCGGAGTGTCTGGCGATCCTCGTCCCCGCTGCCTCCTCGCTGTCCCCGTCCGCTTCGCTGCAGTCGCAGGCGCCCGCGCTGGCAAGCACAAGCTTCTCCGGCAGCGGTGTCGGCGGAGGCTACGCTCCCGCGGACCTGCGGTCGGCCTATGACCTGCCCTCAGCAACGGCGGGGTCCGGACAGACGGTCGCCGTCGTCGACGCCTTCGACGATCCCAGCGCCGAATCCGACCTGGCGACCTATCGCTCCCACTACGGGATCTCGGCGTGTACGACGGCAAATGGCTGCTTCAGGAAGGTCAATCAGAGCGGGGGCTCAAGCTACCCATCCCCGGAACCCGGCTGGGCGGTTGAGATCTCGCTGGATCTGGACATGGCATCTGCGGCGTGCCCGAAATGCCACATCCTGCTGGTGGAGGCCTCAAACAACGAAAACGCCAGCCTGTACGACGCAGAGGACGAGGCGGTCGCACTCGGGGCGACGGAGATCTCAGACAGCTGGGGAGGCCCAGAGGAAGCCGGCGAGACCGCAGATGACGTCTACCTGCATCACGCCGGCGTGGTGATCACGGCCGCTGCCGGCGACGAGGGTTACGCAGTCGAGTATCCGGCGGCCTCGCAGTATGTGATCGCCGTAGGCGGAACCAGCCTGACGCCGGCGTCGAACTCGCGCGGGTGGTCTGAAACCGCGTGGAACGGCACAGGAAGCGGCTGCAGCGCCTATGAGCCGAAGCCGGCATGGCAGACCGATACAAAGTGTTCACATCGGACCGACAACGATGTGGCCGCGGTCGCCAGCACGGCAACCCCGGTTTCCGTCGCCGATTCATACGAACTCCCCTCCGAATTCTCGATCGGGGAACCGGGCTGGACGCTCGTCGGTGGGACGAGCGTGAGCAGCCCGCTGATCGCCGGCACGATGGCGCTGGCGAACGCCTACACCAGGTCGTTCGCGGGAGCCGACGCCCTGTATGAGGAGGCAGCTCAGAACGGCACGGGGGTCCTGGATGACGTGACATCGGGCAACAATGTCAAAAAAGGCCAGAAAAGCTGCGGCAGCTATCTCTGCGAGGCCGGCCCCGGCTACGACGGGCCCACGGGCCTCGGCAGCCCCTATGGCGCTCCCGTGGTGTTGCCGAGCCCCCCGACGGTCGTCACGACTGCGGCCTCATCGGTCACGCAGACCTCGGCGACGCTGAACGCCACGGTGAACCCGAACAGCGGCGAAGTCAGTGAATGCCGATTCGAATACGGGACCTCGACGTCCTACGGTCAGAGCGCCTCCTGCTCCTCGCTGCCGGGGTCGGGCTCGAGCCCCGTCGCGGTGTCCGCGGGGCTCACGAGTCTCACCGCCAACACGACCTACCACTTCAGGATCTCGGCGACCAACGCCGGCGGCGAAGGCAAGGGATCTGATGAAACCTTCAGGACGCCGCCGGCATCGACGAACCCCCCGGCCGTCGAAACCAAGGCGGCCTCGTCGGTCACCTACGCATCGGTCACGCTCAACGCCTCGGTGAACCCCAACGGCGGGAATGTCGGCAAGTGCCAATTCGAATACGGCAGCACGAGCGCCTACGGTCAGATCGCCTCCTGCTCCTCGCTGCCGGGGTCCGGGACGAGCCCCGTCGCGGTGTCCGCATCGCTCGCCGGCCTTGCCGCGAACGCGACCTATCACTTCAGGATCTCGGCGACCAATGCGGGCGGCGAAGCCAAGGGGTCTGATGAAACCTTCAAAACACCATTGGGCCCGCAGTACTACAAGTCAGGTAGCCCTCTCAAAGAATCGCCGAGGGCGAAAACTCTGTCGTGGGGCACGCTCATGCTCACATCGCGGGAAGGCGTCGTGCAGTGTGACACCGTGGCCCTGGGAAACGTGTGGAATCCCGCGGGAGGAGGAGCCGGGAGAGGTGAAACGCTGGTGTTCGCGTCCGATGCCTGCGTGGACGAAGACTGCCCGGGCGTGGCATTCTTCAGACCGGTCGACCTGCCGTGGCCATCGGAACTGCTGCAGGAAGCAGATGGAGCGATCCGCAGTGAAAGCAGAGACGTCAAGCTGCGTATCGTCTGCGAAAACCCGAAAACGCAGGCAGTCCTCAGCCAGATGGAATTCGAAACGACCCAGACCAACAGGCTCACGCCATTGACACTCAACGGTGACAGTGGCTGCAGCAAGCCCTCCGAACTCGAATTCGGGCCGGGATCCGGCTCACTGCTGGCCTCAGGCGTGATCGAAGGGACGATGTCGGGCGCTCTGAAGACCTGCGGCTACGAAAAATCGGAACTCATCACTCGCACCGAAACCCCCTGACGGGAAGCGCCGTACGACCGATCGAATCGGCGCGAGCGCGACCGCATCGAAGTCCTTCGCCGACTGTTGTAGTGGCTATCGGGCGGTTGGGGCGTTGGCGCAAAAGCGCGCACGGCTCCCGCACGCAAACGACCCACCCACAAGGAGAGGCACAGATGCGCTCACCCAAACTGCTTCCGAGCCTGGCAGCCGCCGCGATGCTGCTTGCGCTGACCCCCGCCGGCGCCTCGGCCACCGGCCGCGCCCACAAGCACCCGAGCCCCAACGGCCGCTGCAATGTCAACATCAACGCGGCGCCCCACCAGATCAGCTCGGGCGATTCGGTCGTGGTGTTCGGACGACTCCACTGCAACCGCCGCGGCGTCGCCATGCAGACGGTGACGCTGCTCGAGCGCTCGGCCGCAGCCGGCTTCGGCCCGATCCAGACCACCACCACAGACGTACGGGGCTTCTATGAGTTCACCGTCGCCTCGGTGCAGAACAACAGCTCCTTCTTCGTGCGCTCAGACGGCGCCGCGAGCGGACGCAGGAGCGTGAACGCCGCCGCGGTGGTGACGCTCGAAGGACCGCCGGAAGGCACACAGCTGTTCACCGGGCCGGCCCACGAGGTGACGTTCACCGGCACGGTCTCCCCCGCCGACGCCGGCGCTCGCGTGATCCTGCAGCGCCAGAACGCCGTCACCGGCAACGAATGGCGCCGGATCGACCTGGGCTTCGTCTCATCGACGGGCACGTATTCGATCACGCACAAGTTCATCGTCCCAGGCGACGCCAACCTGCGCGTGCTCGTGCGCAGCCATCGACGCAACGTCCCCAGTCCTTCGAACGTACTCACCTACGAGATCTCCCAGGCGGAGAACCCGGGCTTCACGATCGAGGCCTCGCCCGATCCGATAGCCGACGCCCAGTCCGTCACGATCTCGGGAACCGTCGCCACGGCCGCGAAAACGCTGGTCACGCTGCAGGCGCACACGGCCCGCCAGCACGGCTTCGCCTCGGTCGTCGAAGTGATGACCGACGCAAGCGGCAACTACACCTTCCCCGCCCAGTTTCCGATCAACAGCACCTTCTATCGGGTCAAGGGCGCGGGCAAAACCTCGGCGGTGCTGTATGAGGGCGTCAAGGACGTGCTGATGGCCGAAGTCTCCCAGACCACGATCCAGGCCGGCCAGAAATTGACGTTCTCGGGCACGGTCGCCCCGGACCACTCCGGGCACGTGATCTACCTCGAACGCGAGAACGCGTCCGGCACGGGTTTCCATGTCGTGAAGGTCGCCACCGTGCTGCCCGGCTCGACCTACGCGATCACCCACACCGTCTATGACGCCGGCACGAAGGTCTTCCGGGTCAAGATCCCGGGCGGACCGGAGAACGAGGGAGCCGCCAGCGCGCCGTTCACGATCACGGTGACGCCCGCCCCGGCCGCCGCGTTCACGCCCGAACCGGCGGGCAACTCATCGGGGCCCTCCGAAGGCCAGACCTGATATGTCGCCGTCACGGCTCACGGGGAGAGCCGGGCTCTCCCCGTGAGCCGCAGAAGCCTGCCGCGCTCTATGGCCGTCCCCCCCGGGGGCGGCCATGGTCGCGCGCTGGCGCCGGGGCAACGCTCGCGGCGGATCAGCATGTGAGCGCCGGTGAGAAACTGACCCCCTTCGCCGGTTGAGAATTGACCCCCCAGGGCGGTGGCGGAAACGTCCGGGGTCTGGTTGAGCCTGGCTCGAGCCGCCCCGCCGGGGGCCCATCCCGCGCCGGCGGACTCAGTGCAGACAACGGCCCGCTTGCGCGGGCCGTTTTCAACTTGGCTGGAGGCGTACGGTGGTGCCGACACTGAGGGGCCGAAAACCCAGCATTCATGCGGGATTCCGCCCAAACATTCACCTCCAGAACGCGGCCATGGTAACGAAGAGGCCGCCGGTTCGAGTCCGGCGCCGGGCTCTAAATCCCTGCAAATCAGCGGCTTGGGTTGGTGCCGATAGCCGACGACGGCATGGCAAGGGGGCCTCGGCGCGAACCGAGACCCCCTTTTCGATCGTGCGGCGCCCCAGGACAGCGTGCGCAATGCTCCGCCTAGCCTTGGTTCACTGGCTTGAGCGCGATCGCCTTGATCACCGCCACCGGCACCTTCACGACTTTGGTGGCCATCGCGGAGGGCCAGGCGCAGCCCTCCTCTTTTGCAGCGTCGCGCGCTGCGGTCTCCTGTGCGGCGTAGTATTCGGCGAGGTCGTACTGTCCGTTTGCGGCAGCGTTTTCCTGGAGTTCATCCCACATTTCATAGGTGAGCCGGTAAACTTCGCACGTCGCAGCATGGGTGCCCGGGTCGAGTTTCTGGGCTGAGGAGACGGCCGGAGCAATGGTTGCGCTCGCGAAGCTGGCCGATGCGATCAGGGCGATGATTGTTGCGCGGGTCTTGGTGAGCATTTCTTTTGCCTCCTGGGGCGAGTTGGTTTGTAAGACCATCCTCGCCGCGCACAGCGCCGCCGGAAAGACACCCTAGGGGTAGGGTTTGCTTACCTCGCGCTGACCCGCGACCGGGGTCCTGTTCGAGCGAACTCGACGCAGAGGTGTCGGGTGCCCGTGCCCTCCGGAGCAGCGGGCCCTTTCCGTAAGTTCGGCCTACCTGCTCACGGCGGGCGCCGGCGTTCGACTCGAGGACTGCTGGATGGCGGTCTGGGCATAGCGCGCGGCGACCAGGCACGCGATCAGGCCCAGGAGGCGCCGAAGTGACGCCTCGGGCAGACGGCTGTGCAGGCGCGCGCCCGCGTAGCTCCCGAGGAAGCCTCCCAGGCCCATCGAGATGCCGAGGATCCACTCCGGTGCGATGCCTCCGCCCTGGGTGACCTGGAGGACCCCGTAGGTCGCGATCCCGGCGATGGAGGTCAGGAACGTCGCGAGCAGCGTGGCCGGTGCCATCTCATAGGCGGAGAACCCCGAGGCTCTGCGGTTATCGCAGTGTCGCGGTGTGCAGCACGCCGGCGTGCATCCATGTTGCCGTCTGGCCCTTGACGACGAGCTTCGAGATCGACCCTTCCGGCTCGGCTGGGAGTTCGCAGTCCAGCGTGTGTCGTTTCGCGCCCGGTTCGACGGCGATCACGCCGTCGTCCGGCCCGTGGTCGCCGCTCGTGTGTTCACCCGGGCACGGCGTGCCCGTCTCTTGGAGGTACACGACAGCGTCGTCTGCTGCGACGCCGACGTCTATGACGAAGCTGTTGAAGTTTTCGGTTTCCTGCGGCTCGACTTCGCGCGCCACTCGTCCGGTGCGGGCATTCACGGACACGATCCTCGACACGTCGTAACCCGGGTCGCCGAAGGCCTGCTCGGAGAACGCGACAAACTGCCCGTCGATCCGCACGTGCGTGGCAAGCGCCGGAGGCCCGTCGGGAACGCTTTCACCGAGCGTGCCGAGGGTTGTGCGCCTCCTGGTGGGTAGCCAGCAGCTGTAGAACACGCCCTCGCGGGCGAACACCCGTACCTGCGCGGATTTCGAGAGTGTGCGCCCGCCGGCCGCCGAGCACAGGAGCCTCTGCGCCGGGTGCGAGCTGCCGCTCGCCGACGTCGGCAAGCCAACGACGAACACCAGCGAGCACGCCAGAGCGAGCCCGATCAACGGCAGGCCGCGCGCGCCGGCGCGGCGCACAGGGCCGGTATCCAAGCGTTCCTCCATCACCGCCGATGATAGGCTCTCGCTCGCAGTCGGAACGCCGGCCGTTGCGCCGGACGATCGATCCGGGGGGGACGAGGTGCGCGGCACGCCATGTAAGACGCGCAGGGCCTGTGGCGCCCTGTTGGTGGCGCTCACGGCACTGGCGGCCACGGGCTGCGGCGGGTCCTCAAGCTCGAGCACCGCGACGTCCTCGAGCGCGAGCGTCTTTCCGGGCGCGGTCGTGCCGTTAGCCAAAGTGATCACAAGCACGACGCCGGCCAAGGCCGCGGCAAAGCTTTGACGCAGCAGAAGCGGTCAGGCGGGCGCGGCATAACTAGTCAACTGCACGATGGACACAGAGAGCCCGCGCATGCGGGGCTCTCGTATCGGGACATCACGCGCGACTCGGCACCAGAGCAGCCTGAGGGGCGGCTGACGGTGGGCGCGAGCACGTCGGCGAAACGCGATTGACTCACGGACTCTGCAGCGTGCGCACTAGACGCCTGGCGCGGCCGCGAGAAAACCGGCTGACCTCAAACGCCCTCGAGGTGCCGTCGGTGAAGGTGATGCGCAGCGGAGCCGGGCTGAACATTAGAGCGTCGGGTGGAGCCAACCGCCCGCGAGCTCAACGTGCGCGACAGTGCTGCGCGGAACTCTTGTGACCAGCTGCCCGAGCGGCCGGCCGGCCCCCCATTTCGCTGCTTTGGTGGTCGTCAGGGCGAGCTCGGTGTCCGTCAGGGCGAGGTAGCCCCATTCGCCGCACTTGGGCGTGCTGTCGCTCAGGGCGGCGTCCTGCCCGCGCAGCTGGGCGCCGCGCTTGCCGCTCAGCTTGTCCCCGATCGTCGGGCCGAGCGTGCCCGATACAACAGCGCCGCCCACGAAGAACGTCTGGCCGGCCTCCCTCCTTCTGTAAGCACCGGTCGGGCAGACCCCGACGCCGGCGATCTGCGGTGCCCCGAGCAAGTCGGACGTGTTGATCACGCCACTCCTCGATCCGTGGCCCGAATGCCCTCGGGCCGGTGCAAGCACGTTGCGGCGACGTAAGTGAGGGAAGGCGGGAACCCGTGTGTACACCCGAGATCGCGGCGACAACGCGGGGCTCGCGTTGCCGGTCCGGCGTGGCCGGCAGTACCCGGAGGTCCTGCCGGCCAACCAGACGGTTCGAGCTCGCGGCGAGCGTCGGCTCAGCCGACGGCTCGAGCGGCTTTGGTGATGACCTTCGTCACCACACCGGGCTGGGAGACCATGGACAGATGGCCCGCCCGCACCTCGGTGATGTGTGCGTGTGCCCGCTGCGCCATGAACAGCTGAGCGGCCTCGGGGATCGCGTTATCGATCGTGCCCACGACGTCCCAGCTCGGGATGTGTTCCCAGGCAGGGGGTCCTGACGGCGCCTCGAGGGCGCTTAGCGCGGCAGGGGCCTGGGTGGCTTCCGCAACCGCGCTCTCCTCAGGCGACAGGTCGTTGGCGAAGCCCTTCTTGAAGAAGGACGGGTTGACGTAGACCAGTGCGTCGCCGCTCGGCGCTCCGGGGTATGAAACGGACCTGAAGACCGTGGACGGCGGCGCGGATGTCAGCACCGAACCCCGGAACTTGGCGGTCAGTTCAAACGCGCTCTCGCCCTTGGCCGGAGCGAACGCGTCGACGTAGACCAGCGCCTTGACGTTGGGGACTTCATTTGCCGCATCGGTGATCACCGCGCCACCGTAGGAGTGCCCGACGAGAACGATCGGTCCGCTGATCGTCTTCATGAAGTCGGCGATCGTTTCGGCGTCGCCCTGGAGGCTGCGCAGTGGGTTCGGCGGCGCGTAGACGGTGTATCCCTCGGCCTCGAGCCGTTCAATCACGCCGTCCCAGCTCGCCGTGTTCGCCCACGCGCCGTGGACGAGCACGATCGTCGGCTTCGGCCCGGATGAATACTGCGCGTGGTGCCGTCGGTGGTGAGTTCCGGCGAGCGCGGCTGAGCTCACGATCGCTAGACCGCCTAGGACGAGGGTCACTGTCAGAAGCGCGCGGCGCATCGCCCGCTTGGATGTTGAATTGATGCTCATGGCTGCTCCTTCCGACCCTTGCGATCCGGGTCCTTTGTGGTGACTGATCTCGACGCCGCAACGCGGCTATCAAGTTTGTGTTCGTGTGTGACAGTCGGCTTGATGCGAGGCGGCGTGGGGATGCCTGCCGAGCCGGCTGAGCCCCTGACACCCTTGGGAGTTACGCGAAGCTGCTGGACGCCTCGTCGATGAGGTCGCACACGGCCGTCGGCTGGGAGGCAAGCGAGGCGTGGCTGGAAGCGAGCTCGATCGTCTTGCGCGGATTCATTCGCTGAGCCATGCGTCGCTCGTTGTCGGGGTGGATCATCCGGTCCTCGGTGGAAACCTGGTACCAGGTCGGCTTCCTCTTCCATGCCGGGTCGGTGACCGTGTCACCGAAGGTAGAGCCGAGCGGAGCCTTCTGGGTGACAGCCATGACGAGCGCCTCGTCGGCGGGAAGCTCCTGGCAGAAGCTCTCGTGGAACTTGTCCTGCGCGACCCACACGTACCCGTCGGAGTCGGGCGCGATGTTGGCCACCGCCGCGGGCGGCATCTGCTCGGTGATCGCTCCCAGCCCCTCTCCCGCGTCGGGGGCGAACGCGGCGATATAGACGAGCCCGACGACGTTCGGAAGGTCACCGGCCTCCGTGATCACCGCACCGCCGTAGGAGTGGCCGACTAGCAAGACCGGACCGTCGATCTGCTTGATCATCTGCTGGGTACGGCGCGTGTCATCGGCCAGCGATGTGAGCGGATTCTCCACAGCGTGCAGCGACCCATAGCCGCGACGGTCGAGCTCGACGATCACCTTGCCCCAATGGGCGGCGTCGCCCCAGAATCCGTGCACAAGAACAACAGCAGGCTTACTCATGAGAATGCTCCTTTGCGTCGGAAATTGACTGGCCGACACAAGATGCCGCTGGAGGTCGCCCGCTCGCGCCCGTACAAAACACCGGTGTTCTACCGGATCACCCCGGGCCCGCAGCCGCCTTGCAGATATGCCCGGTGGGGGCGCCCGCATTTGGCTCCGGGTCCGTCACGGCGGGCTATCGTGCTGCCCGCCGGGGTGACCGCGGCCTACAAGCGGGCGGCCGAGAGCGGGGCCCAGTCGAACCTCCGTGCCCGGAGAATCCAGAATCCCCTGTTTTGGAGCGCTTATCTCGTTGTCAATCTCACGGCTGTTCCCCTGGTCTTCCCCAGCCGCCAACACCCAGCACGTGGGGCGCCGGCCGGGGTCACGTTGCCCTCCCGTGTGGGGTTCCCGCCCGTGCTCGGCGTCTACCAAGTGGAAGGAACACTTGAACGAGCTACACGGCGGGCGCGCCCGCCGGGAACAATGCGGGAGCGTCACTCGCGTCCGGGGCAGCCGGGTGTCGGCCTCTGGGCAGCGCGTCCGCCAGTTCCTTGCGGGAGCCGATGCCAAGCTTGGCGTAGACCTTACTCAGGTGCCAATCGACGGTGCGCGGGCTTAGGAAGAGCCGTGCAGCTATCTCGGAGCTCGAGAGACGCTCGCGGGCTAGCTCGGCGATCTGGCGCTCCTGGGGGGTCAGATCGTCTCGTGTCTCGACCGTTCGCTTGCGGATCTTCTCGCCGGTCGCTACTAGCTCGCGGCGCGCACGCTGGGCGAAGGCCTCCACACCCATAGCTGTGAGCTCGTCATAGGCAGCGCGCAGCTGCGTGCGCGCATCGACTCGTCGGCCAGCGCGCCGGAGCCACTCCCCGTAAAGGAGACGGGCGCGAGCGAGCTCGACGCGCACCCCGCTGCGCTCGAGGTGCACGATTGCGGCCAGGTAGAGGTCCTCGGCTGCATCATTCTCGCTGAGCAGCGCTCGACACCGCGCTTCGATCCCGAGCGCCCACTCGCTGCCGATGACGCGCGTCATTGCGGAAAGCTGCTCGAGAGTCTCGGCCGCAAGCTGGCGTCTTCCGCTCCGGACCGCTGCCTCCACCAGATTATGTAGCCATACGGATTGAAGCTCCTCTGGGTGCTGGTTGGCCGATAGCGCAACCGTGACGGCCTCCTCGTATTTTCCGAGTCCGACGTAGTGCACGGCGGTCTTCCACTCGAGGTGCGTCACGGCAAGCCCCTCACCTCTTTTGACCGCGGCGTCCATGTGGACCTCTTTCAGCTCCTCGTACTCAGGTTCCTGCCCTCTCCAGGACGCGTACGCGAGAGCCGCGTAGGACGGGACCGCCCTGCCCGTCGCCTCGCACACGATCTCGATATCCCTCAACAGCGATTCGGCCACGTCGAGCTCTCCCAGCTCAAGGTGTGCCCCGACAAGATGCGTCAGGCTCAGTGGCAGGACAGCTAGCGCGCCAACCTCGCGGGCGAGCGCGGCCTCGCGCGCCGCAAGCTCGTGATATGACTTCACATCCAAAAGAGCGAGAGCGGCGGAGCTGACGAGAAAACCCCACCGCAGCACTTCATCTGCGGGTATGTCGCCGCTGCGGAATGTCTCGACAGCGGCCTTGAGGGCCGGCGCCCCGACTGCGTACCCCTCGGTGATCAGCAACGCGTAGCGATCCAGCAGAAGATCGGCGGCCCGCGGCGGGTCCGGCGCGGGCGGCGCTGCATGCACGGCCTGCGCGACGCTCAACACGCCGCCGTCGCTGCCGAAACGCCCCGCGAACACCGAAGCGAAAAGAGCCTCGAGATACGTATCGCGGGACAGCAACGGGTCGAGCGCTGCGAGTTGCTTGGCGGCTTTCAGCAGCAGCGGCGGGGCATTGCTTCCGCGATTGACCCCAAAAGCGATCCGGGCTCGGATCAGGTCGACGCGGGCGCGCTGGACGTCGTTCGGGTTGCCGGCCTCCGCCGTGCTGAGCAGCCGGTCAGCTGCGTCGAACGCGCCGGCATGTAGGCTCGCCTCAGCTGCGGCCAGCGCCCGCTTGGCCCGAAGCGCCGGGTCGCTCGTCAAGGCGAGCGAGCGCTGCAAAAACGCTGCGGCTGCGGCGAAACCTCCCCGTGCCTGGGCCCTGCCGGCCGAGCGCTCGAGCTCCAACGCGACCTCCTCATTGGGGCCGGCTGCGGCCGCCGCAAGATGCCACGCCCGGCGATCCGGATCAGCTTCCTGATCGGTCGCCTCCGCCAGGGCCAGATGGGCCGTCCTTCGCTCGTGCACCGAAGCCGAGCGGTAAACGGCGGAGCGTACGAGCGGATGACGGAAGACCACCCGGTCGTCAACCACCAAGAGACCGTCTGTTTCCGTGTCAACCGCCGCGACAGAGATCTCGAGCTGGGCGGCGGCGCGGCGCAACAGCAGCGGATCGCCGAGCGGCTCCGCCGCGGCGAGCAGCAGCAGGCGCCGCACGTCGTCGGACAATGCACCAAGGCGCCGCACGAAGCTCTCCTCGATGCGACCCCTCAAGCCCTGCGCGCCCATCAGCCCGAATCCACCGGCCAGCTGGGTTGCGGTCAACCCGCGCGGCAGCTCAAGCAGGGCAAGCGGGTTCCCACGCGTCTCAGCGATGATCTGGTCACGGACTCGCTCGTCGATCTTGAAAGGCACGGCAGAGTCCAGCACCGTGCGAGCGTCACCGTCGCCGAGGCCGCGCACGTCGAGCCCGGCAATGTGCTCGAGCTCTGCACACGGCTCGCGAGCGGCAAAGACAATCCCGACTGGCTCGGCCAACAGGCGCCGCGCCACGAACACAAGCGTTTGGACGGACGCTGTGTCGAGCCACTGCGCGTCATCGACGACACACAGCAGCGGGCGGCTCTCGGCGGCCTCCGAGAGCAAGCTCAGCACGGCCAGCCCGACCAGAAACCGGTCTGGCGGCGGCCCCGCGCTCAAGCCGAAAACGGTCCGGAGCGCTTCACGCTGCGGGGCCGGGAGTCTCTCGAGTCCGTCGAGCAGCGGCAAGCAAAGCTGATGCAAGCTGGCATAAGCCAGCTCCATCTCGGAATCTACCCCTGCTGCCCGCAGGACCGTCAGGCCAGATGCCGAGGCCTCCAAGTAGTTCAGCAGCGTCGTCTTTCCGATTCCGGCCTCACCGCGTAAGACCAAAGACCGGCCCGTCCCACTGCGGACGCTGGCCACCAGCTCGTCCAACAGGGCGCACTCACTCACGCGGCCGCGGCAGGCCGGATCCTCCCCTCCAGTGAACATCCCCTCCACCTTACTGGCCCGAAAGTAGGCACGCGACGCTCGTCAGGGGCCAAGAACCCGGCGACGCTCAGCGCAGCTACCGCTTGCGGGGCCGAGCAGGCGTCTGAGCGCGACCGCCGTCACGCCTGCACCGGACCACACGCAGGCGCGGTGCGCGGCGGGCGCGAGACGCCTCCTTTCCCACGGCAATGCAGTCGTCTCGGAGCGGCTGGGCCGGGCTATCGAGAATCGTCTTGCACAAGCGCGGCGCCTAGTCTCGCTGGCTGTTGCGATGCCCGGCGAAGCGATCATCGGATCGCCTCACCTCTGAGCTACCCAGCGTCGACTTGTCCGGTGAACTCGTGGATCTCGGCGGCGAGCTCCTCTGGGGCCTCTTGCGCTTACGAGATGTTCCACGTTTTGAATGTGCGCGGCGGCGATACGTCCCACACCCCATCCGGCGCGTAGAGGACCGCGATCGCATCAGTTCGCGGCGACCGGCAGCCGCTTCTGCGGCTCCACGAGGTAGGTCCGTGGACTCCTCGCGCATCGTCCGCTCAGCATCCCGGACCGCCCCCTTCCAGCGGCCAAGCGAGCGTCTGGCGAGCCTTGCCTCGGGCTAGTGCTTGGGACGGCGACGTGCACGGACACGTCACCCGCGAAACCGCTCCATTGCGCAGCGTAAGCAGACGTGCCGAGCGTCGGTCAGCGCGATCGGAGGTCGCTGTGAGCGGCGACAGCTCGGAGCCCGCCGATCGCACCTTACGATCACGGCCGAGCGCCTGCCGGGCGCGGCGGGGGCCGCACCACGACCGGCCAAGCTGACTGTGTGTCATAAGGCCTCCGTGATGGTCGCGCACCACCTACGAAGCCGAGCCCTCGATGACGGAGTGACTGTCGCCGACGCTGATCGCAACCTTCCTCGGCTTGCGCTGCTCGGGCTTAGCGATTCGCACCTCGAGGACCCCTTTGCTGAAGCTCGCCCCGATGGCCTCCGGGTCGATGCCTTCCGGCAGCGTAAGCGAGCGCGAGAAGGTGCCGTAGGCGCGCTCGATCCGATGGTAGCCGTCCCTGCGCTCCTCGGTATCGGACTTGCGCTCACCAGAGATCGTCAGGACGTTGTCCTCGAGCTCGACGTTAACGTTCGTCTCCTCAACCCCGGGCAGATCCGCGCGCAAGACGAAGTGCTCCTCGTCTTCGGCGACATCCATGGGTGGGATCCAGCGGCTGGCCGTGGCGCCGTTGGCGCCGTTGCCCTGTGGGTACGCGCTCCCGAAGAGCCGGTTCATCTCCTGCTGAATTGCCTGCAGCTCACGGGCAGGCTCCCATCTGATGACTGCCATCTCAACTCACCTCCAAGTTCGGTCGCTCACCTCGGAAAGATCTCGAAAGTGGGCGGTGGAGCCGGCGGCGCTCACCTCGGCAGGAGGTCTGGGGTGCGAATGCGACCCATCAGAAATGCCCGGCTCCACCGCTTGACATGTCCTACGTGCCTTCGGTGGTTTCTCGCTATGTACCTCCTATTAGATCGATCGCGACTGCGTGTCTGCTCGCTAGACGGCGATCTTCGACCGCTCCACGCGGGTGCTCGTGCTGTGTCCGCCCCGAGCCGCTCGAAGCGCGCTGACATTGGGTGGCGTCGAGAGCATCTCGGCATCGGCTACCGCCCAGCCGAGTCGGTCGGCAAGGCAGCGGCAGAAGTGCTCGCCCTGAAAGTCGCTCGCGGTGACGCTCTCGCTCCAGAAAACCTGTCCGTCCTCACGCATCACAAGCACACGAGGCATCTAAACGGACCTCCTTGTTCGTGTTGACAGAGAAGAAATCTGCTTGGACGCTCCTATAAGTAGGACACTGCGGGCAAGCGTCAAGTCTTTTTTTGCTCGGGCCGACCGGCCGCACCCGCCGCGCGAAGCTTGCCCAGCGCACGGTTCTCGAGCTGGCGCACGCGCTCTGTGCTGAGGCCCATGCGACCGCCAATCGCACGTAGGCTCTGCGGCTCTTCATCCACGCCGTAGCGCGATCGTAGAACGGCTCGTTCGCGCTCACTCAGGGCGGCCAAGAGACCGCGCAGCTCCTCGGCGGCGACCTCTGAGATCACCTGCTCATACTGATCCTCGGCAAGAGGGTCGGCGATCAGCTCGCCGAAGGTCCCGATGTCTCCCTCCTCCCCGCGGATCGGCTCCTCGAGCGCCTTGGGCGGCCGATCGGCCGCAATCAGGTTGGCAAGCTGGGAGGACTCAAAGCCCGTGCGCTCACCAAGCTCCGCGAGCGTTCCGGAGCGCCCTTCGCGCAGGAGGCCTGCGTGGGCGTCCTTGATCTCTGACAGCTGCCGAAGGGCCCGGTCGGACATCACAAACGGGCGCGCGAGCTCGGCGACGAGTTGCTGCATCGCCTGGCGCACCCACCATGACGCATATGCCCAGAATGGAGTGGCGCGGCTCGGGTCATAACGCTCCAATGCGCGCAGCAAACCGACCACGCCCTCTTGAATCAGCTCCGTGCGGCTTATCTGTGCAGAGCTACGGTAGTTGCGCGCCACGACGCCGATGAGCGGGAGAAACTCCTCGACCAGCCTGGCGCGAGCATGACGATCGCCGGCGGCCGCGGCCAGTATCAGCTGGTGCTCGGCCTCCGCGGGAAGTCGCCCCTCCTCGCCCAGGCTGCGGACATAATCGCCTGAGACAGCTCGTGTCCTCGGGCGGCGCTGCCGCAGGTGCTCGGCGAGCGCTTCATCGGGGCGCCTACCGAGCCGTACCTCCGATGCGATCGCATCGCTCTCCTGCTGGCTAAAGCTCTCCGCCGGCGCCTTGGCCTGCTCTCTTAGCTCGGAGAACTCGTCTGCTTCGGACACGGGCTGTCACGTAGCTGGTTTTCTGCTCAACCACGTAGGTCGCACAGCAGAAGGTCTGGACAGGACGACCGCCACTGTAGCGACCGCTGAGCATCCGGCGGGGTGTCGCTGCCGGACAGTGGCCGATGCTATTGCGTGGATGCACGCGTGTCGCCAGGCGGGTCGCGTCCCAGGGCTGCTGTGGATCCAAACGCGGCCATGCCTATCAGGGGGTACGGCCCGCCTCCGCGAGTGGCCCCGTACCTCAAGGGGGGTCAATTCTCCACCGGCGCGAAAGGGTCAATTCTCAGTCGGCCTTGACAATGAGCAGAAGCAGGCCGTCCCTCAGGCGGCAACCGCGCGCGACTGCAGGTGCGCGCCCACCTTGCGCTTCACCCGCTGCAGCGCGTTGTCCACGGTCTTCGTGTCGCACCCCAGCTGCTCGCCGACCTGCTCATAGGAGGAGCCGTCCAGGTACAGCGACAGCACGCGGCCCTCGAGCTCCGACAGCGCGCTCGAGAGGCACCCGACCAGCGAGCGCAGCTCCTCGGAGGAGATGGCCTGGTTGACGGGGTCATGCACGGTCGGACCGGGCAGCATCTGCTCGAGCGTCGGGGCATCCTCGCCCGAGCCGGCGGGCGATGAGGCGAAGGAGATGTACTGGTTCAGCGGCGTGTGCTTGTTGCGCGTGGCGGTCTTCACCGCCGTGATGATCTGCCGCGTGATGCACAGCTCGGCGAAGTTGCGAAAGCTCGACTCGCGGTCGGTGCGAAAGTCGCGAATCGCCTTGTACAGGCCGACCAGCCCCTCCTGGATGAGGTCTTCCGCGTCGCCGCCCGCCAGGAAGTAGGAGGAGGCCTTCAGGCGCACGAAACCGTGATAGCGCCTGACGAGCCGGTCGTATGCAACGCGATCGCCCTGCTTTGCAAGGGCGATCAGAAAACCATCTTCAACCCTAGGTTCAGAGTTAGGGTTATGGGAGATTCGTGCCACGAGCAGGTCCTTTCTTGAGGACCGCCTCGCGGCAGCCCCAAATTTGCTCAGTGGCGCACTCCTCCCCCGGCGCCAAAGCTATGTTTTCCAAGGCTTTCTTCAACCTTAGGTACAGCGTTATGTCGGGGCGAGCCTCGCAGGTCTGATGAGCTTTGTCAAGGGTTCGCCCGGCGACTCTGCAAGATCTCATACATCAGCGCGGATGCCGCCGCGCTCACGCCGAGCGACCCTACACGCCCGAGCAGCGGCAGCGCGATCAGCTCGTCGCACGCCTTCGCCACCCGCGGGCGCAGACCGCTGCCCTCGCTGCCCAGCACCAGCACGACCCCGGCTCCGGCATATTCCGGAGCGTCGTAGGGCACCGGCGAGCGCTCGCCCGGGGCTCCCGCGGCGCTGGCCCCGTAGCACCAGCAGCCGGCCCTGCGTGCCTCGCCGAGGAAGTCGGCCATGTTGCGCACCCGCGCCACCGCGAGGTGCTCGACCGCCCCGGCCGAAGCCTTGCACACCGCCGGGGTGATCTCGGCCGCCCGGCGTTCGAGGATCACGGCGCCCGCCGCGCCCGCACACTCCGCCGTGCGGCAGATCGACCCCAGGTTCTGGGGATCCTGCACCTCATCGAGGGCCACCACGAGCGGCTCGGAGCCCGACAGCAGCTCCTCGGCGTTCGCATAAGGGTAGGCGCCGGCCTCCGCGCACACGCCCTGATGGGCCGGGGAGCCGCAGCGACGCTCGATCTCCTGGGCGCCGGCGATCCTCACCTCGACGCCCTTCAGAAACGGCTCGCGCGCCGCCCCGGCGCTCGCCCACACCTCGCCCACGCGCTCGGCCCTGCGGCCGCGCAGCGCCTCTGCGACGGGGTTGCGGCCATAGACGATCACAACGGCAGGAGCTCGAAGCCCTGCGATCCGTCACGAACCTCCCAGCCCAGCGAGGCGATCTCATCGCGCAGGCGGTCGGCGGCCGCGAAATCGCGCTCGGAGCGAGCGCGCTCGCGTTGCCCGGCCAGCTCGCGCACCTGCTCGGGCGCCCGCGCGCTCGGGGCGAGCAGGCTCTCGAGGCCGAGCACGCCGAGCATCTCCCGCAGCTCCTCCCGGCCGCGGCCGTCGAACGACGCAGACGTCGCCTCATGGATCCACTCGTTGAGCACGGCCAGCGCCCTGGGGGTGTTGAAGTCGTCTGCGAGCGCCGCGAAGAACTGCTCGCTCAGCGCAGCCAGATCGGCGTGCTGGGGCCCCTCCGACAGGCGCCGCGCAGCCTCGCGGATCCGGCTCACGTTGGCCCGCGCCTGCTCGAGCGCCGTCTCTGAGAAGGCCAGCGGCTGGCGGTAGTGCCCGGAGATGAGATACATCACGACCGTCTCGGCTCCATACTGCGCGAGCACCTCGTGCAGCGGGGCGATGTTGCCCACCGACTTGGCCATCTTCGCGCCGGTGAACTGGATCATCCCGTTGTGCATCCACAGCCGCGCTAGCTCTGCTCCACGCGCACAGCGGGTCTGCGCGGCCTCGTTCTCGTGGTGGGGGAACAGCAGGTCAGAGCCGCCGCCATGGATGTCAAAGCCCACTCCGAGCAGGCTCTCGGCCATCGCCGAGCACTCGATGTGCCAGCCGGGCCGCCCCGCCCCCCAGGGTGACTCCCAGACCGTGTCCTCTGCGGGCTTGTGCGCCTTCCACAGCGCGAAGTCCAGGGGGTCCTCCTTCAGCTCGGCGCCGTCGGCCCCTTCCCCCTGCTCCATGTCCGCCAGCTGACGGTGGGAGAGGCTCCCGTAGTCAATGTCAGAGCGCACGCGGAAGTACACGTCCCCGCCCGCCGCGTAGGCGTGGCCTGACGCGATCAGATCGGCGATGTAGTCGATGATCGGGCTCATCGTCTCGGACGCGAGCGGCTCGTGGTCGGGGCGCCCCAATCCGAGGGCGTCCGTATCGGCGCGGTAGCGCTCGGCCATCTCCGCCGCCAGCTCGGCGCTCTGGCGACCCTGAGCACGCGCCGCGTCGTAGATCTTGTCGTTCACGTCGGTGATGTTGATCACGAGCGTCACGTTCAGGCCCTCGTGTTCGAGGAAGCGCTTGAGCAGGCTGAAGATCACGAACGGCCGCGCGTTGCCGATATGGATGCGGCTGTACACGGTCGGCCCGCACGCGTAGATGCCGACCCGCTCTCGATCGGCCGGCTGCAGCCGCTGAAGCTCGCCGCTTCGGGTGTCGTGCAGACGAATCTCTCGCATCCCGCCGGCAACCCTAGCGACCCTCGCAGCCCGGTCACCCGCCGCGTACGGCAGCCGCGTCCCGATCGACGCCCGCCTGTCGGAAAGGACCAGAGAGCTGTCTACGCGACCAGAAGGCCATGCGATGAAGGTGCGCGAAGTGATCCGGCGGATAGAAGGCGACGGCTGGCGCTTCGAGCGTCAGCGCGGCAGCCACCGTGTCTACCGCCATCCACACAGGCCCGGCACCGTCACGGTCGCCGGCCGGCCGGGCCAGGACGTCCCAGCCGGTACCCTGGGAAACATCCTTCGACAGGCGGGATTGAAAGGACCGAGACGGTGAGCGAGTACGTTGTCATCTACGAGCGAGGTCCGACCGGGTGGGGCGCATACTGCCCCGACCTTCCCGGCTTGGGCGTCGCCGGGAGCACACGCGAGGAGGCCGAGCAACTGATCCACGACGCGATTGAGCTGCACATCGAGAGCCTGCGCAAGCACGGCGAGTCCGTCCCGCCGCCGACCAGCGCCGCCGGCGTGGTCACGGTCGGCGCGGCGTAGCCCCCGAAAGACGCCGGTCAGTCGCGCCGCTTGAGGCTGACGATGGCCAGCGCCGCTGCACCCTCGCCGCGGCCGACGAAGCCCATGCCCTCGCCGGTGCTCGCCTTCACGTTCACGCGCTGGGTCTCGAGCCCGAGCACGCCGGCCAGGCGCTCGCGGATCGCCGCACGGTGGGGGCCGAGCTTGGGCTCCTCCATAACGACGGTGCAGTCGACGTTCACTATCTGAAGACCCGCTGCGACCACGGTCGTCACGATCGCTCCGAGCAGCTGCATCGAGTCGGCGTCCCTGAAGCGCTCGTCGCTGTCGGGGAAGTGCTCGCCGATGTCGCCCAGCCCGGCGGCGCCCAGCAGCGCGTCGGTCACCGCATGCGCCAGCACGTCGGCGTCGGAGTGGCCGTGGAGACCCCGCTCGTGGGGTATCTCGACGCCACCCAGCATCAGCCTGCGGCCGGCCACGAAGCGGTGCGAGTCATAGCCGATCCCGCTCAGCGTCATCGCTCACTCGCACCGATCGGCTCGAGCCGGCGCGCCCGTCGATCGAACACGCACAGCTCCCCCACGCCCAGGCCCTCGAGCAGCTCGAGCGCCTGATCGTAGTCCGCGCCGACGTCCTCTGGCCGGTGGGCGTCGCTCGACAGCGCGACCGGCACGCCGGCTTCCAGGCACATCGCAAGGAACGCGGGCGCCGGATACAGCTCCCCGGCGCGCTTTCGAAGGCCCGCCGTCGAGCACTCCACCGCGATCTGGGACTCCATGATCCCATCCATCGCGAGCTCATAGTAGTTGCGCAGGTCCCCCTCCGGGCGGGGGCGCTCGCCGCCCCACATCTTCACGAGGTCGGGATGGGCGAGCACGTCGAACAGCCCGCTGCGAGCCGACTCCCCCAGCGTCTGGAAGTAGCGCCGCCAGATCTCCTCGGCGCTTTTGCCGGTGTCCCACACGCTGTAGTCGTCCATGTCCACCGCCCCCTCGCGGACGAAGTGCACCGACCCGATCACGTAGTCGAAGTCGCGCGCCCCGAGCAGGTTGGCCATGCGGTCCTCGGCGCCGGGCACGAAGTCGGCCTCGATGCCCAGGCGCAGGTCGGTCTGCTCGCGCACGAACCCGCAGTACTCGTCGAGATCGTCGTGGGCGTAGGGAAGCCAGAACGGGTGGCGCCACACCTCGAGCGCCTGCTCGAAGCGGTAGATGTGTTCTGAGACCCCCAGCTCGGCGATGCCCCGCTCACTGGCCACACTGCGGTAGCGCTCGGCGTGGGCTTGGCTGAAGTGCTCGCCCGCGCTGGCGTCCACGTCATCGGGGCGCAGGTGCACGTGGTAGTCGGTCAGCATCTCCGGCGCGATTCAAGCAGAGCCACCGAGCAGCGGCTCTCTAGGCCTCTTCGCGCCGACGTAGCAAGAGCTCGGCGAGCTCCAGATCCAGCGAGGTGGTCACCTTCAGGTTCTCCGCGCCGGCCGGCACGACCGCCACCCGGCCACCCGTGCGCTCCACCAGCCAGGCGTCGTCGGTTGCCTGCGCCAGAACCTCCTCGGGCACGTCCAGGGCCCGTTCAAGCGCCGCGCGGCGGAACACCTGCGGAGTCTGGACCGCCCACAGCTCGGAGCGCTCGAGCGTCTCAACCACCATGCCCGAGCGCTGCACGCGCTTGACCGTGTCCGTCACCGGCGCCGCGGCGATCGCCGAGTCAAGGCGCTGATCGGCGCTCAGGGCGCCCAGCACCCGCTCCACGAGCTCCCGTGTCACGAGCGGCCGGGCCGCGTCGTGTACGACCACCAAGTCGTCATGCCCCCCGGTCCCGCCCGCCGCCAATGCCCTGCGCACCGAGTCCGAGCGCACCGCTCCACCCTCCACCGCGGTGACGCCCGCCGGCGCGGGCGTGCCCGGCGGCAGCGCAACCACGATCATCTCGATCGCATCGACCAATGAGAACGCGTCGATGCTCCGCTGCAGAAGCGACCGCCCGGCGAGCTGCACAAGCGCCTTTGGGCCACCGGCCCCCAGCCGCTCACCGCGACCGGCCGCCACGATCAGGGCGATGATCATTGCTCGGTGACATTCGCGCGCGCGCCGCTCAGACGGCGTGGGTGTGCTCGCGCGCGCGAATGTCTGCGAACGTCTGGCTACTCCGCCGCGGACCCGGCCATCTGCGAGTGGGCCGAGTCGGCAAGTAAATCGTCGAGGTAGCCCTCGGCCTCCTCCTCGTCCTTGTCGAGCGCATACATGAGCTCTGAGGCGAGGATCTTCTTGGTGCGCGTGAACATCTGCTTCTCGCCCGTCGACAGGCCCTTCTCGGACTCGCGCAGAGACAGGTTGCGCACCACCTCGGCGAGCTCGTAGATGTCGCCGGTCTTGATCTTGTCGCGGTTGTGCTTGAACCGGCGGTTCCAGTTCTTCGGCATCTCTGATACCTCGTCGCGCAGCACGTCCAGCACCTTCTTGACGGTTTCCTCGTCGATCACCCTGCGCAGGCCGGCCAGGGCGGCGTTCTCCGTGGGAACCCTCACGGTCATGTCGTTGTGCAGGATCTTGATGGTGAGGTACTCGCGGCGCTCGCCGAGCATCTCCATCTCCTCCTTCTTCAGCACCTTGCCGGCGCCGTGGTGCGGATATACGACATGGTCGCCGAGCTCAAACTCGATGTACTCGACCTCGCGGGTCGCTTCGAGCTGATCTATCAGCGCTGCCTCATCGGTTGTCTGTGGCGGAATGGTGTCTTCTCCTTCGTTGAGGCCTGCCGTTTTGGCGGCCCGTGGTTCAAGTCTGCAAGTAGCGGTCCACGAGGTTGATCTCCTGCAGCCGGCGCAGGCCCTCGCGGATGTCCTTCGCCCGGAGCTCCCCAACCCCCTCCACCACCTCGAGCTCCGCGTCCGTCGCGGCCAGGAGCTCGTCCAGCCCGCCGAATTCGCTGACGATCTTGGCGACCACCAGCTTGGGCAGCTTGGGGATGCGGCCCAGCACGCGGTAGCCGCGCGGCGACACCGGGTAGTCGAGCGTGTTCAGCTTGCGGTCATACCCGAGCAGCTCGGCGAGCCGCCCGAAGTCGAGCAGGTCCTGATGAGCCAGGCGCCCGATTTCCTCGAGCGCCGAGGCGAACGCCTCGTCGGAGTCGCCGGACAGGAAGTCGCGCACGAGCGCCGCCTTCTCGGCCGCCGTGCCCACCATCGTCTCCTCCAGCTGCATCTCGATCAGCCGTCCCTCGCTGCCCAGCTCGACGATGTAGCGCTCGATCTCGACCGCCATGCGCGTCACCAGCTCGGAGCGCTGCAGCACGGTCAGCACGTCGTGAAGAGTGGCCCCGCCCTCGAACTCGAGGGCCGTGAGGCGCGTGGAGACCTGGTCCAGGCGCGTGCGGTACTTGTCCAGCGTGGCGAGCGCCTGGTTGGCCTTGGCCAGCACCACCGGGATGTCCTCGAGTATGTATTTCATCCCTTCCACGTACACCGAGACGACCTCGCGCCGCTGGGAGATCGCGATCACCAGCGCGTCCGTCTGCTTTGAGACGCGCTCGGCGGTGCGGTGCCTGGTCCCCGTCTCGTGGGACAGGATCGTGGGGTCGGGCATCAGCTGGACGTTCGCCATCGTGATCTTGGTGGCGTTCGCGTTGAGGATGATCGCGCCGTCCATCTTCGCCACCTGGTAGAGGAACGCAGGGGTGTAGTCGATCTCGAGCTTGATCCCGCCGGAGTTCAAAAAGCTCAGGTCATCGGGCTCGCCGATCACGATCAGGCCGCCCGTGCGAGCGTGCAAAATGCTCTCGATCCCCTCCCGCAGCGCGGTCCCCGGGGCGATCATCTCAAGCGCCCTCATCAACCCCGGCTCCGGTCTTAGCTCATTGTCGAAATCTTCACCGGATCGCAGGGCCACGATCTCCCATTCTAGGACATTTAGCCTTTCCTTAGCCGTTTGACGGCGGCGGCCCGCGCGCGATGATG